>Ga0265295_1001048_pt1:40000-51230 | contig 51230 bp, 44 predicted proteins | sample Munlansysbiofilm_FD_192503 | JGI IMG/M metagenome (GOLD analysis project Ga0265295, IMG submission 192503) | Leachate microbial communities from a municipal landfill in Southern Ontario, Canada - Methane capture system biofilm | ecosystem: Engineered > Solid waste > Landfill >... | reverse complement strand
GGTCTCGGCGGGTTGCAGCTCGTTGCGCGAGCTCATGATCTTGTCGATGATGCCGTAGGCCAGGGCCTCTTCCGGGCGCATGAAATAGTCGCGCTCGGTGTCCTGGTTGATCTTCTTGATGTCCTGGCCGGTGTGCTTGACCAGAATCTGGTTCAGGTCGCGGCGCATGCGCAGGATCTCGCGGGCCTGGATGTCGATGTCCGTGGCCTGCCCCTGGGCTCCGCCCAGCGGCTGATGGATGAGGATGCGGCTGTTGGGCAGGGCGTAACGCATGCCCTTGGCCCCAGCCGCCAGCAGCAACGCGGCCATGCTCGCGGCTTGGCCCATGCAGAGGGTGGCCACCGGCGGGGAGATGTACTGCATGGTGTCGTAGATGGCCAGCCCGGCGGTCACGACGCCACCCGGGGAGTTGATGTACATGTAGATCTCCTTGTCCGGGTCCTCGGACTCCAGGAACAGGAGCTGGGCGCAGATGAGGCTGGCCACATGGTCGTCGACGGAGCTGCCCAGGAGGATGATGCGGTCCTTGAGCAGGCGGGAATAGATGTCGTACGCCCGTTCGGTGCGGCCGGTGGTTTCGATGACGATGGGGATCGTGGGCATGTGCTCTCCTTGAGGTGACGCGGGGCCTTCGGCCTTCTTCAGGCACATCGGCGGAAACGCCGGGGAACTTGAGTCCGGACACGGCCTCGCGGTTCCCATGATAAGACCTCGGGACAGCGGGCGCAAGGCCCGGACGCGCTCTGTGCGAAAAATGGACGGCGGCCGGACCAGGAGGTCCGGCCGCCGGAATCGTCTCGGCGCTACTCGGCCTTGGGGGCCTTCTTGGCGACGCGCTTCTTGGGCTTGGACTCGGACTCGTCGGCGGACTCGGCCTGGACGGGGTCGATCTCGCGGCGCTGGGCCTTGGAGTAGATGAACTCCATGGCCTTGTCCATGAGCAGGCGATCCTTGAGCGCCACCACCAGGTTGTTTTCCTCGTAGTAGCGCTTCAGCTCCATGAAGTCCTGACGGGTCTGCATGGCCAGACGGTTGAGGGCCGCGTCCAGCTCCTGCGGATTCACCGAGAGGCCTTCCTTATCGGCCACCGCCAGGAGCAGCAGCTCTGCCCGAGCGCTCTGCTCGGCCTCGACGCGATACTCCTCGCGCAACTGCTCCATGGTCTTGCCCAAGCTCAGCAGATTCTTGCCCTTGCGATCCAGTCGGTATTCCAGATCCTTGATCAGGCGGTCGATGCGGTCTTCAACCAGGGACGGCGGCAGGGGGAAATCCAGGAGCTTGACCAGCCCGTCCAGAAGCTTCTTCTGAGCCGCGGACTTGTGCAGCTGCTTGCGGCTCTCCTGGTAGGACTGGCGGATGGCCTCGCGCATCTTCTCGACGTTCTCGAAACCGGCCTTCTTGGCCACGTCGTCGCCCATCTCCGGCAGTTCCTTGACCTTCACCGCGTGCAGGGTGATCTTCATGGTCACGGTCTGGCCGGCCAACTCGGTATTGATGAAGTCGGCCGGGAAGGTGATGTCCTTCTCGCCGCTCTGGCCGGTGGTCAGGGTCTTGATGAGTTCCTCGAACTCGGGCAGGGCCTGGCCCTCGCCCAAGGTCAGCTCGAAATTCTCGGCCTTGATCCCGGAAATCACCTCGCCGTCGCGGTAGGCGCCGAAGCTCACGGTGACGATCTCGCCGTCCTTGGGCTCACGCACGTCCGAAATGACCTTGGGCTTGGCCTGGTTGTCCAGGATGCGGCGCTCGACCTCGGCCACCTCCTCGTCCTTGACCTCCACGCGCTCCTCGTCCACGTCCAGCCCGATGTAGGTGGGCAGGTCGAACTGGGGCGCGATCTCGAAGCCCAAGGTGTAGGTGAACTCCTCGTCGCGGGCAAGCAGCCCCGCATCCACGTTGATGCGGGACATGGGCGTGAGCTTGAGCTGGTTGAGGATGTCGTTGATGTGATAGTTGATGAGGTCCGTGGTTGCCTCATTGTATATCTGGCCGCGGAACTTGCCCTCTATGACGCTGGCGGGGGCCTTGCCCTTGCGGAAGCCCTTCACGTCGTACTTGGTCTTGTAGAGGGCGATGGTGGTGAGAATGGCCGCGTTGGCTTCCTCGGCCGGAACCGTGACCGAGATCTTCCGCTCGACCGGGGAAATGTCCTGAACATCGTACTTCATAGCCTATTGTCCTCCTCCAGGGTGAAACGCCGCGTCGCGGCCGGCTGTCCTTCCATCTGTGGTGCGAGAGGGGAGACTCGAACTCCCACGGCCAAGCCGCTGGATCCTAAGTCCAGTGCGTCTACCAATTCCGCCACTCTCGCCAAAAGCTCGAAACATTACGACAGGGCGTTTTCGACTGTCAACCGGAAGGATATCAGCGCCAACAGTTTGAAAATCAGCGCGCCAGCTCCGTGAGCAGCAGTCCAAGCTTGCGCAAGAGATCATCCACGTCCTCGCCCAAAAGCCGGGCCTGAGGTTCCTTGCCCACCTCCCCCCGGTCGCAGACCGCGTCCACGGCCGCGGGCTCCGGATGCCGGGCCAGAGCCTCATACGTCCCCCACTCCAGGATGCTGCCTTCGCGGTCCTTGAGATAGCTGGGTTCCTCGGCCCGATCGAACCAGGCCGCCACCAGCCCGGCCCTCTCCATGGCCCCGACAACGGAGTCGTCCAGGCGCAGGGTCAGGACGCAGGCGGCCTCGGCATTATGCCTGCGGGCGGCCAGAAGGGCCTGGGCCAGATTCGGGGCCGCGCCGAATTCCGGACAGCCCGAGATGAGGATTTCATCCCGCCGCGTGGCCGTGATGCGGCCGGAATAGGCCGCCACCTCGTCCACCGCGTCGGCGTGGGGCACGGCCAACGCCAGATTCATGGACGACTCCGGCACAACTCGGGCCAAACCGCGCAGGGCGGCCAGGCGAGGACCGGCTTCAGCCAGGCTTTCCAGCACGCCGCGCCGGGCCCGCTCCTTGAACAGGGGGGCTAGGTGGTTCACCGGCCCGGCTCCGCCGCCCAAGGGGAAGGCGCTGCGCAGGCCGAGGTTGAGGTAGCGCTGAGCCGCGCGGACGGCCGAAAGCATGTCCAACCCCTGCCCCAGGCCCGTGGCGATGGCCGCCGACAGCGTACAGCCCGTGCCGTGCAGGCTGTGGGTATTCACGCGCGGCTGGATCAGAGGCAAAGGTTTCTGGTCCGGGGCGGCGTACCAGTCCGTGGCGGCCAGGGATTCCAGATGCCCCCCCTTGACCAGCACGGCCTTGGGGCCCAGATCCAGAAGCTTCTCGGCGGCCCGGCAAATGTCCTCGGGCCCCCGGATGGTCATGCCGGTGAACAGCTCGGCCTCGGGGATATTCGGGGTGAGCAGGTCCGCCACCGGAAAAATGCGCTCAAGCATGGCCGCAACCGCGTCATCCTCCAGGAGCTTGGCTCCGGTCTGGGCCACACAGACCGGGTCCACCACCAAGGGGAAGTTTTTGCGTGCCAGGAACGGGGCTGCGGCACGAATGATCGGGGCGGAGAAAAGCATACCGGTCTTGGCCGCGGCCACGGGGATGTCCGTGAGCACGGTCTTCAGCTGCAAGGCCACGAACTCCGGACTGGGGGCTTCGATGCCGGCCACGGTCCTGGTATTCTGGGCCGTCAGGGCGGTAATCACGGACAGACCATAGCCGCCAAGCACGGTGATCGTCTTCAGGTCGGCCTGAATGCCCGCGCCGCCGCCGGAATCGGAACCGGCGATGGTCAGGATGCTGGGTACGAGATACATGGTGCACTCCACAGGGTCTCGCTGACGGGGAAAAACAATAGCCGCGCGGTCCGACGCGGTCAACCGCGCCGCCGCCCGGTCACGGGAATGGAAAAGGAAATGGGACGGGGAGGCTCAGGCGATGGACAGTTTGACGTAATCTTCCACGGAGACACCGTTCCAGACCTTGCTCGTCCAGTAGGCCGTGGCCCAGATCATCAAGGCCGTGGCCTGGAGATCCGTGAGTCGACGCAGCTTCACTTCCAGGTTGTTCTTGCTGGCGCCGTGCTGGATATGCACGTTGTGCTCCTGGCAGGCCTCCTCGACGCGCAACAGCAGATAAGCCTGCTTGGACTGGTTGGGCAGCAGCTTCACGTCGCGGTGGGCTTCCAGAATGGTCTTCAGTTCGGCCACCGAGAAGTCGGAGGACACGCCGCGGATGGACTTGAAGAAGATGTCCACGGCCCAGGGCAGGATGAACTCCGCCCCAGCGCTTTTCGTCTTGAAATAGTCCTTGAGCCACTTTTCATGATCTTGCGAGATCCGGGCAGCAACCTGCGGCATAACACCCACCCCCATGTTACCATGAGACTCCTGTACATATAATCAAAAAAGCAAGGATCGATCAAGATTTTTTCTAGAGAGAATTGCGGGAAAAACCATGTTTTTTTACCCCTCGAAACTCTCGCGAATCTGTCGGAAAAGGCTCAACAACAAGGAATCTGGCGCGTCCTGATCGTTGATCGTGAGCTTGAGCACCCGAACGACCGCGTTGCCGCTGGGCGTCACGGTTCGAGCAGTGGACAGGACGATGCGCCGCGTATCATCGGAATCGACAGCGGCGACTACCGCCAACCTCCATTCCGCGTCACCTTCGCGCCGCCAGCGCAGATCCACGGCTTCCCCTCGGTCCGTCGACCGCTCCAACAGGGCAACGAAGTCCTTGAGCCCGAAAGCTCTGCTGTTCCGCCCCAAGACGCCGAGATACTCTCCCAGCCCCGTGCGGATAACCAAAGGCAGATCCAAATACTCTGAAGGCGGAAATTCCAGGGCGCCATTCCGGTTACGGCCGTCGGCCAGCAAACGCAGCCGCTCAATCTCGCGCTCCAATTCCGCAACCTTCTCCCTCTGATGGGCTTCAGCCACGTCACGTTCCTGGCGCAAGGACGCGACCTCGTCGCGCAAAGAACGTATCTCACCCCGAAACAAGGCCTGATTCTCCAGAACATCGGACATCTTGGCCAATAGCGTCGCGATCCGAATGGCGCCTCCATCGGCCGCACTTCCAGCCTCCGCCCCTTCCAACTTCCCGGCGTCGAAAAGCTCTCCGCGACAGGCGGTCAGCTCCTGTTCGATCTGCTCGACGGACCAGTTGTTCTCGAACATCTCGCGTATCCTCCTGAACAATTCCAAAGATTCTGACGGGTAGCGACGCCTCCGCCCCGTGCCACCGGCGGATGGTATGAAACGGCTGAAACGGTCCTTGTAGTAAACGATGGTGGAGGGTGGAATGCCGAGCCTGCGCCCCACTTCGCGCAGGCTGATGAAGGTGGCGCGCCTCGTGTCGGAAGATTGTTGTTCATTACTGTTCACAACTGATCAAATATGCTATGAATACTGTATCGTCAAGGACTCTCGGACGAATACGTGCATTGAGCAAAAAAAAGAGGGGCGATTCGCCCCCCCTTATCCAAACAATGACGGCTGATGCTAATGCGCCAGTTCCAGTTGAATCTGACGCAAGGATTCCTGCACCTGGGCCATGCGGCGAGCCTGCTCCTCATTCTGGATCATGCCACCGAGAAAGGCCGCTTTCTGGGCCATGTCCTCGATCATCGCGCTGACCAGCAGTTTACGCGATCCTTCCGTGGGCTGGCTCTGCACCAGGGCCATCTGGGCTTGTACCGCAGCCAGCTCGGTTTTCAAGTTGGCCACCTGCCGCATTTCCTCGGAAATTCCCTTGAGGTTGCTGCTCAGGCCGAAAAAAAAGATCACGACAAGCACGAGGGAAAGAAGCGCCAGCACAAGCGCAAGCTTGCCGAAATCGCGTCCGGTCCGGGAGGTCTCTCCGGCGGGCGCCGCCTCCGACCTCCGGTAGCCATCCATATGAAGAATGTTGTCCTTGTTCGCGTCCATACAACCTCCTTGCCGCGCACAAAAAACATAATGCAACGGAGACATTGAATCAAGCGCTGCCCGACTCGCCGGTTTTCGTGTTTTTCCCGTCTCCCTCTCTCTGACGGGGCGTATTCTGCTCGAAAAGTCAACGTCTGAGACGTGCCCCCTTCCTTGATGGAAACGTCAACGTTTCAGCGCGGATCACTATTTTGAAGGCATACGGACGCGACCATGGACACTGCGTTCGTCATGCACGCAGTACGGAACTACGTTGCAGGAAAATGACTTGTAAAAAAAAAAAAACTATGCAAAATGCAGAAAGTGGGTTCACGTTGATGACCCTGTAAAGGGCCATGCAGCCGACTTGCTCTTTTTTCCCGACACCCAAGGAGAAACGCATGGAAGATTATTTGAAGGAAGCTTTGGAGATCGTAAAAGCCCAAGCCAGCGTCCGCACCATGACCGAGGAAGAGATCACCTCCATGGTCCGCAAACTGGCGCACGGCATTCAGGCCATCGCCGAGGGTGGCGAACCCCAGGCCGAGGAAGGCTTGGCCTGCGATCCCCAGAAGTCGGTACGCGAAAAGTCGATCATCTGCTGCGTCTGCGGCAAGTCGTTCAAGATTCTGACCAAGAAACACCTGGGCAGCCATGACCTGACCCCGGCGGAGTATAGGGAGAAGTTCGGCTACAAGAAGAACTTCCCTCTGGTCTGCAAGTCGCTCCAGCGTGAGCGCCGCAAAAAGATGAAGGACATGAAACTCTGGACCAAGCGGGGCAAGAAGAAGTAACGCGGCTCAGCCGCGCTTTGAAGGCCGTCCTCCCGGGCGGCCATTTTCATTTCCAGATGCCTGCCAGCAAGGCCGGGGACTCACTCACGTACCGAGGACGTAACGCTAGACACTCCTCCCTGTTCCCATAACCCCAGGCCGCGTAGCAGGCGGGCATACCCACGTTGGCGGCAAAACGTAGGTCCGTAGACGTGTCCCCAACCATAAGCACCTGGTCCGGCGCGATGCCGGGCAGGGACGGCGCGATGCATGAGCGGTAGAAGCCGGGATCGGGCTTGCGAGGCAGGTCCGTTCGTGCCCCCGCCAACAGGTCGCAATAGGCGCCGATCCCCAGGTTCTCCACGGCGCGCTCAAGGCCCGGCTGACCTTTGTTGCTGGCCACCCCCACAATCACGCCCCGGCGCTTCAGCCCGGCCAGCGTCTCCTCCACGCCAGGAAACAGGCGGTTCAGGAGATGCCCCCGTCTGAGATACTCCTCCCGATAGATAGCGATCCAGGCGGGGATGTCCTCGGGCGCGAGATCCGGGCAGAGCCGCAGGAAGCACTCTTCAATGCGCAGGCCGATGACGCCGCGCACGGCATCATCCGAGGGGCGCGGCCGCCCCTGGGCCGCAAAGGTCAGGGTCATGCCTTGGATGATGCCTTCCGCGCTGTCGCACAGCGTTCCGTCGAAATCAAAAAGAACAAAGGGATAGGACACGATGGAAGAACTCCGTGAGAGACGGCCTCTAGCTCGGCCCGTGGGCCAGGGTCCGCCTGACGATCAAGTCTATGGTTTCCTCAATACGCGCCCATCCCGCCGGCGACACGAGATCCACCCCGCCCACGCAACCCGCCACCAGGGAGCGCACGGCCAGGAAGTTCACTCCGCCGGCGAGAAAGAGCACCAAGGCCGTCAAGTCCACGTCCACAGGGGGATCCTGCTCCATGAGCTCGAAAAACTCCAGGGCGGAGCGCTCACGCACCCCCTCCAGGGCCCGGCTGAGATCGTTGCGGGAAAGCGCCTCCCAGGCCATGATCGCCAGGCTCTCCGGCCGATCCAGCAAAAGCCGAAGGGTGCGCTTGAAAAAGGCCGCCACCAGCTGATCCGGGCTCATGCGGCGCAATTTCTCGCGATCTCGGCCGATAAGGTCGCCGGCGTTGGGCCAGAAAGCCCCGCTGTGGGCATAGGCCGCCACCAACTGGGACAGCCTTGTGAAGTAGCGGTAGAAATCGCCGCGTTTCAGCCCTGCCTCGGCGATCACCAAATCCACGGTCGCGGCCTCGAAACCGACCCGCGCCAGGACCGTTCCCATTGCCTGGGTGAGGCGGCGGCGCGTCTGGTCCGCGCGATTGATGGGGATGACCTTGAGATGCGGCATACGTGGCTCCGTCCAAGGTCAGTGTGCTTCGAAGCGCCTTCCGGGTCAACGGTAAGGTTCTGCAAACGCGAAAAGGCCCCTCATTTTGAGGGGCCTTTTTTGAAGAAATTGTCCTGGCGGCGACCTACTTTCCCACGATTAAAATCGCAGTATCATTGGCGATGGAGGGCTTAACTGCCGAGTTCGGAAAGGGATCGGGTGTGTCCCCTCCTCCAAGGCCACCAAGACAAATATGGTTGGGCTTCTCCCGGGGTGGTGCGGTTCAGCGCGCCGATCCGGTTCATCAAAGCCCGAAACTATATTAGTTTCATAGGGGAGAGAGGATTTGGGTAAGCCTCACGATCTATTAGTACCGGTAAGCTGAACGCGTTGCCGCGCTTGCACATCCGGCCTATCAACCAGGTGGTCTTCCTGGGATCTTCAGCCGCCGAAGCGGAGGGAGAACTCATCTCGAGGCAGGCTTCCCGCTTAGATGCTTTCAGCGGTTATCCCTACCGGACATAGCTACCCTGCGATGCCACTGGCGTGACAACAGGTACACTAGTGGTCCGTCCACCCCGGTCCTCTCGTACTAGGGGTAGACCCTCTTCAATTCTCCTGCGCCCACAGTAGATAGGGACCAAACTGTCTCACGACGTTTTAAACCCAGCTCGCGTACCACTTTAAACGGCGAACAGCCGTACCCTTGGGACCTGCTTCAGCCCCAGGATGTGATGAGCCGACATCGAGGTGCCAAACCGCATCGTCGATGTGAACTCTTGGATGCGATCAGCCTGTTATCCCCGGCGTACCTTTTATCCTATGAGCGATGGCCCTTCCATTCGGGACCACCGGATCACTAAGACCGACTTTCGTCCCTGCTCGAGATGTCTCTCTCACAGTCAAGCTCCCTTATGCCTTTGCACTCAACGGCTGGTTTCCAATCAGCCTGAGGGAACCTTTGCAAGCCTCCGTTACATTTTGGGAGGCGACCGCCCCAGTCAAACTACCCACCAGGCACTGTCATCCGGCCGGATCACGGCGCGGACTTAGAATTCTAGGCTATCAAGGGTGGTATTTCAAGGTTGGCTCCGCCGATACTGGCGTACCGACTTCACAGCCTCCCACCTATCCTACACATGATAACCCAAAAGCCAATGCCAAGTTGTAGTAAAGGTGCACAGGGTCTTTCCGTCTAACTGCGGGTACCGGGCATTTTCACCCGGAATTCAATTTCACTGAGTCTCTGGTTGAGACAGCGGGGAGATCGTTACGCCATTCGTGCAGGTCGGAACTTACCCGACAAGGAATTTCGCTACCTTAGGACCGTTATAGTTACGGCCGCCGTTTACCGGGGCTTCGGTTTAAGGCTTCGCATTGCTGCTGACCTCACCCCTTAACCTTCCGGCACCGGGCAGGCGTCAGTCCGTATACGTCGTCTTACGACTTCGCACAGACCTGTGTTTTTAGTAAACAGTCGCCACCCCCGATTCTCTGCGGCTCACCCGGGCTACGAATGCTAGACTCTTCACCCAGGAAAGCACCCCTTATCGCGAACTTACGGGGTCATTTTGCCGAGTTCCTTAACCAGAGTTCTCTCAAGCGCCTTGGTCTGCTCGACCCGCCTACCTGTGTCGGTTTGCGGTACGGTTTGCATGCGATAAACTGAGGAGCTTTTCTTGGCAGCATGGGATCAATCGCTTCAGACGGTAATGTCACGGCATCACCTCTCGGCGTATGGGAATGCGGATTTGCCTACATCCCCCGCCTACGGGCTTGCACCAGGTATTCCAACACCTGGACGATCTACCCTCCTGCGTCCCTCCATCGCGCTCGCATACAAGTACAGGAATATTAACCTGTTTCCCATCAACTACGCCTTTCGGCCTCGTCTTAGGGACCGACTCACCCTGGGAAGATTAACTTTACCCAGGAAACCTTAGGCTTACGGCGAACGGGTTTTCCACCCGTTTTAACGTTACTCATGCCAGCATAATCACTTCCCGTTAGTCCAGCATGCCTTCCGGCACACCTTCATCCCATCCGGGAACGCTCCCCTACCGATCCGTACGAGACGGATCCCGAAGCTTCGGCGCCATGCTTAGCCCCGATACATTTTCGGCGCAACACCGCTAGGCCAGTGAGCTATTACGCTTTCTTTAAAGGATGGCTGCTTCTAAGCCAACCTCCTGGATGTCTAGGCAGCGTCACTACCTTTCCCACTGAGCATGGACTTTGAGGCCTTAGCTGTCGATCTGGGCTCTTTCCCTCTCGACTACGGGCCTTCGCACCCGCAGTCTGACTCCCGGACATCATTTTACGGCATTCGGAGTTTGATAGGGTTTGGTAATCTGGTGGGACCCCTAGCCCTGTCAGTGCTCTACCTCCGTAAAACTAATCCGAGGCTATACCTCAATATATTTCGGGGAGAACCAGCTATCACCGGGTTTGATTGGCCTTTCACCCCTATCCACAAGTCATCCGAGCAATTTTCAACTTACATCGGTTCGGTCCTCCACTCAGTTTTACCTGAGCTTCAACCTGCTCATGGATAGATCACCCGGCTTCGGGTCTAATCCGCAGTACTCGTCGCCCTATTCGGACTCGCTTTCGCTACGGCTCCGCTCACGCTTAACCTCGCACTACAGATTAACTCGCTGGCCCGTTATGCAAAAAGCACGCGGTCACGGATCAAGTCCGCTCCCACAGCTTGTAGGCAACTGGTTTCAGGTTCTATTGCACTCCCCTAACAGGGGTTCTTTTCACCTTTCCCTCACGGTACTGGTACACTATCGGTCGCTAGGGAGTATTTAGCCTTGGGAGATGGTCCTCCCAGATTCCCACGGGATTTCACGTGTCCCGCGGTACTCAGGTGCCTTCCACGCCGCTGTTCGGTTTCGGGTACGGGACTTTCACCCCCTACGGTCAGCCTTCCCAGACTGTTCCCCTGCCTACTCACGGATCGATTGCGAAGGTCCTACAACCCCGCATGCTCGAAAGCACACGGTTTGGGCTCTTCCCATTTCGCTCGCCGCTACTTTGGGAATCTCTCTTGATTTCTCTTCCTCCAGGTACTGAGATGTTTCACTTCCCTGGGTTCGCATCCAAGAACCTATGAATTCAGTTCAAGGATGACTGGATATGAATCCAGCCGGGTTGCCCCATTCGGAAATCTCCGGGTCAAAGCCTGTTTGGCGGCTCGCCGAAGCTTATCGCAGCCCACCGCGTCCTTCATCGCCTCCTAGCGCCAAGGCA
>Ga0265295_1001048_pt1:0-37500 | contig 51230 bp, 44 predicted proteins | sample Munlansysbiofilm_FD_192503 | JGI IMG/M metagenome (GOLD analysis project Ga0265295, IMG submission 192503) | Leachate microbial communities from a municipal landfill in Southern Ontario, Canada - Methane capture system biofilm | ecosystem: Engineered > Solid waste > Landfill >... | reverse complement strand
GCAGTCTGGCCTGCAAGCTGGCGGCCCGGCCCGAACGCCACCTCGGCCGGGAGGACTTCCCGGAGTTGGAGGACTGGCTCGGTCGCCACGTATCCAACTGGGCCCACTGCGACGACCTCTGCACCCACTCCATCGGATCCCTGCTCCTTCATTATAAGGAGGTGCGCCCCCGCACCGAAGCCTGGACCGCCTCGCCCAACCGCTGGCTGCGCCGGGGCGCGGCCGTGGCCTTCATTCCCCTGGCCAAAGCCGGAGAGCTGCGGTCCATCCTGGCCCGAGCCGACGCTCTGCTCCCGGACTCCGACGATCTGGTGCGCAAGGGTTTGGGCTGGCTGCTCAAGGAGGCCGGACGGCGCCAGCCCGGGCCGATGCGCGACTATCTGCTCTCCCGGCGGGAGCAAATGGCCCGCGTGGCCCTGCGCATCGCCGTGGAGAAGCTGCCAGAGACCACTCGACGCGAAATCATGGGAAAGCGGGGAAAATGAGAAAAACGGTCAGGTGGGCCGCATCCGACCCAGATAGGGTGACATCGTGATGCGGCAGAATACCCGTGAATCCTACCACCAGCGCATCCAGCGCATCCTGGTCCATATCCAGAAGCATCTGGACGAACCCCTGGAACTGGCCGATCTGGCCGCGTTGGCCCATGTCTCGCCCTCGCATTTCCACCGCGTCTTCAAAGGCATGCTCGGCGAGACCCTCATGGACCACGTGCGCCGCATCCGCTTGGAACGGGCCTGCCATCGCCTGACCCGCCAGGAAACCTCGGTCACGAACGCGGCCCTGGACTCAGGCTACGAAAGCCCTGAGGCGTTCAGCCGGGCCTTCCGCCGCGCCTTCGGCAGCACTCCCTCCGAATGCCGTCGAAAACGCCACACTCCGACGTTCCCCACCGCTCCGTCCGGGGTCCGCTACCATCCGGGTGGTCTGCCCTTGGGCTTCACCTTCATCCCAAAAGGAGAAATCCTCATGGACGTTCGTATCGAAACGCTTCCCGAACGCCGTGTGGCCAGCGTGCGCCACCTCGGCCCCTATAAAGAAGTGGAGGTGGCCTGGATCGCCCTTTGCGCCTGGGCCGGGCCGCGTGGTTTGCTGACCCCGGCCACACTGTTCATCGGCATCTGCTACGACGATCCCCAGGCCACCGCGCCGGCGGCCATCCGCTACGACGCCTCCATCTCCGTGGGTCCGGAAGTCTGCTCAGAGGGGCAAATCACGATCCAGACCATCCCGGGCGGGGACTACGCCGTGACCATCCACCGCGGGCCCTACGAGAATCTGGAAAAGACTTACGCTGCGCTCATGGGCGGCTGGCTGCCGCAGAGCGGAAGGATGCTGCGCGATGCGCCCGGCTTCGAGATCTACCGCAACGATCCCAAAAGCACCGCGCCCGAGGACTTGGTCACGGAACTACACATTCCCCTTGTCTGAGCACTCACCGCTCACCGATCCAGGGCCCAGCGAACCGGGCGAAACCGGAAGTCATCCGCTCCAGCCGAACGGCGTCCCGGGCCCATGCCGGGGCGTCCTCGGGCGGAGTGTCCTCCTCGGGCAGGAGAAGAACACGGGCCAAGCCATACGGCGGCGCGCTCTCCAGCAGGGCCAAGTCTTCGCTCCATATCCGCCTGGGGTCCGGGCCGCTGAACAGCCAAAGCGAAGGAATGGAGAGCGCGCGCAGGGCCGATTCGCTCAGCACGGCGGGCCGCGGCGCCGCATCCTGGGCGACGACCGCCTGGACCAAGAAGTTCGGGGCCTTGCGCCCGGCCCGACAGGCGTCCAGAGCCGCCGACACTCCCTCGTCCCGTCCGAAAATGCCCACGCGCTTCGGGTCGATCCTTTCCTGGCGGCGCAGGAAGGCCACGGCAGCCAGGGCGTCCTCGGCCAAGTCCGCGTCCCCGCCGGACTTTCCCTCCGAGGTTCCGCACCCGCGCGGATCGAACAAGAGCACCGCCACGTTCTGGGCAACCAACTGCCGGGCCACACCCTCCGACAGCTTGCGCGGACGGCATTGACTCCCGGCCAGCCAGACCACGGCGGGAAACGGTCCTTCGCCGGGAGGCACGATGAGCGTGCCGGAGAGGTCCGTGAATCCCCGTGAAAAGGTCACGGCCCGCTCACTGAAGAATATCTTGTTCGGGAACTGGGCGGCCTGTCTGCCGCCGTGCATCCAGATGACCCGGCTGATGTCGTCGCCGTTGGCCAGGAAGATGATCGTGCCCACCACGGGCTCGTCCTCGCCGAAGGCCGGGCCATAGGAATAGATGTATCGCCCGAATTGTTTGAGGTTTCTGAATATCCCAGTCTTCGAGTCGTAGAACAGAAGACATTTGTAGGGCGTGTCCCGGGCGTCGATGATGGTCACGCTGCTTTGCCCGTCGTCGTAGGTGTACTGCCCCACGTACTGTTCGATGGTGTAGGTGTAGTAGCCGAGCACATGCCCGAAGCGGCTCTCGGCCCCGTGCCTGAGGTAATCCGGGGCCTCGGGATGAACATAGCCGCCACTCTGGGCGAACTCCTCCAACTCCGGGTCCGCGTTGCGCGGCGGCGCCTCGGTCTTGTGTTCGCTGATGGGCTTGGGCGGGGCTGCCGCCGGAGCCACGACGGGCGGCGCGGTCTTGAGAGGCCGGGGCTGCGCTGGCGGCGTACGCCGAACCGACGCCTTGGCCCGGGCCGCCTCCGGCGGAGGGGGAGGCGCGGGCCGGGCCACTGGCGGCGCGGGAGTCGCCGGGGCCCTTTTACGCACCTCGACGATATTCGAGGAAGGCGGCGGCGCGGGAGCCTGGGCGGGTTCGACGCTGACCACCTCGCGCAGATCAAGCTCCAGCACGGGCCTGGACCTGGAGAGCCACCAGGGCATCGCCAGGGTGAATCCCAGGGACATGCAGGCCGCACCGTGCAGAACCACGGCAAGAAAGCCGCTCAAAACACGCGCGCCAGAAACCGTCATGACCGGAGCCGCCCCCAACCGTCTTTGCTCCCATCATGCGCACTCGCCGCGCCTGGGTCAAGAGGCCTCGGCCAATGAAATCAATGTCTTCCGCAACGAGAGGGATTGCCGGAATCAGGAGACGGCCAGCTTGATCCGCAGAAAGCGCTCGATCATGGCGTTGACCTGCTCAGGCACCTCCAGAGTCAGGAAATGTCCGCCGCAAGCAACCTGGGCCTGGACCACACCGGGCACGAGACGGCGGAGGGCGCGTGAATCCACACGCGGGTGATCGGCGGAAACGCAGAGCAGCGGACAGCGCAGGTCGCGAAGGGCCTGCTCGTAGCCCGGGTCGGCGTAGAGTTCGATCAGGGCCAGGAGCACGCGCCGCGGTGTCTCCTCCACCCGGGACAACACCCACTCCCGCACTCCGGGATCGGCCTCGGGCGTGAACATGGAGTCGAAGAAGGCCCGGGCGGCCAGGGGCGAGGACTCGGCCCGCAGCCGGTCGCGCAGGCCCGGCAGCCAGAGATCCAGGTCCGGCGGCGGCAGCAGCCGGGAGTCCAGGGCCACGACCCCGGCCACCAGATCGGGCCGGAACGCGGCCAGACGCACGGCCAGGGCTCCGCCCAGGGAATGCCCCACGGCCACCAGCCCACGCAGATCCAATTCCTTGCAGATCAGCGCGAGGTCGCCGACCAGGGTCTTGAAGTCGAAGGGCCCTTCGGGCTTGTCGCTGCGTCCGTGGCCGCGCAGGTCCGGGACGATGACGCGATGACGGGGGGAAAAATACTCGCTCTGGGGAGTCAGAAACGCGGCGTCGCAACTGTTGCCGTGAATCAGAAGCAACGGGGGATCGCCGCGCCCCCGCTCGTCCAGCACGAGCCGGACGCCGTCGCGCGCCCGGACTTCGCGCTCCAGGGTCATGCGCATTCCGAGAGCGGCAGGAAGACCCGGAAGATGGAGCCCTTGCCTTGCTCGGAGTCGGCCTCGATGTCGCCGCCGTGCTGATCCACGGCCTTGCGGACGATGAACAGCCCGAGCCCGGTGCCCTTGGAGCCCTTGGTGGAAAAGAAGACGCTGAAGAGCTTTTCCAGGGTCTCACGGTCCATGCCGATACCGTTATCCTCCACTTCCACCACCAGATCCTCGTCCTTGCGATAGGCCCGAAACACCACCCGGTGCTCTTTTTTGGCCGTGTCCTGGACGCAGGCGTCCACGGCGTTCTCCAGGAGATTGACCAAGGCCGGCGCCAGGACCGAGGGGTCGCCCACCAGACGGCCCAGCCCGATCTGAAACTCGCGGACGAAGGACACGCCGAGCTTCTCGGCCTTGGGACCGGCGGAATCGGCCACCCCTCCCAGGAGTTCGGCGACGTCCAGATCCTGAATATTCATATCCCGCTTGCGGGCCCAGAACAAGATGTCCATGACCATGCCCTTGATGCGGCCGACGAGCTGGGTCACGGATTCCCAACCTTCGGTCAGGCGCGTCTGGTCGCCCTTGGCCAAGCCGGAATTGACCTTGTACATGGCCCCGTCCAGGGCCGTGAGCAGTCCCTTGATGCCGTGCGAGAGCGAGGCGATGAGCATGCCCAGGGAGGTCAGGTGCTCCTGAAGACGGCGGACCTCGGTAATGTCGGCGGCCAGTTCCAGAACCTGGACCACGCGGTCCTGGGCATCGCGGATGGGCGCGGTCCAGACCAGGGCGTTGATGCGTCCGCCGCCGCAGGTCAGGAACTGGGTCTCCAGGCGATGGGACTGGCCATCCTTGAAAGTCAGCAGCGCCGGGCACTCCGGGCAGGGGTCGTTGCGGCCGTGGCAGGCGCGGTGGCACAGCGCGCCCTCATGTTCCCCGAATTCCTTGCGGAAGCGACGATTGGCCGCGGCGATGGTCAGGTCCGGGTTGACCAGGGCGATGGCGCAGGGGGTTTCGTCGAAAAGCTGACGATAGAGCTGTTGGGTGTTGCGAAGCTCATCCTGGAGACGGCGAACCTCACCCACATCTCCGGAAATTTCCAGAACCAGTTCCACCTCGCCGTTGGCCCCCCGGATGGGCACTGTATGCACCATGACGGGATGGTCGTTGCCGTTGACGCAGACCACCACCTCGCGGGAGTGCTGACTCTGACCCGTGGCCAGGGTGCGAGCCACCGGCGAACCGTCGGGGGCGTCGGTCCCGTTCTTGTAGACTTCCCAACTGCCCAGCCCGACCTTGTCGCCGAGACGGTCCTTGTAATAGCGGTTCACGGAGAGGACCGTTCCATGGCGGTCGTGCAGGGAGACGAAACTCGGAAGATCGTTGAAGAACCGGATGTCACCGGCGAAATCCCGGGAGAGCCCCTGCAGGGCCTGGGTCAGCCCCTCCATCACCTGTCCGGCGGCCTTCTGGCGCTCGTAATCCACGATGCGCGCGGCCTGCTCCTGGACCAGGCGTTCCAGGTTCTCGGTGTATTCGCGCATCTTGGCGCGCATCTCGATGCGCTCGGTGGCGCGACGCAAGGCGATCTCCAGAACCTCCGGGCTCACGGGCTTATTGATGAAGTCCGCGGCCGAAAGTTTGAGACTCTCGATGGCCACGTCCAGGTCGCCGTGGCCGGTGATCATGATGACTTCGGTGTCCGGGGACTCCAGCTTGACGGCCCGCAGAAGATCGATGCCGCTCATGCCGGGCATGCGGATGTCCGTGATGACGATGGGCGGGTGGTGTTCACGGAAGACGCGCATGGCCTCCTCGCCGCTGGCCGCGGTGAAGACCTCATAGCCCATGTCGGCCAGGGTGATGGCCACCACGCGGCGGATGCCGTCTTCATCGTCGACGAGCAGAAGGGAATCAACCATGTGTCGCGGCTCCGCCCCCGCCTGGACCGGATCTCTCCGCCGCGCGCGGGGGGCAATGTCGCATGGCGGAATACCTCATTGAAACGGTAGGGTAATCTTCGAGGAGAGGGGCCGCTCCGGCCCCCTCGGGACCGGGGCGGCGCCCGGTCCCAGCCTTACGGCTTGCCGATGGTCTGCTCGACGATCCCCAGGACTTCCTGGGGATCGAAAGGCTTGTTCACCGTGGCCACGGCCTTGCGGATGGCCAGATGGATGCCCGCCAGACCGCTGATCACGATCACCGGAATGTCCTTGTACTCGTCCTTCTGGGTGTACTTGCGATAGAACCGGGGGCCCCACTCGTTGGGCATCTCCAGGTCCAGGGTGATGAGCTGGGGCTTCTCCTTCTCCAGCACACCCAGGGCCGCCTCGCCGTCCGAGGCGCTGCACGTCTCGTAGCCGTTGTCCTTGAACACGGAGACGAGGTACTCGACGATGGCCGGGTCGTCGTCCACGACCATGATCTTCTTCGCCATGATGTCCCCCTTTTGGGTTGTGTCCCTCAACATCTGCCGACGGGCCGCCCGCGCGGACCGTCAGCCGTTTCCCCTGAGCAGCCGATCGGCCGCGGCCAGCAGGGCCTCCGGCTTCGGCGGCTTCTCCACATACGCCTCGGGCCCGGGCAGCGGGCCGCCAGTGGCGGCCCGCAACGTTTCCAGGGCATGTTCGAAGGTCGGGCCACCCACCGCCGAGACGATCATCACCGGCACACGGCTCAACCGCTCGTCGGCCTTGAGTTCACGGAACATGCGGATGCCGCCGTCGCCCGGCATCATGAGATCCAGGCTGATGAGGACCGGGGCCTCCTCGCGGGCCTTGCGCAGACCTTCCTCGCCGTCGCGGGCAAGCACCGGCCTGAAGCCGGCGCTCTCGAACACCGCGCCGATGAAGATGCGCAGATGCATTTCGTCATCCACGACGAGCACCGTGGGCCGCGTCATTCCACTCTCCCGGCCGAGCCTAGTCCGAACCGGGACGGGCGCCGTAGGGCGTGACGTCCACCTTGTCGGGGTGGTTCACGCTGAGCACCGGACACGCCGAGCGCAGGACAACCTGCTCCACGGTGCTGCCCAGCAGGGCCTTCTCCGGATCCACCTCACGGGTGTGGTGGGCCATGACCACGAGGTCGGCCTTGCTCTCACGGGCGAACTTCAGAACCTCCACGTGGGGCGTGCCCTCGCGGATGGTGACCGTGAAGTTGTCGAACTCGCCCATGTTGGCCACGTACTTGGCCTGCATCTTCTCCTCGGCCTCGCGCACCTTGGCCTCGATGGCGGCCTGGTTGGGCGCGTGCAGTTCGTTCTCCGCACTCAGGTCCACGCAGTGGAAGAGGTGCAGGGTGCAGCCGATGTCGGCGGCCACGTTGCGGGCGAACTGGAAGGCGTAGTCCGAGGCCTTGGAGAAGTCCGTGGCCACGACGATGTTGGCGAAGTAGGACCAGCAGGTCACACAGGGACGGCTGACGATGAGCACGGGGCAGCGGGCGGACTTGGCCACCTTCTGCATGGTGCTGCCGGCGATGGCCCGGTGCCGGGAAGCGCCGATGTCCTCGGGCCGGTTGTGCGCGCCCATGATGATCAGATTCACGTCGTCCTTGCGGGCCTTGCGCAGGACCTCGGTGTGCGGCTCGCCCACCAGGGCCTCGAAGGCGGCGCTGGGGTGATCCTTGGCCTGCTTCTCATAATACTGCTTCATCTCCTCCAGGACCAAACCGACGAGGTTCTCGTCGCCCTCCACGCGCTCCCCGGTGCGGACGTCCCGATATTCGAGCCCGAATCCGCGCGAGGGCAGACCGAAGACATGGAACACGGAAAGTCGCGAATGATTCTTGCGGGACAGCTCAAAAGCGACCTTGGCCGCGTCGTCGCAGGTCGGGGACGCCGTGGTGGCGAACAGAATCTTCTCGAACATGAGGCTACCTCCTTAAGGAGCATTCGGTTGGTGTTCCATGAAACGCGAGCTGCCAGCCGATTCCTTCCAGCACGTCGAACAGGGTGTATGTCGTCTCGAAGACGAAGACATTGACCTTGTCGCCGAACACGACGTGCCGCAAACCACCCAGGCGGACCGGCACGTCCAGCAGATGTTCCAGCTGATAGGACTTGATCTCCAGCGCCTCGCCGGCGGCCATGCCGTGGAACACATGGTAGATGTCCAGGCGCGGCTTGCCCGGAAACCCGACCATTTCCACGGTCCTGGTCAGTTGCAGCCAATCCAGGCCGGCGGGCCGGCAATCCCGTTCCGGCCAGGAGCCGTAACGTTCCAGCATGCCCGGGAAAAACCTATTGACGCGCGGCAATTCGGGATAACGCTTGAGCAGGAGAAAGAAACTGCGGAGCGTGAATCCCGGATTGAGTTGAACGGAATTGCTGAAGAACGGCAGCGGATCATCCCCGATGGGCCTGCCGCGCTCCATCATGCGGCCGTCCGGTTGCAGCTCCACCATGTCCATCAGCAAAATCCTATAAAAAAGGTATACTTTTCCTGGCCCAATATTCCAAAACAAAAAACGCGTCAAGAAGCTCCCGGGCCGCTTTTTTCTACATCCCCGCCGAACCGCTCCCCCGAAGGGTTTCCGGGCGCGGCAGCCTCGCAGTGAAGGTCGTTCCTCGCCCCGGCGCGGACTCCACCTCCAGAACCCCGCCGTGCTGTTCGACGATTTTCCGGCTGGCGGCCAGACCCAGCCCCGTGCCGCGGCCGCCCTTGGTGCTGAAAAACACCGTGAAGAGCATGTCCACGGTGTCCGCGTCCATGCCAGGTCCGTTGTCCCGAACAACGTAGCGCACCCCTCCCCCCGCGTCCGGCTCCACCCGCAGTTCCACCCGACACGGCTCGGGCCGCTCCCCGCGCTCGGCGCAGGCGTCCAAGGCGTTGACCACGAGATTGAGCAAGCAGCGGTGCATGGCCTCGGGGTCCAAGAGAGCCTGAGACATACCCGGAGCCTTGTCCAGGACCAGATCGACGCCCTGCTCCCGGGCCCGCGCACGCATCAGGGCGGCGATCTCCTCCAGGGGACCGGCGGGATCGGTGGGATGGAAATGAAGCTCCTCCGGCCGCGAGTAGTCCAGCAGCGCCAGGGAGAGATCCTTGATCTTCTCCACGTTGGCCTTGAGCATCTCCCACCCCTGCTCCAGGTAGACCCGGCGATCCTGTTTGAGCCCCTGCTCCAGGAGAAAGATACAGCCCTCCAGCCCGCCCGCGATGTTCTTGATGGCGTGGGCCATGCCCGCCGCGGCCTGCCCGGCGGCCGCCAGCCGCTCGGCGCGCACCAGTGCGCGCGACTTCTCCTCGACCATCCGCTCCAGGTTGGTCGTGTACTCCCGCAACTGGCGCCGAAGATGGCTCCGCTCGCGGGCCCGCTTCAGAGCGATCTCCAAAATCGCGTCGTTGACGGGCTTGGTCACGAAGTCGGCGGCCTCGCGCTGAATGCTCTGAATGGCCAAATCGATGTCGCCGTGGCCGGTGATCATGATCACCTCCACGTCCGGGTCGCGCTTCTTGAGCCGCTCCAGCAGCTCGATGCCGTCCATGCCGGGCATCTTGATGTCCGTGAGCACCACCCCCGGCCGAACCCGGTCGAAGACGGCCAGGGCTTCCTCGCCGGTGCGGGCCGTATGCACCACGTACCCGGCGTCGGCCAGGGACAGGGAGAGCACCGTGCGGATGCCCTCTTCGTCATCCACCAGCAGCAGATTCCTATCCATGCCTCTCCCCTTCGTTCTTCCATTCCGGGAAAGTCATCACGAAGCGGGTCCACTCCCCTTCCACGGACTCGGCGCGGATGGTCCCCCCGCAGTCCTTGATGATCCCGTAGCTGATGGACAATCCGAGGCCCGTGCCCTTGCCGACCTTCTTGGTGGTGAAGAACGGCTCGAAGATCTTGTCCAGGATGCCCCGGGGAATGCCCCGGCCCGTGTCCTCGACCTCCACCCGCACACCGCTGGAGATCCTACGCGAAGTGATCGTGATCCGCTTTCCGCCCGGCGGGGCCGTGGTCCCGGCCCACCGTTCCTCAATGGCGTCGCGGGCGTTGATGAGCATGTTGATGAAAACCTGCTCCAGCCGCCCCGGGTCGGCCTTGATGGGCGGCAGGCTCTCGTCCAGCCGCCAGTCCACGGTGATCTCGCGCAACTTAAGCTGCTGGCTGAAGATGTCGAAGGCCCGCCGCAGGACTTCATTGACCCGCACCGGCTCCAGGCTCATCTCAGGCTTGCGGCCGAACTCCCGAAGATGGTTGATGATCCTGGTGGCCCGGTCCACATGACTGTCGATCTCACGGGCCATGGTGCCCAAAATTTCCTCGTCGATGGGCTCCTTGCGGCTGATCTTGCGGGCGATGAAGCTGCTGGCGGTCTTGATCACCGAAAGCGGCTGATTCAGCTCATGGGCCACACCCGTGGCCATCTCGCCGAGGGTGGCCATCTTCGAGGCCTGAATGAGCTGCTGCTCGGTCTCCAGGCGTTTGGTGATGTCGCTGGTGGTCACGAGCAAGACCTTGCGGCCCGAATACTCCGAGGGCGAGACGCGCACGGTCACGTAGATGCTGCGGCCGTCCCTGATGACGTTCTTGGCCCGATCCAGGACACGGGCCTGGCGCAGCAGATCCGCCGTGGTCTCGCGCTCCTCCTCGCGCCAGAATTCCAGGAAGGAGGTGCCCACCAGCTCGTTCTTCTCGAAACCGTAGATGGACTGGGCGGACTCGTTGCAGTCCAGGATATTCAACGTCTCGGCGTCAAGCACGAACAGCGGGTTGGGCGTGTTCTTGAAGATGGCCAGGTACTTGCGTTCGGAGCGTTCGAGCTTCTGCTCCAACTGCTTGCGCGAGGAGATGTCCAGACTCATCTCCATGGCCGCCACGATCTCGCCCTCGGCGTTGCGTACCGGGGAGGTCGTCACCAGCCAATGCCGCATGCGGCCGTCGGCGTCCGGCCCCGACTCCTCGCTGCAATACGAGCGTCCAGTCTGGAAGGTCAGCTCCACAGGGCAGTTGGGGCACTTCTCGTTGCGCCCCTTGTAGGCGTGATAGCAAAAGTCCGCGTTCTTCGGCTTGAACTTCTCCTTGAACTCCAAGTTGTAGCGCAGCAGCCGGAAGTTGCGGTCCTGCACCGTGATGATGCAGGACACATGCGAGAAGAGATATTGGTACTCATCCTTCTGGCGATTCAGTTCGATCTGCTTGTTGCTGATGTCCCGGCCCATGTCCGTGATGGACTTGGCCAGCTGCCCCATCTCGTCCTCGTGGTCGATGTCGATGCGGGAACACTCTCCGCCCTTGGCGATGAGCTGGGTGCCCACGATGAGCTTGCGGATGGGCCGGATCACGAACCGCAGCATGAAGATGTAGATCACCGAGGCCAGGGCCAGGAAGACCACGGCCGTGAAACCGATGATGCGGTTCTTGAAGAGCGCCACCTCGCGGTCCAGGTCCTCTAGGGAGACGACCACGTCGATGGCCCCGAGGATCTTCTTGTCCGATGGGTGGTAATGGCAGCCCTCGGTGCAGCCCGGCTCATTGTAGACCGGGTCCAGGATGCCCATGAGGCGTGTGCCGTCCCAATTCTCGAAAACCCGGATGCGCTCGTCCAGGGCCAAAGAGGACAACGGCGGCGAGGCGCGGTGGCAGACGTGGCAAGCCTCGGCCTCGATGTTGGTGCGGGTGTCGATCTCCCGCTCCACGTTGGAATATTTTATTTCTCCGGCCTTGTTGTATATGCGCAGGGCCAGGATGTCCTTCTGCCGGCCGATGTTGGCGATGATCTGCTGGATGTCCTCGCGGGAGTTGAGCATCATGGCGTAATGCGTACCGAGCTTGATGGTCGTGCCCAGGCGGTCGGCCTCGGCCACCATGTAGCCCATGAGCTGTTCCTCCTGATGCACGATGGCCAGGTAGGACAGCCCCGCGATGCTCAGGAGCAGGCCGAGCCCCGTGGAGATGATGAGCTTGGCGGTCAGGCTCTGCCGCACCAGCTTCGGAATGCCCCGCATGATTCCCGCCCGCCTCCACCGGCTGCACTTTTTCAGACGACGCCCAGACCGTCCTCGACGCCCGGCCGGACGTCCCCGAGACACCGCCGGGCCTCAACTGCATTGCCTACCGAAACGCTCTTGTATGCTATCTCATATCAGTTTGCATTGTCACCACTTTTTTGGTTCGAGTAAAGCATACCTCTTTTGTCCGAATAAGTATGAAGACATACTAAATTAGTCGGGAATGAACAACGGCGGCGTATACCGTAGTAAAAAAATCCATGATTCGGACGCTGGCCTTTTTTTTGCTGAATCCCTCTTTTCAAAATACGAAAAAGATGTTAGTGTCACAGTATTAAATAAGTATATCAATATCTTGTATCATTCATGAAACGTGGTAAGTTCTCTTTTCCGTGTGCCCGTGTACCGGTCGCCCGCATCGACCGGTGCGCCAACCTCAATTGAGTCAAGGAGGCCCTATGCTGCACCCTGCTTCCTCATGGGACTGGCAGCCTGGTGAGCGAGTGGTGCTGGATTCCACCGCCTGTCCGGCGCCGCATGAATGGCAGGAGGAGCCCCATGTCTCGCCCGACGGCGAGAAATTCGGGGCGATCGTCCGCCTGGACGACGGCCTTTTCACCCTTTGCGTGAACGGAACCCCCTGGGAGGCCACGTTCGACAAAATTTGGAACCCGCGCTTCAGCCCTGACGGGCGACTGACCTCCATCGTGCAGCAGGACGGGGAATGGACCCTGGCCGTGGACGGCGAAGTCTGGCCCGAGAACTACGCCTACCTCTGGTCGACCATGTTCTCGGCCGACGGCTCGGTCATCGTCGCGGCCATCCAGCAGGACGGCGAGTATGGTCTCTGCATCGACGGCGCTCCGTGGGAAACCCTCTACGAGAACGCCAACCAGTACGCCGTGAGCCGGGACGGCCAGGCCACCGCCGCGGTGGTCCAGATGCAGTCCATGGCGGCGGCGGATCTCGCCGCCTTCCAGCGCGGCGTGTTCTCGGTGGCGGTCAACGGCCAGCCCTGGGAACGCACCTTCGTCAACGTCTATACGCCGACCTTCGACGCCTCGGGTAGCCGCGTGGCCGCCCAGGTTCGTCTCAATCTTTACGACTACGGCATCGCCGTGGACGGAGAGACCTGGAAGCAGACGTACGCCTGCGTCTGGGAACCGCGCTTCAACCCGGCCTCCGGCGCGGTGGTCGCACCAGTGCGCATCGCCGGTTCCTGGGGCCTGGCCCAGGACGGCCAGATCATCTGGGAGCCGGTCTTCGCCCAGTGCTGGCAGCAGGCCTTCAGCCGCGACGGCAAGACCATCGCCGCCATCGTGGCCACGGGCTACGGCAAGTTCACCGTGGCCGTGAACGCGAAGCCCTGGGCCGCCACCTTCCCGGTGGTGACCGACCTGACGCTTTCCGCCGACGGCAAGCGCGCCGCGGCCCTGGCCAACGAATACAACGCCGACTGGCAGGTGGTCGTGGACGGACGGCCCTGGAACGGCGTCTTCGACATGGCCTGGAAACCGGTCTTCAGCCCCGACGGAGCCCGTGTGGCCGCCAAGGTCGAACGCAAGGGCCGCCAGAATGTCCTGCTCGACGGCAAGCCTTACAAGCGGGACTTCGAACAGGTCTGGGAACCTGCCTTCAGCCCCGACGGCTCCAAGGTGCTCATCCGCGCCCGCGACGGCGGCAAATACCTCCGAATCGTGGCCCAGGCCGCGGACTTCTAGGGGAGGAAGCCATGCACGAGATCTACAACCTGGTCACCGGACCCCTGGCCTGGCTGGCCTGGGGCATCTTCATCGTGGGTTCCATCTACCGTCTGGCCATCATGTACATCCTGGCCAAGAAGAAGGATGGTCCCTCGCTGGCCTACATGAGCTGGGGCTTCTCCCTGCGCTCGATCATCAACTGGCTCATTCCCTTCAACGCCCTGGGCTGGCGCAGGAACCCGGTGATGACCGTGGCCACCTTCGCCTTCCACATCTGCCTGGTGCTGGCGCCGATCTTCCTCCTGGCCCACGTGGCCCTCTGGGATCAGTTCTTCGGCGTGGAATATCCCGTGTTCCGCGAAAACGTCACCGACATCATGAGCATGATCGTGGTGGCGGGCGCGCTGATCTTCGCCGGGCGGCGGCTGTTCCAGAAGGAAGTCCGCTACGTGACCACCTGCCAGGACTGGCTCATCCTGGTCATCGCGGTCCTGCCCTTCCTCACCGGCATCCTGGCCTACCATCAGATATTCAACTACCAGACCATGGTCATCCTGCACATCCTGACCGGCGAGATCATGCTGGCGGCCATCCCGTTCACGCGGCTCTCGCACATGCTCTTCGCCGTGTTCACGCGCGCCTACATGGGCTCGGAGTTCGGCGGCGTCCGTCGGGTCAAGGACTGGTAAGCTCCTGAAGGAGGAGGAAATACATGGGAATCCAAGACAGACTCATCGAGGACGTCGGCCTCCGGGAGGGGGTCAAGCGCCTCACCGAGGATAAAATCGAAAAGGTGGTGCAGGCCGTCCTCAAAGGCGAGACCGGCGCGCGTCTGGCGGCCTACAACGAGATCTGCATGCGGTGCGGGCTCTGCTCCGAGGCCTGCCACTTCTACCTCTCCCACGACGGCGACCCCAGCTACTCGCCCGTGGGGAAGGTGCAGCAGACCATGGCCGTGCTGCTCAAGAAAAAGGGCCGGGTCAGCCCGGACTTCATCTACGGCATGGCCCAGATCGCCTACACCGAATGCAACCTCTGCCGTCGTTGCGTGCACTTCTGCCCCGTGGGCATCGACACCGGCTACATCATGAGCACGGTGCGCCGCATCTGCCACAAGCTCGGCGTCACGCCGCAGTATATCCAGGATACGGCCCACAGCCATTCGGCCACCTTCAACCAGATGTGGGTCAAGGACGACGAGTGGACCGATACGCTCCAGTGGCAGGAGGACGAGGCCCGCGACGAATTCCCGAGCCTGCGCATCCCCTTGGACAAGGAGGGGGCGGACATCTACTACTCGGTCATCGCGCCCGAGCCCAAGTTCCGCACCCAGCTCATCTACCAGGCGGCGGCCATCATGACCGCCGCCGGTGTGGACTGGACCATGCCCTCCGAACCCGGCTGGGACAACTCTGACATGTGCATGTTCACCGGCGACTTCGAAATGATGGGCCGCCTCAAGCGCCGTCACTTCGAATCCGCCCAGAAGCTCAAGGTCAAGCGCATCGTCATGGGCGAATGCGGCCACGCCTTCCGCTCGGTCTACGACATGGGCAACCGCTGGGTGGCCTGGAAGATGTATCCGGTTCCGGTCATCCACTCCATCGAGTTCTTCTGGGAACTCATGAAGCAGGGCAAGATCAAACTGGCCAAGAAATACCCCGGCCCGGTCACGGTGCATGACCCCTGCAACGTGGTCCGCGGTCGCGGCCACCACGAGAAGCTCCGTGAACTGGTCCGTTTCCTCATCGACGGCGACATCGTCGAGATGGCCTCCAACCGCGAGCATGCCATCTGCTGCACCGCGGGCGGCGGCGTGATCAACTGCGGCCCGCCGTTCAAGAACGTCCGTCTGGCCGGCAGCAAGGCCAAGGCCGAAGAGTTGAAAGCCACCGGCGTGAAGACCATCGTGGCTCCCTGCCACAACTGCCACGGCGGCCTGGAAGATACGGTCCACCGCTACAAGCTGGGCATGGACATCAAGTTCCTCGGCGACATCATCTACGAGTGCATGGAAAAGCCGAGCTAGGGCGAGGGGGAGAAACCATATGAAGAAAACCACGATTGTCGCCCTGCTGGCTCTCTGGGTGCTGGTCCCGGCCCTGCGGGTCGCCGCCCAGGACGATCTCAAGGAGATCAAGTCGGAGGCCTTCGGCACGCTCCAGCGTCCGGCGGTTCCCTTCGACCACAACGCCCACAACGAAAAGGCCCAGATCGAGGACTGTCTGGTCTGCCATCACAGCGGCGAGAACGGCCGTCAGGACAAGACCACCGGTAGCGAGGGCACCCCCTGCTCCGAATGCCACAAGGTCAAGCCAACGGGCAAGACCACCTCGCTCATGCGCGCCTACCACAAGCAGTGCATCACCTGCCATACGGAAAAAAAGAAGGGCCCCGTCGCCTGCGGCGAGTGCCACATCCGCAAGTAGTCTCAACCCCGGGGGGCGGGGCCGTCCCGCCCCCCGGCTTCTCTCCCGCGCCAACGTTCAGAGACAGGAGGCGATCGCCATGCACCTGTCCACGCGAAGCCGCTACGGCGTCCGCATCGTTCTCGACGTGGCCCTGCATCAGGCCGACGGACCGGTGAAGGTCTCGGATATCGCCCTGCGCCAGAACATTTCACACAAGTATTTGGAAAAAATAATCATCAGTCTGCGCGAGGCGGGCATCCTCAAAAGCGTCCGCGGCTGTCGCGGCGGCATCCTCCTGGCCCGCTTCCAGCACGAGATCACCGCCGGAGAACTGGTGCGCGTCCTGGAGGGCAAGACTGCTCTCACGGACTGCGCCAACCCCGGCACCCGTTGCGTGCCCTGCCAGCGCACCCAGGGCTGCCCGGCGCAGCGTCTCTGGTCCGAGGCCAGCCGCGCCCTGTTCGACACCCTGGACAACATCACCATGGCCGACGTCATCGCCTGGCAGGACGACATGCGCGAGGACTCGGCGGCCTTCTGCCGCCTGCCGCGCTGCATGGAACAGTCGAGCGAGCCGCGCGTCTGCTTCCCGCTCTGAACCCGCGCCCCAGGACAGGCGAAAGCGCCGGACGCCCCTTGCGGCGTCCGGCGCTTTTCGTTTGGCGGGAGGCGGGCCTCCTAGAATTCCAGGTGACCGGGAGTACGCGGGAAGGGAATCACGTCGCGAATGTTGGAGATGCCCGTGACGAGCATGAGCAGGCGCTCGAAGCCCAGGCCGAAGCCCGCGTGAGGCGCGGAGCCGAACCGCCGAATATCCAGGTACCAGCTGTATTGCTCCGGGGTCATGCCCATCTCCGTGATCCGGCGCTCCAGCACGTCCAGGCGCTCCTCGCGCTGGCTGCCGCCGACCAGCTCACCGATGCGCGGCACGAGCAGGTCCATGGCCCCCACGGTGCGGTCGTCGTCGTTGAGCCGCATATAGAACGCCTTGATCTCCTTGGGGTAGTCGTAAACGATGACCGGACGCTTGAAATGCTCCTCGCAGAGGTAGCGCTCGTGCTCAGTCTGGAGATCCACGCCATAACCCACGGGAAACTCGAAGGTCTTGCCGGACTTGGCGAGAATCTCCACGGCCTCGGCGTAGGGCAGGCGCACGAAGGGATCGGCGAGGATGCCCTCCAGAGTCGGGCGCAACTCCTTGTCCACGAAGTTGGCGAACAGGTCCAGGTCCGCGGCGCAACGCTCCACGGCCCAGCCCACCGTGGCCTTCACCAGATCCTCGGCCAGATTCATGTCGTCGGTGAGGTCGGCGAAGGCCATCTCCGGTTCGATCATCCAGAACTCGGCGCAATGCTTGGGCGTATTGGAGTTCTCGGCCCGGAAGGTGGGACCGAAGGTGTACACGTCGCCCAGGGCCAGGGCCATCAGTTCGCCCTCCAACTGCCCGGAGACCGTGAGATGGGCCGGACGGCCGAAAAAGTCGGCCGCGTTCAGCTCGGCCGCGCTCTTGCCGCCCCACTGGGCCGGGTCCAGGGTGGTCACGCGAAACATCTCGCCCGCGCCTTCGCAATCCGAGCCGGTGAGGATGGGCGTGTGCACGTAGAAGAAGCCCCGGTCGCGGAAGAACTGGTGCACCGCGAAGGACATCTCCGAGCGGATGCGCAGCATGGCCCCGTACTTGTTCGTGCGCGGCCGCAGGTGGGCGATGGTGCGCAGGAATTCATCGGAATGGCGCTTCTTCTGCAACGGAAAGGTCTCGGGATCGGCCGCGCCCAGGAGTTCAACGCTCCGAGCCTTGAGCTCCCACTTCTGGCCCTTGCCCGGCGAGGGCACGAGGTCGCCGCCCAGGGCCACGGACGCGCCCGTGCCGATGCCCTCCAGGGTCCGCACGATCTCCGGGGTGTGGTCGATGACGGCTTGAAGGTTCTTCAGACAGGAACCGTCGTTGATCTCCAGGAAGGAGAAGCCCTTGGAGTCGCGCTTGGTGCGCACCCAACCCTTGACCACGATGTTCGTCAGGGGCGTCTCCGCATTCAGCGCCGCGATGATCTTGATCCGTTGCATGTGGCGTTCCTTTGCTTACGTGGGATTTTCGCTCGGTTCCAGGTCCAGTTCCAGGGTCTGGCCCGGTTTGTCGTAAACGAACACGTCCGATCCTCCGGCCGTCAGCAGCGGCCGGACCTCCTTGAGCCAGGCAGTGCGGCCGAAGGCGTGCATGGGCACCAGCAGCCGGGGCCGCGCCGTGCGCGCGAATTCCGGCCCTCCGGCGAGATTGGCCAGCCGTCGGTCCACGTTGGTGAAGGCGATGTCCACCGGCCGCCGGGCGATGCGTTCCAGGGCCCGGGTAAAAAACTCGGCGGCGAAGGTCCGCTCGGCCTCGGCGGCCGTCTCCCAGACCCAGGCCGCCAAGTCGCCACCGAAATAGACCCGCACGCCATTCACCTCCACAAGATAGGCCACACCCAGGTCGTTGGACATCAAGGTTTCGATGGCCAAACCTGAAAAGGAATACGCTTCGTCCGGCTCGACCACGAGCGCCCCCCTGGGCACGGCCGCCGGGTACATCTCGGCCACGTCGTCGGAAACCACGAAGTCCGCCGAGGCCGCCCCGGCGCAGGCCACGGCGAGATCCTGGCGGAAGTGGTCGTCGTGACTGTGCGAGACGAAAGCCGTCACCCTACGGCCTCCCAGCCCCAGGGAAAGGGCTTCGGCGGCCCGCCGCTTGAGATATTTCCCGTCCGGGCAGTCGAACAGCAATGTCCGACCACCTATGTCCAGAAGAAAACAGTTGTGGAAGATGTAGGTGACCCTGACGCGCATGCCCGGGTGAATCATATCCCCGGCCAAAAGGCAAGACAGCGGGTTGCCGGGCCGGTCGGCTTGGGCTACAACCGGGCCCAGAACGCTGCTTTCCGAGGATGCCCATGGGATTCTTTTCCAAGCTGAAGACGCTCTGGCGCGGCGGGGCGCCCGCCGAAACCGCCCCCACCCCCGAAAGAACCGAGGCGGCTCCCGCTCCGGCCCACGTCGAACGCTCCGCTCCAGCCCAGGCCGCGGCGGGCGAAGGTTGGCGCACCGACCTGACCCTGGCCCTGCGACAGGCCGAACCCCGGCTTTCGATCTGGCTCGGCCACGTGCTGTCGGGGGTGCATGAAGCCGGGCCGCTCCTGCGCGAACGCCTGCTGTTCCTCTTCCAGGCCCTGGACGCGCCCCAGGCCGAGGCCGAAGCCTTCGTGGCCGACTTCGAATCCTGGCTCTCGGCCATGGGTTACAGCGGCGTGGACGAATTCCGCTCCGAGCTGCAATACCGTCTGGCCCTGGCCCTGGACCTGGAGGACGAGGAGGACGAGCGCGACCGGCTCTTCCTCAAGCTCTCCGAGGGCTTGACAAAGACCCGCGAGCAGATCACCAAGCGCATCGACACCCTGCTGGCCGGAAACAGGGCCATCGACGAATCCTTCTGGGAGGAGTTCGAGGAAATCCTGATCATGGCCGACGTGGGCTTCGAAGCCGCGTCCAGGCTCATGGACAACCTCCGGGCCCGGGTGCGCAAGGCCGGAATCCGCGAGGCCGACGGCTTCCGTGACCTGCTCAAGGACGAGCTGGCCGACATCTTCAAGACGCCCAAGCGCATCCAGGCCGTGAACCCGCCCGAGGTGGTCATGATGATCGGGGTCAACGGCGTGGGCAAGACCACGACCATCGCCAAGCTGGCTTACCGCGCACGGATGCAGGGCCGCAAGGTGCTCATCGCGGCGGGCGACACCTTCCGGGCCGCGGCCATCGAACAGCTGGAAATCTGGGCCAAGCGCGTGGGCGCGGGCTTCTTCGCCAAGCAGGCCGGAGCCGATCCGGCGGCCGTGGCCTTCGAGGCCATGGACCAGGCCGTGAGCGGAGGCTACGACCTTCTGCTCCTGGATACGGCCGGACGCCTGCACACCAAGGCCAACCTCATGGAAGAGCTGAAAAAAATCAAGCGGGTGCTGGACAAGAAACACCCCGGCGCGCCGCACCGCAGCATCCTGGTCATCGACGCCACCACCGGCCAGAACGCCCTGTCCCAGACCAAGCTCTTCCACGAGGCCGTGGGCGTGGACGAGATTGTGCTGACCAAGCTGGACGGCACGGCCAAGGGCGGGGTCGTGGTGGCCGTGACCCTGCAGTTCCGCATTCCCATCACCTTCGTGGGTCTGGGCGAGAAGATGGAGGATCTGCGGCCGTTCAACGGCGAGGACTTCGCCAAGGCCCTGCTCTGCTGAAGGACCACGTCATGCCCGCAGTCGAGGAGCACTACGCCCAACATCTGGCCGCGTTCTATGACTGGCTCTGCGGCGGCTTCGAGGCGGCCGTGGAGCGCAACCGCCATCTGTTGCGCCGCCTCGCCCCGGCCTCTCCCCCCGGGGCCTCGGCCCTGGACCTGGGCGCGGGTTCGGGCCACCAGTCCATCCCCCTGGCCGAGTCCGGCTACGCCGTGACCGCCGTGGACTCCTGCGCGGAACTGCTGACCGTGTTGGAGGGCAAAAAAGGCGACCTGCCCATCCAGGCAGTGCGCGCGGACATCCTGGCGCACCTGGAGCGGGAGACCGAGACCTTCGACCTGATCCTCTGCATGGGCGATACGCTCACGCATCTGCCGGACCAGGACGCCGCACGGACTCTGCTGACCCAGGTCGCGCGCCTGCTCAAACCCGGCGGCGTCCTGCTCCTGTCCTTCCGGGACTATGCCTCGTCCACGCCGGAAGGCCTCTCGCGCTTCATCCCGGTGCGCTCCGACGACACCCGCGTGGCCACCTGCTTCCTGGAGTACGGGACGACCCACGTGCAGGTGCACGACCTCCTGCACACCCGCCAGGAAGACGGCCAATGGACCTTTTCCGCCAGCGTCTACCCCAAGTGCCGCCTCGCGCCGGAGGCCGTGCGCGCCGCCCTGGCCGGGCTGGGATTCCGGGACGTCAGAACCGAGAGCGAGCGCGGCATGGTCTTCCTGCGCGCCGAAAAGGCCTAGGCGGCAAACGCCATGGCCCGCAACGTCGAGATCAAGGCCCGTGTCGCGGACATCGCCTCGGTCGAACCCCTGGCGGCCGCTCTTGCGGAACAGGGCCCGTTCACCATTGAGCAGGACGACACCTTCTTCGCCTGCCCCAACGGTCGGCTCAAGCTGCGCGCCCTGGCGAAAAACGACGGGCAGCTCATCTTCTACCGCCGGGCCGACAGCGCCGGGCCCAAGGAATCCTTCTACGTCATCAGCGCCACCAGCGCGCCGGACACGCTGCGTGAAACCCTGGCCCTGGCCTATGGGGTGACGGGCCGGGTGCGCAAGCGCCGCACCCTGTATCTGGCCGGGCGCACCCGCATCCATCTGGACCAGGTGGAGGGACTGGGGGAGTTCCTGGAATTGGAAGTGGTGCTGGCCGAAGGCGAGGCCTTGGAGACGGGGCTGGCCGAGGCCCACAACCTGATGAACAAGCTGGGCGTCAGGCACGAAGCGCTGCTGGAAGGGGCCTACGTGGACCTGCTGGAGCGAAAGCAGAGCGACTAGGCCGTCCGCATTCCACCCTCAGTCCCCTAAACCGCGCCGGTACTGCGGTAACCCGTCGCGGAGCCAGCCCGGCAACGCCGCCAACACCACCCGCTCCAGGGCCTCGCCATGACGGCGGTACTGGACCCCGGCCGCGATGACGAGCAGGGCGCCGAAGTAGTAAAGCAGATGCTGGAGGTCGAACTGGGGCCGCTGGGCGTTTTTTCGGAGCAGGAACGCCCACAGGCCCTCGGCCCGCGCGGCGTCGAGAACGCCCTGGTCCACGGCGAGTTCCAGATCTTTGCGCGTCAGCAGCATGAGCGCTCCTTCAGTTCTTCGAGGCGTCATCCTGAGGGATGGTCCTCCCCACTCCCCGCGCCGCCTCCGGCAACGGGAAAACCGCTCTCGACGGCCACCTCGAAGCCCTCGAACGACAGCCTCCCGTGGTGCAGGAAGAGCCGTTCCCCCTCCCCGCCGCCGTAGAGCGGATCGCCCACGATGGGCAGGAGCACGTGCGCCAAGTGGACCCGGATCTGATGCCGCGCGCCCTTGTGGATGACCACCTTGAGCAGGGTCCGGTCGTGATCCTCGTCGTACTCCAGGGGCTCGGCCCGGGTCCAGCGCAGGGGGCTCTCGTCCTCACGCGCCAGCACCTTCGTCTTCTTCCGGCCGTCCGTGTCCAGGGCGTTCATCACGGTCACGGGCCATTCCAGGCAGCCCCGCACCAGAGCCCGGTACTCCTTGGTCACTCGGCCCGCATCCTCCAGCTCATAGTAACGCGCGGCGGCCTCGGGCGTGAGCGCGGCCAGGACGATGCCGGAGGTGAGGAAGTCCAGGCGGTTCAGGAGCCGGGCCCCGCGCCCGGGCAGCAATTCGGGCAGCAGCCGTTCCACGCTCGGGTTGTCGCGGCCCGCGATGGCTGCGCTGTGCATCCCGCCGGGTTTGAACAGCGCGGCGTAGTCGCCCTGGACGGACAGAAGCCGCACGCCCAAGACCGGAGACGACTCCCCCCGCTCCCGCGCCGCCAGGACCAGGCGCTGCCCGACGCTCACGCGGAAGCCCTTGGAGCGGGCCCGACCGTCCACCAGCACGGCCCCCGCCTCCCAGGCCCGCCGCCGCTCCCGCAGGGAACTGCCGGGCAGAAGGAGTTCCAGGGCCTGGTCCAGCCGCGCGCCGTCCATGTCCTCGGGGACCAGCATCTCGTTCATGCCCCTCCCATACGGCCGAAGCGGACACACGGCAAGCGAGTGCTCAGGCTTTGACGCCTGACGCGAAAGGCCCTACACAGAACCATTCGGCCGAATCTCCCGGCCGCCCCCACAGCAAACAAAAGGAGCTTTCCATGTCCTTCGACGTGCTCTGGCTCTCCCGCGCCGACCTGGACTCCCTGGGCCTCGGCATGCCCGCCATCATGGACGCCGTGGAGCAAGGCTTCGCCTGCCTCGGCCGGGGCGAGGCCGAGATGCCCGCCAAGATCGGCATCCACCCCCGCCACGACTGCTTCATCCACGCCATGCCCTGTTGGATCGGCGGGGCCGTGGACCGCTGCGGCATCAAGTGCGTGTCCGGCTACCCGCCGAACCAGAAGAAGGGCCTGCCCTACATCACCGGGGTCATGGTCCTCATCGACCCGGAGACCGGCCTGACCCAGGCGGTCATGGACGCGGGCTGGGTCACGGCCTGGCGCACGGGCGCGGCCTCGGGCGTCTACGCCAAGCACTTCGGCGACCCAGATTCCGAGGTCGTCTCGGTCATCGGCCTGGGTGTGCAGGGTCGGGTCAACCTTTTGGCCTTCAAGGAAGTCTTCCCCAAGATCAAACAGGTGCGTTGCTTCGACCCCGTGGCCGGACAGCCCGAACGTTTCCTGAAGGACATGGGGTCGGAACTGCCTCGGGCCGAGTTCGTGGTCTGCGCCGATGCGAAATCGTGCGTGGCCGACGCCGACGTGGTGGTCACCTGCACGCCCATCGTGGAGAAACCCGAACGCTTCGTGCACCGGGCCTGGCTCAAGGAAAAGGTTCTGGCCGTGTCCGTGGACTACGACTCGGCCTTCGCCGAAGACGTCATGGCCGCCACGCCCTGCTTCGTCTGCGACAACGCCAACCAATACCTCTGGACCCGCGACCAGGGCGTGTACTTCCAGAACGGCTACCCGGACAAGACGGCTGTCTACGCCGACATGGGCCAGATCTGCGCCGGAAAGAAGCCCGGCGTGCGCGACGGACTGCGCGCGGCCGTGCTCATGGGCATCGCCAGCCACGACGTGATGACCGCCTCCCTGGCCTTTGACCTGGCCAGGGCCAAGGGACTGGGCAGCGTGGTCCAACTCTGATGACGGGATATCTCCTGGTCCTGTGCGCCGCGGTGCTCTGGGCGCTCATCGGGCCACTGTCCAAGTTTCTCTTCGCCGAGGGGGTCACGCCGCTGGAGGTGGCCTTCTGGCGCTCGACCATCGGCTGGGGCCTGTTCGCGGTTCAGGCCCTGGCTCTGCGGACCGGGCAACGAGCGAAGGCCTCGGATCTCCCCGCGCTGGCGGCCTTCGGTCTCGTCGGCGTGGCGCTCTTCTACGGCTCCTACCAGGTGGCCATCGAACACGTGGGCGCGGCCCTGGGCTCGGTGCTTCTCTACACCGCCCCGGCATGGGTGGCCCTGCTCTCCCGGCTGGTCCTGGCCGAGCCGACGACCCCGGCCAAGCTCTGCGCCGTGGCCGCCACGATCCTCGGAGTGGCGCTGGTGAGCCTCTCCGGCGGCGGCACGGTGAAACCCTCGGCCCTCGGCGTCCTGGCAGGGCTCACCGCCGGGTTCACCTACGCCCTCTACTACATCTTCGGGAAAAAGTTCCTCACCCGCTACGACACGGCCACCCTCTTCCTCTACGCCCTGCCCGTGGGCTCGCTCTGCCTCCTGCCCTTCGTGCATTTCGCGCCCAAATCGCCCTCGGCCTGGGCCCTGCTCGTCCTGCTCTCGGCCGCCACCACCTGGGGCGGCTACTCGGTCTACTACGCGGGCCTCAAGCGCCTGGAGACCACCCGGGCCGCCGTGGTGGCCACCCTGGAGCCGGTGATCGCCGCCTGGCTGGCCTGGTGGTGGTGGAACGAACGTTTCGGCCCGGCCGGATACCTGGGCAGCGGCCTCATCCTCGCGGCCGTTCTGCTCATGGTGGCCGAGGGTGTGCGGCGGCGTCCGACCGGGAGCCCGTCGTGAGTCCGTCGAGCATCCGTCAGGTCAAGGCCGCCGCCGGTTCGGGCAAGACCTTCGCCCTCACGGCCCGCTTCCTGGAGCTCCTGGGCGCGGCCAGGTCCGACGACCCGGGCCTGACCTGCCGGGGACTGAGGCCGGAGACCTATTCCTGGCCCGAAATCCTGGCCGTGACCTTCACCAACAAGGCCGCCGCCGAGATGAAGGAGCGCGTGCTCAAGGCCCTCAAGCGTTGCGCCCTGGATCTCCGCGACGACGGCCAGCGGGCCGACTGGGACCGCGCGCGGGCCGCCGGAGTGGTGGAAACCATCCTGCGCCGGTACCACCGCCTGAACATCCGCACCATCGACAGCCTGCTCGTGCTCCTGCTGCGCCTCTTCGCCCTGGAATACGGCATCCGGCCGGATTTCGAGGTGGCCTTCGAGGAGGCCGACGTCTTCGACCTGGCCTACGAACGCTTCGTGGGCCGCTGCGAAAACCCGGCGGGCCCGGAGCGGACCCTGCTGCTCACCGCCCTGGACACCTTCCTGCGCCACGAAAACCGCTCCGGCTTCCGACCCGAACGGGGCATCCGCGAACGATTGAAGGAGCTGACGACCCTGCTCCAGGCCGAGGACGAGCCGCTGCTCACGGACCAGGACGAGCTGGCCGACCTGCTCACGGCCTGCCGCGAACGTTTTCTGGAGGCCGTGACGCTCATGCGCGGCTTCCTGGACGAATACGCCCTGGCCCCGGACAAGCGCTTCCTGGCCTTTCTCCAGAAATGCCAGGCGGTCCAGGGCTTCGACGAGCCGCCCAAGTCGGCCTACGCCGAAAAACCTCTCCTGGAGGACTGCCTGACCAAGGCGGGCAAGGCCCGGGTCACGGACCAGTGCGAGGCGGCCTACGACCTGCTCAAGACCGCCGTGGCCGCCTACCGCCGCGAATGGGCCGCGGTGAGCGGGGCCTACGCCCTGGCCCCGGCTCTGACCATCGCCGGGCTGCTGGTGGAGGACATGCGGGCCGAGTCGCGGCTGCGCGGGGTGGTGCCCATCGCGGCCCTGACCCGGGCCGTGCGCGATCTCCTGGGCCAGGCCGAGGCCGTGCCCGAAGCATACTGCCGCCTGGGCTCGCGGCTCTTCCACCTGCTGGTGGACGAATTCCAGGACACAAGCCGGGCCCAGTGGACGGCGGTTGCGCCCCTGGCCGAGGAGTGTCTGTCCAAGGGCGGCAGCCTGTTCTGCGTGGGCGACGTGAAGCAGGCCATCTACGGCTGGCGCGGCGGCGACGCCTCGCTCTTCGACGAGGTGCCCCGCCGCCCCGGGCTGGCCGACCTGGCCGAGCGCGTCACGGCCGAGACCCTGCCGCGCAACTGGCGCAGCACCCCGGCCGTGGTGGCCTTCAACAACGACTTTTTCACCCATCTGGCCGAGCCGGACATGGCCGGGGAACTGGCCGGGGAAATCCTCGGCGAAGCCCCTGAGGAGGAACGCGCGGCCCTGGCCGAGGAGTTGGCCCGGGTCTTCGCCGACGCGCGCCAGGACATGCCCGACGGCTACGGCGGGCCCGAGGGTTACGTACGCCTGACCCGCCTGCCCGGCGGCACGCGCGAGGAATTCGAGACCCGGACCTTGGAGGCCCTGCGCGCCCTGATCCTGGACCTCGTCGCGAGGCGGCCCTATCGGGACATCGCCGTGCTCGTGCGCGACAACCGGCAGGCGGGCGTGGTCTGCGAACAGCTCGTGGCCTTGGATATCCCGGTGGTCACGGAGAGCAGCCTGCTCCTGGCCCGGCATCCCCTGGTGCGTCAGCTGGCCGCATTCCTGGAATTTCTCGACTTCCCGGCCGACGACTTGGCCTTCCTGGCCCTGGTTTCCGGGCCGGTCTTCCAGCGGGCCGCCGGGCTTGCTCCGCTGCGGGTGGCCGACTGGCTCGTGGAACGGAAGCGGGGCAATCTGGGCATGCGCTTCCGCGACGCCTTCCCTGAGGTCTGGGAACGCACGCTCAAGCCCTTCTTCGACAAGGCCGGGCTGCTCACGCCCTACGATCTGGCCCAGGCGGCCGTGGAGCGCTTCGGCGTGTTCGCCGCCGAGCCCGGGGCCGAGCTGTACGTGCGCCGCTTCCTGGAGGTGGTGCATCTGGCCGAGGAACGCGGCTGCCGTTCGCTCTCGGCCTTCCTGGACTTCTGGCGCGGCCAAGGGGCGGAGGAGAAGGTGCCCCTGCCCGAGAACCTGGACGCGGTCCAGGTTCTCACCATGCACAAGTCCAAGGGGCTGGAGTTTCCCGTGGCCATCGTGCCGTTCCACGACTGGTCCCTGCGGCCCCAGGACGGCCTGCTGACCATCGATCTGCGCGGCAAACGCCTGCTCACCCCGGCCCGCGAGGCCCTGGGGCCGGAATACCGTGAACGGGCGGGCCGCGAGGCTCGCGAACAGCTCCATCTGCTTTACGTGGCCTGGACCCGGGCCCGCGAGGAGTTATACGGCTTCTTCCCGGACGCGCGCGAGGACAAGCGCCGTCCCCCGGCCCTGGCGGCCATGACCCGGCTCCTGGACATCCCGGAGAGAGAGGCCGCGTTCGAGCGCGGCCACCCATCCGAAGGCGAACCGCAAGAGCGTCCCAAGCCCGCCCCGGCCGCTCCGCCCGAACCGACGGAACCCGGCGAGGAGCTCACCGCCTGGCTGCCCCGGCTGCGGGTCTTCCGCCACTCCCTGGAGGACGTCTTCCTCGACCAGCGCCGCCGGGGCGAAATGGCCCACCGCGCCCTGGAGCTGCTCCGGTCCACCGGCGACGACGCGGCCGACGCCAACCGCGCGGCCCGGCTGGCTGTGCTGGACTTCCCCTTCGTGGGCGGCGGGGCCGACCTGGAGGGCGAGCTGGCCGACCTGCTCCTCTGGGTTCTCTCCCGGCCGGAACTGAAGGATTGCCTGGGCCGGGGACTGGCCGAGGCCGAGGCCCTGGACGAGGAGGGCCGGACCCTGCGCTGCGACCGGCTCGTGCTGAGCGGAGACGAGGCCCTGGTGTTGGAATACAAGACCGGCCGCCCGGACCCGGAGCACGAGACCCAGGTGCGCCGCTACCTGAAGCTTGCCCTGGCCCTGCGACCCAAGGCCCGGGGACTGCTCGTCTACCTGGATCGGCGCGAGGTGCGCGAGGTGGCCCATGCCTAGCCCCGTGCGCCTGATTCCCTGGAACAATCCTTTCGTGCCCGCTCTGGCCCGCTTCCTGGCCGGGATCTGGGACCGGGGGCCGGAAAACATCCTGGTGGTCTTCCCCCATGAGCGGCCGCGCCGTTACCTGCGCCGCGCCCTGGCCGAGTTGCCGGGCCTGCCCCGGCCCACGCTCATGCCCGTGATCCAGGATGTGCCGGGCCTCTTCGCCGCCCTGGCCCGCGACCTGCGTCCAGCCCCGGCCCGCCGCGCCCAGCGCCTGGACCTAGCGGGCCTGCTCTACGACATCGTCGAGCGCCTGCGGGGCTCGGGTCAGGGCCTGCTGGCCAAGCTGCCCCTGGACCGCCTGGAGTTCTTCCCCTGGGGTCTGCGTCTGGCCACGCTCCTGGAGGAGCTGCTGCGCCAGGACGTGGAGCCGCCGGACCTGGATCAGGCCCGGGATGCGGTGGAACCCTTCGCCGCCGCCTTGCTGGAGCAGTTGGGCGGCATCTACTCGGCCTACGTCGCGGAACTGGAGACGCGCGGCTGGAGCACGCCGGGTCTGGACTGCCGCGAAGTCCGACGCGACATGGACCGGGTGCTGGCGGGCCTGGAGGGCACGACCGTGATCCTGGCCGGGCACTACGCCCTGTCCGGAGCCGAGGACGTCCTGTTCCGGGCCCTCTGGGAACGCGGGGCCGAGGTGCTCTGGCACGCCGATCCCGCCCTGGCCACGGGCGGACCGGTCCACTGGTGCGAGGAGGAACACGCCCGCTGGCTGTCCCGCTGGGGCGCGCGGGCCGAACTTCTGGAAGCGCCGGGTCCGAAGGCCATGCCCGAACTGCGCTTCCACGAGGGCTTCGACCTGCATTCGCAACTGGCGGCCTTGGAGCGGGAACTGCCCGATTCCCCGGAGAACACGGCCGTGGTCCTGCCCGACGCCGGAGCGCTCATCCCGGTGCTGCACCACCTGCCCGAGAGGGACGTGAACATCAGCATGGGCTACCCCCTGGAGCGCACGGCCCTGTTCCAGTTGCTGGAGACCGTGCTGACCCTCCAGGAAAACCGCACGGATCACGGCTATCTCTGGCGCGACGTCATCGCCCTCATCCGCCACCCCTATCTCAAGATGCTCCCCGTGGGCGAGGGCCAGCCCCTGCGCGGCCTGTTCCACGCCTGGGAGCAAGAAATCCGCTCCGGGCGACGTTTCCTGGACCCCTTCGCGCTGCCGCGCCACTTCGCTCCGGAACTGCCCGAGGAAGAACGCGAGGCTGCCGGAACCCTGCTGGAGGCCGTGCTGGAACGCTGCCTGCGGGCCTTCGAGAACCCGGCCACCCTGGCGGATCTGGCCCGGGCCGTGGACGGCCTGGCCCGGCTCCTGCACGAGCACGGCGGCGGGCTCTGGAAACGCCACCTTCTGGACGCCGAATGCCTCTTCCGGCTCTTCGGCAGCGTGGTGCCCCAGCTGGGCCAAAGCGCCATCAGCCGCGATCCCTACCCGCGCGACCTGCTCTTCTCCATCCTGCGGCGGCTCTGCTCCGACGAACGCGTCTCCTTCGAGCCCGAGCCGCTCACCGGTCTCCAGGTCATGGGCATGCTCGAAACCCGGCTCCTGCACTTCCGCCGCCTCTACCTCCTGGACGCGGTGGAGAGCCTGCTGCCCGGCCAGCCCGCCGCCGACCCGCTCCTGCCCGACTCGCTGCGCGTGCTTCTGGGCCTGCCCGACTCCCGCCGACGCGACCACGTGGCGGGCTACACCCTGCACCGCCTCCTGCGTGGGGCCGAGGAGGCCGTGCTGCTCTACAAGAACGGCGTGACTCCCGGCGTGCTGGACGGCAAGAGCGTACGCAGCCGCTTCGTGGAGGAGTTGCTCTGGGGTCTGGAGAAGGAACGCGGCACGCTCATCAAGGCCGGAGACGCTCCGCCGCTGCTGGCCGTGTCCTTCCGCGTGACGGCCATCCCCTCGGGAGCCCCGGCAGTGCCCAAGGACGGCGCGGTGCGCGACCAGCTCTTGGCCCGGCTCACCTCCCGGGGCCTCTCGCCTTCCCGGCTGGACGACTACCTCGCCTGCCCCAAGCTCTTTTTCTATCGTGTGCTCACCGGACTGCGCCCGCCCCGCGAGGTGGACGAGGACGGCGATCCCCAGGTGGTGGGTTCCCTGGTTCACGGCGTCCTGGAAGCCTTCCTGCGGCCGCACCTGAACCAAACCTTGCGCCTCGCCGACCTGGACGCCGAGGCCCTGGGAGACGCCTTCACCGAGACCCTGGAGGCCAGCCCGGAGCTGGCGGGCATCCCCCTGGACCGCCGCCTGGCCCTGGCCCTGGCCGGACGCCACCGCCTGACCCGCTATCTGGAGTCCCAGGACGCCGAGACGACCATCCTGGCCCTGGAGCAGCCCGTGAATGCGATCGTTGAAGCCGCCGGATTACGCGTGCCCCTCACTGGAACCCTGGACCGGGTGGACCGGCGCGAGGACGGGGTGGTGGTCCTGGACTACAAGACCGGCGCGAACCTGCCCAGGCCGCGCGCCGGGGTCTGGCATGACGACGCGCTCTGGGAAGCCTTGGCCGCCTGCGACCCGGCCGCCGATCCCCGGCCGGATCTGCTGGAGGAACTGGGCGACAAGCTGCGGGGGATGCAGCTGCCGCTCTATCTCCAGATGGCGGCCCAGGCCCTGCCCGACTCCCCGCCGCGCGACGCGGGCTGGATCGAACTCGCCCGCGAGGGCAAGGAAATCCTGCTCCTGGGCCGCGAGGGCGACGACGAGCTGCGCGATCTGCTTGCCCGTGACCGCCTGCCGTTGTTGACAGACTTCCTCGTCCGGCACATTGTCGGGGCCCCGGAATTCTTCCCCAGGCCCGGACGGCGGTGCGCCCGTTGCGACTTCCGCGAGGCCTGCGGGGCGTAAGGAGACGTTCCATGGAATACGCGCAAGGGAAAACCGGCCGGGTCTTCGTGGTCCGACTGGGGGACGGCGACCGCCTGCCGGACAGCGTGGAGGCCTTCGCCACCGAACAGAACATCCGCCGGGCCGTGTGTTGGCTCCTGGGCGGCGCGGGCGGCGGCGCACTGGTGGTCGGTCCCAAGGACGCCTCGGTCCTGCCGCCCGAAGTCATGCTCCAGCCCATCGACGGAGCCCACGAGATGGCCGCCGTGGGCACCATCTTTCCAGACTCCCGCGGCAGGCCCAAGCTGCACATGCACGCCGCCCTGGGCCGCGAGGACCGGACCCGCACGGGCTGCGTACGGCCCGGCGTGGACCTTTGGCTGGTGGGGGAGCTGGTCATCCTGGAACTGCTGGACGTAGCCATGTCCCGCAAGAAAGACGCCGCCAGCGGTCTGGAACTGCTGGCCGAGGACTGAGATGCGCACTGCCGGAATCGTCATCTGCGGGGCGGGCATCGTGGGCCTGACCCTGGCCCGCAAACTGGTCCGCCGGGGCCACTCGGACATCCTCATCCTGGACAAGGAGCCGGACATCGGCCGCCATGCCTCGGGCCGCAACAGCGGTGTGCTCCACTCCGGGGTCTATTATTCTCCGGGCAGCCTGCGGGCAAAATCCTGCCTGGAAGGCAACCGCCTCATGCGCGAATACTGCCGGGAGCACGGCCTGCCGCTCAAGGAGAACGGCAAGGTCATCGTCACCCGGACGGAAGCCGAACTGCCCGCCCTGCTCGAACTGCACCGCCGGGCCACGGAAAACGGCGCCCAGGTGGAGCTCATCGACGAACGCGCCCTGGCCGAGATCGAACCCCTGGCCCGCACCGTGGGCCAGGCCCTGCGCGTGCCCCAGACCGCCGTGGTGGACCCCAAGGCCATCCTGGCCCAACTGCGCCGGGAGCTGACCGATTCGGGCAAGGTCCAGTTCCTGTTCATGGCCCGCTTCACCGGACGCCCCGGCCCGCGCCAGGCCGAGACGACGGCCGGGCGCGTGAGCTACGGATTCTTCATCAACGCCGCCGGAGCCCATTGCGACCGCGTGGCCCACGCCTTCGGGGTCGGACGCAACTACCGGCTGGTGCCCTTCAAGGGCATCTACCGCAAGCTCAGCGGCCCGCGCGCCGATCTCGTGCATGGCAGCATCTACCCCGTGCCGGACATCCGCAATCCCTTCCTGGGCGTGCATTTCACCCGAGGCGTGCATGACGACGTCTACCTCGGGCCCACGGCCATTCCGGCCTTCGGCCGCGAGAACTACGGCATCCTGGCCGGGGTGGACGGCGAAGCGCCCTCGATCCTCTGGCGCGACACGGTGCTTTTCGCGAAGAATCCCAAATTCCGGGCCGTGGCCCTGGAGGAACCGCGCAAGTACTTCTTCCGACACTTCTTCAACGACGCCCGGAAACTGGTCAAGGAACTGGACCCGACCGACGTGGTTCCCACGCACAAGGCCGGCATCCGGCCGCAGTTGGTGGATCTGGGAACGCACGAACTGGTCATGGACTTCCTGGTGGAGCGCGACCAGGAGAGCCTGCATGTGCTCAACGCCATCTCCCCGGCCTTCACCAGCTCGCTGTTCTTCGCCCGCATGCTCGCCGACGAACATCTGGAGCGACCCGGGGAATACACCTCGAAAGGCCTTTGACCCGGGTCTTTTTGTCGTGTATGCGCATCGTTCGAGCCGGCTTCCGGTGCTCGGCCGGAACGGGACGTCCATCCCGGCCGATACAATCCCCTGGCCGCTCGGGAGGATCGATGAATCTATTGAAATGTCTTAAGGATTTCCCCCAACTGACCATCGGCGACCTGACCGCCCGCCTGCCCATCATCCAGGGCGGCATGGGTGTGGGCATCTCGCTTTCCGGCTTGGCCTCGGCCGTGGCCAACGAGGGCGGCGTGGGAGTCATCTCGGCGGCCATGATCGGCAATGCCGAGCCCGACATCGCCAAGGATCCCACCGGCGCGCACATCCGCGCCCTGACCCGCGAAATCCGCAAGGCCCGCGAAATGACCAAGGGCATCCTGGGCGTGAACGTCATGGTCGCCCTCTCCAACTTCGCGGACATGGTCAGCACCTCGGTGCGCGAGGGCGTGGACGTGCTCTTCTGCGGCGCGGGCCTGCCCCTGGACCTGCCCAAATACGTCACCGAGGGAGCCAAGACCAAGCTCGTGCCCATCGTCTCCTCGGGCCGGGCCGCCGTGATCCTGTGCAAGAAGTGGCTCTCGCGCTTCAACGTCCTGCCCGACGCCTTCGTGGTCGAAGGCCCCAAGGCGGGCGGCCATCTGGGCTTCAAACCCGAGCAGGTGGACGATCCGGCCTTCGCCTTGGAACGTATCGTGCCCGAGGTCATCGAGGCCGTGCGGCCCTTCGAGGAGCAGTCCGGCAAGCGCATCCCGACCATCGCGGCGGGCGGCGTCTACACCGGCGAGGACATCTGCCGCTTCCTGGAAATGGGCGCGGCCGGGGTCCAAATGGGCACCCGCTTCGTGGCCACGGTGGAGTGCGACGCAGACGAGGCGTTCAAGCAGGCATACGTGCGGGCCAAGAAAGAGGACATCGTCATCATCCAGAGCCCGGTGGGCATGCCCGGCCGGGCGGTGAAGGGCCCCTTCCTGGACGACGTGGCCCAGGGCAACCGCAAGCCCCGCGCCTGCGCCTACAAGTGCATCGTCACCTGCGACCACACCAAGAGCCCGTACTGCATCGCTCAGGCCCTGGTGAACGCCATGAAGGGCAAGCTGAAGCACGGCTTCGCCTTCGCCGGAGCCAACGCCTGGCGGGTGGACTCCATCGTCACAGTGCGCGAACTGGTGAACCAGCTTCGCGACGATTTCATGCGCTTCTGCGGGAAGAAAGACTAGCTTCGGACGGAACGACAAAAAAGGGGCCGCGAGGCCCCTTTTTCTTTGTCCGACCGGCCGCCGAGCCTACAGCTCGAAGCGGCGGGCCGAAATGATGGTGATGGGATCGCTCGGCACGTCGGCGTGGAAGCCCGCTGTCTTGGTCCGAACCTTGGCGATCTTCTCCACCGTATCCATGCCTTCCGTGACCTTGCCGAACACGCAGTAGCCGAAGCCGTCGGCCGTCTCGTCACGGTGGTTCAGGAACTGGTTGTCGGCCACGTTGATGAAGAACTGGGCCGTGGCGCTGTGGGGATCCGGGGTGCGGGCCATGGCGATGGTGCCGAGCTGGTTGGGCGTGTCGGCCCGAGCCTCGTTCTTCACCGGGCCGCGCGTCTTCTTCTCGCGCATCATCATGTCCATGCCGCCGCCCTGGATCATGAAGCCCTTGATGACGCGATGAAAGATGAGCCCGTCGTAGAACTCATCGTCCACGTACTTGAGGAAGTTCTCCACCGTTTCCGGGGCCTTGTCGGGCCAGAGTTCCACCAGGATCTCGCCCATCGGGGTCTCGATCAGCACCATGGGATTGCTCATTATTTCTCCTTTTCCCGAGGTTTTTTTTCTTCGGACGAGGCCCGGGGGTGGGCCTTGTCGTACACCGCCATGATCTGCTGCAGGTTGAGGTGCGTGTAGCGTTGCGTCGTGCTGATGCGCTCGTGCCCTAAAAGCTCCTGAATGTCACGCAGGTCCGCGCCCGCCTCGAGCATGTGGGTGGCGAAGCTGTGGCGAAGCATGTGTGGATGCACGTGCTGGGGCAACCCGGCCAGCTTGGCCAAGTGGTCCACGATGCGCGCCGCTTGCCGCCGGTTCAGGCGCTTGCCCTGGCGGCCCAGGAAGAGGGCCTTCTCCAGGGGATCGGCGACGAAGGCGTGGCGCTGAGCCAAGTAGCGGTCCAAACGCGTCCGGGCGGCATCCGAAAGCGGAGCCAGACGCTCCTTGGACCCCTTGCCCGTGACCCTGGCCACCCCCGAGGAGGTGTCCAGGTCATGCACATCCAGGCCCACGGCCTCGGATATGCGCAGGCCCGAACCGTAGAGCAGTTCGGCCAGGGCCAGATCGCGCAGGCCCTCAGGGTCCGGCGACAGCTTGGCCTCCATCAGGCCGATGGCCTGGTCCACGTTGAGTGCGCGCGGATGGCGCTTCTCCTGCTTGGGGTTGGACAATCCGCGCACGGGATCGCTCTCCACCAGCCTCTGGCGCAGAAGAAAACGAAAAAAGCTCCGCAAGGCCGAGAGTTTGCGGGCTACGCTGCTCTTCTTCAGGCCGCGCCGGTGCAGTTCGGCCAGGAAGCCGCGCACGTGCTCCTTGGTGACCGTCTCCGGCTCTTCCAGGGACACGCCGCGTCCGCCCAAATACCCGGCGAACAGGCGCAGATCGTTCTCGTAGGCCGCCAGGGTGGCGGCGGAAAAGCCCTTCTCGGCCGCGAGATGCGCCAGAAATCCCTGGCAGATCTCGGCCAGGGGCGGCGGACTAGCGCTCCCTCTGGTCGAGAACATAACAGCTCTTGGGGTTTTCCTTGGCCTTCTTCTTGAGTCCCATGGCGATGGAGGCGGCTTCGCCCGCGTGGCTCAGCCGGCGCTTCCCCGTGCTGAAGACCACGGCGATGGACACGGCCATGATGGGAAAGGTGCGCGTGACGCCCTGGCGATCCACGGAAACTATGGAGCCCCGGGCCCGGTCGTCGGCGTCGTAGAAATGCGGCACGATGGAATCGAAGCTCTGGACTACCCGGCGGCAGGCCTCCTCCACCAAGTCCGGCGGCATGATGAAGACGAAATCGTCGCCGCCCACGTGGCCCACGAAGGAACGCACTCCGCCGAACGTCCGGATGGTGTTGACGATGACCCGAGCGGTCATCATGAGCACCTCGTCGCCCCGGGAGAAGCCGTATTTGTCGTTGAAGGATTTGAAATAGTCCAGATCGCAGTAGGCCAGGGCGAAGTCCTCGCCGCTGTCCACGCACTGCTGGATGCGCTGGAGAATGGAGGTGTTGCCCGGCAGCTTGCTCAAAGGATTGGCGTCCAAGGCGCGCATGGCCCGCAGCATGGTCAGGTTGACGCGGGCACGGGTTTCCTTCGGGTCCAGGGGGCGGACCAGAAAGTCGTCCACCTCCACTTGCTCCCAATCCCGGGGCAGGTCCAGACCCTCGCGATCCATGACCAAGACCACGGGCAACTGGCGATAGACGTTCTCGCTCTTGACCAGCGAGGCCACCTCGGGGCCGCCGATGTCCGGCAAGCGCTCGTCCACCACCAACAGGTCCGGCGGGTCGTTGAAGAGGTGTTCGATGGCCCGGCGGCCGCGCTCAAAGACCGTGAAGCGCATGTGCTCCACAGGCCAGAGCCCGGTGAGCAACTCGGCCAGCTCCTTGTCCGGAGAGAGGAGAAAGGCCTCCTGCCCGCGCAGGGCGGGAATGTCGTCCACGAACGCCTCCTAGGCCAGATCCAGGTCCGAAACGTCGGCCAGTTGGACCGCGAACTCGTCCAATACGCGATCCAGGTCCGGAAGCTTGAGCTTGAGCACCTCCAGGGCCTTGCGGGACAACGGCGCGGCTTGGTCGTCGCCGCCCGTGCCGAATTCGTAGACCCGCACGATGAAGTCGGCCACATGCACCACGGCGGCGGTTTCGGGGTAAAGTTGGGCCGTCTCCGGGGAATGGTGGTGGCTCATGCCCTCGCGGATGTTTCCGGGCAGGTTCCAATGGCGGGCCAGCCAGGCGTTGACACGGTCGTGGCCGAAGCCCATGACCGCACGCTCGGCCTCGAACCAACGCAGATCCTGCTCGCGCACGGCCGCGGCCACGGCCTCGTGCAATTCGGGCAACTGCACCGCGCCGACCACCTTGCCCAGGTCGTGCAGCAGCCCGGCCACCGAGAACTCCTCGGGATCAGCCAGCCCGGCGTGCTTGGCCACCACGTTGGCGGCCAGGGCGCAGCCCAGGCTGTGCTCCCAGAGCCCCTCCATGGCCTTGACCATCATCTCGAACACCGAGGTGGAGATGATGATGCCCCGGACCACGTTGAAACCGAGCAGCACCAGGGCGTGCTGCACCGTGCCGATGCGGCCCGGAAAGCCGTAGACCGGAGAGTTGACCATCTTGAGCACCTTGGCCGAAAGCACCTGGTCCCGGGAGATGATCTTGGCGATCTCGTCGGTGTTGGCGTTAGGGTCTTGGACAAGGCGGCTGACCTCGTCCAGCACCTTGGGCAGGGTCGGCAGATCCTTGATGGACAGAATCTGTCCCTTCACCGAGGTCTTCAGGTCCTGCTCCACCATCTATTTTCCCTCGGCGGCGGCCCGGGCGGCCTGCTCGGCGGCCTTGAGCCGGAAATATTCGTTCAGATAGCCGCGCACCTGGTCCATCCAGGGATCACCGGACATGCGGCGAAAGAGATGATCCAGACGCTCCAGGCGCTTGGCCGCCGAGGTGTCCACACCGTCGGCCCCCTCCACTGGGTTGCCTTCCACGGTGATCCGGTCCACCTCCATGCCGCGCAGGCGCTCGATATGCGTCTCGGTCAGCTCCATGCCCGCGCCCATGACCACCATGCCGTTGTCGCGGGTCACGGCCTTGGCGAGTTTCATTCCCGGCTTGGCCAGGGTCAGGGGAATCTTCTGCATGACGGCTCCAGGGTTGTGCTGACGGGGATCATACCCCGCCGCGCGCACGGGCTCAAGGCCGAAAACCTTCAGCTTCCGTAAGCCCCATCATCCTCGAACAGGGTATAACTCATGCCCGGCCACTGCCGGACGAGGTTCTTCATCTCCAGCAGGAGCAGGGCGCTGCCCACCTCGGCGCTGCCCAGATCCAGCAGGCGGCACAACTCGTCGATGTGCGTCTTGCGTTCCCGCTTCAGGACGTCCAGCAGGCGGCGCTCCAGGGGTGGCAAGTCGGCCGGAGGAGC
>Ga0265295_1001047_pt1 | contig 51273 bp, 46 predicted proteins | sample Munlansysbiofilm_FD_192503 | JGI IMG/M metagenome (GOLD analysis project Ga0265295, IMG submission 192503) | Leachate microbial communities from a municipal landfill in Southern Ontario, Canada - Methane capture system biofilm | ecosystem: Engineered > Solid waste > Landfill > Unclassified ... | reverse complement strand
TTTTCGTCAAATAAGGTATACCCATGCTGGACAGTCAGATAGTGTATAAATACTGAAGGGCCAAGCGGCGAAGACCTCGCCGTCAGAGAAGAAGCAAGACAGGTAGAATCGTTTCAAGCACCCTGGCGCTAAACTGCGTCAGGGTGTGAAATTGATCAAAACGAAAAGATCGTAAAAACGAGGAGGCTTACATGCTTCCCCTTGAAGTGGATTCAGTGCCGGGCATAACCCAATGTGTTTAAGCACCTATTGTTAACAACTGGATTCCTGATGTCATATACCCTATAAAGAGAGATGATGAAACCGGATAATGCCCATATCGACCTCAAGGGAATGGCCCTGCTCATAATCCTGTGCGCCTCCTGGGGTTTGAACCAGGTGGCCATCAAGGTGGGTCTCGCCTGAGTCCCGCCAGTGCTCCGGGCTGGAATTCGCTCCACGGGATCTGCCTTTCTCACTCCCTTGTTCGGAGTAATGGCCGGAGCATTTCTTTTAGGAGAGCCCGTAACACTTTTTCTAATTTGCGCTCTTGTTCTGGTCGGAACAGGTATTTACCTGGTGAACCGGAAATAGGGTGTTCGAATGCGTAGAGTAGGCTGTGGGTTATACTGGCGACCCCATAAACTCATAATACCGCTTCTGTTTACAGGGAGTGTTTTAATTATTGGTCAGGCAGCCCGGTCATGTTTTGGTCGGTTTTATTATGGGGTCATATACTTTTGCTACTTTTGCGGCTTTTGCTCTTAGGGATTAAAAAATAAAATATTTTCTGAAAACCACCTCAAGTGTGGGGAAGAGTGATTTCCCAAAATAAAAAAGCCCCTGACAAAAAGGCCAAGAGCCTTGATATGTTTAGTGGTGATCCCACGGGGAATCGAACCCGGGTTACCAACGTGGGAGGCCTAAGTGAATTTTTTAAAGTATAATATTCATAAAATACTGTACGAAACGATTGATTGAAATTGATAGATTTATATGGAATTCATAGAACCGGCATAGAACTAAAACAAAAAAGGCCTTCAACGAAAAACGCTGAAAGCCTTGATGTTAAATGGTGGGCCGTCGCAGGATCGAACTGCGGACCTACTGATTAAGAGTCAGTTGCTCTACCGATTGAGCTAACGGCCCTGCCGAAGCAAGAAAACAAAGGGAAACTACCAGCAAAAAGATAGTCTGTCAAACATTTTTTTTAAAATCTTTAAAAGAATAAACATATTGACCATAATTTGGCTGTTTGGTAAATATAAAGGTTATTTCATGTGTTTGCATCAGAATTATAAATGTTTGAATTAAGGATAAATATTATGAAGACAACCAGGTCTGAAGCACTTTTTAATGAGGCTGCCTTGCTTATTCCCGGAGGCGTAAATTCACCTGTCAGGGCATGTGGCTCAGTGGGGGGCAGCCCTTTATTTATTGAAAAGGCCCAGGGCAGCAGGATAACAGATGCCGATGGTAATACCTATATCGATTACGTGGGGTCTTGGGGGCCTATGATTCTTGGGCATCGGCATCCGGCTGTGGTGGAGGCATTGACCGTTGCTTTGTCATCTGGAACAAGTTTTGGTGCGCCCACTGCCCTTGAAAACAAACTGTCAAAGCTTGTGATTGAGGCTGTTCCATCGGTCGAAAAGGTGAGAATGGTGAACTCAGGAACAGAGGCAGCCATGAGTGCTGTAAGGCTAGCCAGGGGATATACTGGAAGGGATATCATTATAAAATTTGATGGATGCTACCATGGCCATGCCGATACTCTTCTTGTTGCGGCAGGGTCTGGAGTTGCAACCCTGGGAATACCGGGAAGCCCTGGAATTCCTGAGTCTGTAATTATCCATACCCTGAGCATCACCTATAATGATATAGAAGGTGTAAAGCGCGTCATGGAGGAAAAGGGAGACAGGGTTGCCGCAATTATTGTGGAGCCTGTGGCTGGAAACATGGGAATGGTACAGCCGGTGCCGGGATTTCTTGAAACCCTTCGAGCCCTTTGTACAGAGCATGGTTCAGTTCTCATCTTTGACGAGGTGATGACTGGATTCAGGGTGGCCAGGGGATCTGCCCAGGGTCTGTTTGGGATCACACCCGATCTTACCTGCTTTGGAAAGATCATCGGCGGCGGCCTTCCAGTTGGTGCCTATGGCGGTCGCCGGGAGATCATGGACCACATTGCCCCTGTTGGACCTGTTTATCAGGCTGGAACCCTTTCGGGCAATCCCCTGGCAATGGCAGCGGGAATAGCAACCCTTGAAGAGATAAAAAAGCCCGGTTTCTACGAGACTCTTGATGCAAGGACGGAGAAACTTGTGACTGGTCTGCGCGAAGCAGCTAAAAATGCAGGGATTGATTTCACCTCAAACCATGTGGGGTCCATGGCAGGAATGTTTTTTACAAAACTGGATGTCACCAATTTTGACCAGGCCAAAACGAGCGATCTTGTAAGGTTTTCGAAGTTTTACAATGGCATGCGCAACCGGGGTATCTATCTTGCTCCTTCACAGTTTGAGGCGTTGTTTGTCTCTTTTGCCCACAGCGATCAGGATATAGATGATACCCTGGCTGCTGCCAGTGAGGTTATGGCGGAGCTTGTCTGATATGGCATCGGATCTCAATAACTTTATCCCGCAAAAAGTAAATAAAATTCACATGATCGCAGCCTGCGGCACGGGCATGGGCGCCCTTGCCTGCATGCTCAAGGATCTGGGATATGAGGTGACAGGGTCGGACCACAAGGTTTATCCACCCATGAGCGATTTTCTTCAATCAAGGGGGGTGAGCCTTTTTGAGGGGTTTGATAGGGCAAACCTTGATCCTGCTACCGATCTTGTGATTGTTGGAAATGCCGTTTTCAGACACAATCCCGAGGCTGTGGCAACAATGGATCAAGAGATTCCCTTTTGCTCGATGCCCCAGGCGTTGAACCATTTTGCAGCCAGGGGTAAAAAGATTATCCTTGTGACCGGTACCCACGGCAAGACCACAACCTCGTCCCTCATGGCACATATCCTGAATGAGGCGGGGCTTGATCCCTCGTTCATGATCGGCGGAATCCTGAAGAATTTTAATTCCAACTATCGCATTGGAAGTGGCGATTATATGGTAATTGAGGGGGACGAGTATGATACGGCCTTTTTTGATAAGGGGCCAAAATTCATGCATTACAATCCTGATTTTACCATCATGACAGGGGTTGAATTCGACCATGCCGATATTTTCAGGGATCTCAACCATGTCAGGGAGGTGTTTACAAGTTTTGTCAAAGGTCTCCCGTCCGAGAGCCTTACCATTGCCTGGAATGGTGATGAAAATCTCGATGGTATTCTCGCCCATACACCAAGCAGGGTAGAGCGTTACGGCCATGGTCTGGCGGATTGGGAATGTGTTGATAGTCTTGTGGAACAAGGAAAAAACGTTTTCAGGGTAAAAGATCCAGGAGGAAAGATTTTCAGATTGAAAAGCCCCCTCATGGGCGATCACAATCTGATGAACACCCTTGCCGTGGTTGCCGTTGCAAGACATATTAACGTTCCAGAAGATATTCTGGCCCGGGGAATTTTAAGCTTTTCCGGCATTAAGAGGCGTCAGGAGGTGAGGGGGGTTAAAAATGGCATCACGGTCATGGATGACTTTGCCCATCACCCCACGGCTGTCAGGGAAACCCTCAAGGCAGTACGCCCGTTTTACACCCAGGGCCGGATCATTGCCGTGTTTGAACCAAGAACCAATTCAAGCATGCGTAAGGTGTTCCAGGAAACTTATCCCCAGGTCTTTGACAATGCCGACCTGGTCTGTGTCTGCCGACCCTCAGCCATTGAAAAGGTACCGGTTGAACTGAGGCTTTCGCCTGAAAAAATGGTAGCCGATATTTGCGAACGGGGAATAAGTGCCTATCTCTTTGACGATACCGACTCTTTGGTGGATTTTCTTATTGAAACAGGTGAAAGGGGAGATTTAATGCTTATTATGTCAAACGGCGGGTTTGATAACATTCACAACAGACTTCTGGAGCGCCTTTGACTATGAAAAAAAGAGCGGTTCTAAGGGTTTTGGGAATAGGACTGCTTCACACCTTTCTTTACCTGTGGCTTGTTCCTTTTGTGGTCTATCCACGGTTTGGGCAGAGCGGGTTAATGATGACCGTTGTCATTGCGCTCCTTATATCGATAGTGCTTGTTTCGACCATTTTTATCTGTAGAAAGTAGCTGGCATGTCTGGAACAAGAGATGATTTACAACCACAACGAACGATGAAATTTCCCAGAAAGTGACCGTCTGGCGAGAGATTTTTATATGAAATACAGGAGATTTTGATGGAAAAGATAGAGAAAATAGAGTGGGATGAACGACTCAGCGTTGATATCCAGGAAATTGATGAGCTTCAGAAAAAAATGTTTGCACTCTTGAATGTGTTGATTGATTTAAAACAGAATCAAAAGGATGCAAAAGAGTGCTCAAACATGGTTGCAGAGATAAATGAGTACAGCCGTTATTATTTTAGCAAGGAGGAGGAGTATCTCAGAAAAAATGGTTACCCAGAGATCGAAGTCCATGCAAAGGAACATCGCAAGTTCATTAAAACCGTCATAGGTTTGCGTCGTCTGGTGACTGAAGATAAGGATAATCTGACCTATGATGTGATCAAGGAGATGCGTGACTGGCTGGTTGACCACATTATTACAAGTGACTTGATGTACGTTCCCTTTCTCAGGACCAACACCTATCTTAGAGAGTTGAAAAAATAGGGTCGAATGCGGTTAATAGTTGATAGCTCCTTGACCCTGAACGCCATGGATAAAGAGTTTCAAGATCAGATCCAGGCAATCCTGACTATACCTAATCCCAAATATGCCGATGCCCAGAAGCAGGGGAGAGCTACGGCCAGGATACCCAGGGAACTTTTTTTCTACAGGGAAGATGAGGATGGCGGCATAAGAATTCCAAGGGGTTTTTTTTATGAGTTAAAGGCCCTTGTGGACCATGCAGGCTTAAAGGTTGATATTGATGACAGAAGAAGGCTGCTACCCGCCTGCAATATCTCTTTTTACGGCAAGTTGCGTCCCCACCAGCTCCAGGCGGTTAAAGGTCTTGTGGAGAAAGATTTCGGGGTTTCCCATATTCCAACGGGGGGCGGTAAAACAGTGGTAGCGCTCTGGCTGATCGCCCACCGAAAACAGCCTGCCCTGGTTGTTGTCCATACCCGGGAACTCGTGAATCAGTGGATTGACAGGGTTGAGACTTTTCTGGGTGTTCCCCGGGAAGAAATCGGTGTTGTAGGTAATGGCAAGTTCAAGATCGGAACCGAGGTCACCATCGCAACCATTCAGAGCCTTGGGAGGCGAACAGAAGAATTGATACCTCTGACAGGTTTTCTCATTCTGGATGAATGCCACAGGGTTCCAGCTATGCAGTATATCGAGGCCATCCGTCAGTTTGACTGCAGGTATATGCTAGGACTTACCGCTACGCCAACAAGGCGGGACGGGCTCTCAAAAGCTATTTTCTGGCATATCGGGGAAATCACCGGTCAGATTGCCAAACAGGACCTTCTTGACGACAAGACCCTTTGTGAGGCCGAAGTGGTCTGGGTTAAAACTGAATTTGATACGCAGATTGATGCATCCAGCAATTACTCCCAGGCCCTTGCTGCCCTGACCCGGGATCCTCTGAGAAACAGGCTTATCTGTGATACTCTGTTGAAAAGAAGGGGCAGGGGAGTCAACCTTGTCCTGTCCGATCGCAGGCAGCATTGCGAAGTGTTGAGTGAAATGCTCCAAAAAACCGGCGGGGTAAATGCTGCAGTCCTTACCGGGGATAAATCAGAGAAACAGAGAGTCGAAATAATGGATGACCTTCATCAGGGCAGGATTACGACTCTGATTGCCACAGGTCAACTCATTGGCGAAGGATTTGACCTGCCGGATTTGACGACCCTTTACCTGACCACCCCGGTAAAGTTTTCCGGACGCATCATTCAGTATGTGGGCAGGATACTTCGACCTTCAAAGGAAAAGACCAGGGCAGTTATTGTCGATTTTGTCGACGTTAAAAATCCGGTGTTCAAGGCGTCTGCCACTTCAAGGTTTTATACCTACAGACAGCAGGGAATCGTTGAGCAGTATTCCATCGGCTGAGAATAAGGACAGTAGATTAAATAAATAGGGCAGAAACAGTGAGGAATTTTGCTTCATCGGGTTGTATAAAACAGCTTTTAGCTATTAGCTATTAGCTAACAGCTAACCACTATCGTGTTTCATCGTTCGTTGTGACAGGATACCCTGTCATGGGGGTTATATGGAAGATCCTTGTTGAAAAAGATAAATTGAGATATGGAGGATGAAAACGAATTCATACATAATCGAATCACAATAAAGGAGGGGTATGAGCGGCATTCTTTCAATGATTCTTGCAGGTGGTGAGGGTACGCGTCTGGCTCCATTTACGAGTACGAGGGCTAAGCCCGCCGTTCCCTTTGGCGGTAATTATCGAATTATTGATTTTGTCCTCAATAATTTTGTCAATTCAGATCTGCATCGCATTTTTGTTCTGACCCAGTTTAAATCCCACTCGTTAATGAAGCATCTCAGTCAGACCTGGCGTATCTCGGGGCTGACAGGATATTTCATAGATCCGATACCCGCCCAGATGCGTATGGGAAAGCACTGGTATAAGGGTACCTGCGATGCGATTTATCAGAACTTAAACCTTATTGATGCCTATGACCCTGAAATTGTATGTGTGTTTGGCGGTGATCACATCTATAAAATGGAAATCAGACAGATGATCGATTTTCATAAAAAAAAGAGGGCCGCACTTACCGTGGCTGCCATTCCGGTTCCCGTTGAAATGGCAGATAAATTTGGTGTCATTGAGGTTGATGGAAACAGTAAAATGATCGGTTTTGAAGAAAAACCAAAACACAGTCCAAAAACTATTCCCAACCGTCCGACCCATGTTATGGCCTCCATGGGTAATTATGTGTTTGATGCGGACACCCTTGTCAACTACCTCCAGATCGATGCTGAGGACGATAATTCAATCCATGATTTCGGCTACAACATCCTTCCCATGATGTTTCCCAATGGAAATGTTTATGTGTATGATTTTTCCACAAACGAGATCAGGGGAGAGCCTGCTAACTCAAAGGGGTACTGGAGGGATGTGGGCACTGTTGATGCCTATTATGAGGCCAGCATGGACATGATAGCTACGACCCCATCGTTTGATCTCTACAACCGGCACTGGCCCATGAGGAGCTATTCCCCCGCAGTTCCTCCGGCAAAATTCGTTCACGCTGATGCGGAAAGAACAGGCCATGCCATCAACTCTGCTGTCTCTTCAGGCTGCATCATAAGTGGTGCCCTTGTAAACCAGAGTATTCTTGGGTACAGGGTTCATGTTCACAGTCGCGCCTTGATCGAACAGTCGGTTATAATGGGAAATACCGATGTCGGTTCTGGCTGCCGTATTCGTCGGGCCATTCTTGATAAGGATGTGTTGGTAGCACCGGGCACGATTATTGGACATGACCCAGAGTTTGATCGTCAACGTTTTCAAATTTCTGAGGGTGGTGTCGTTGTGATCCCCAAGGGCGCAAGGGTAGGGTTTGTATGATAAAAGTTCTCATTATAGTTTCGGAGATGGATGGAATAGTCAAAACCGGGGGACTTGCCGATTTCGGAGCGGCCCTACCAGAGGCAATGGTGGGCAGAGGCCATGACGTAAGAGTTGCGCTTCCAAAGTACAGGGATCTTGCGCTGTGGTCCAATAATCCTGTTCCCCTCTATTTTAACCTGAATTATTTCCAACGGTATGGCTGTCTTGTTCACCCGGTCCAATTGGGGTCGGTTGCTGTCAGGCTTATTGAGCATCATGATTTTTTCACAAGGGACGGCATCTATGGATATGATAATTTTTCCTATCCAGATAATGTGCTTCGTTACGCTTTTTTTTGTAAGGCTGCCCTGGAAGACTGCCTTAAAAGCGAGTGGATCCCGGATATTGTGCACTGCAACGACTGGCAGACCTCCCTTGCTCCCTATTATCTCAAGGAACATTACCTTGATCGGCCTGAATTTAAAAAGACCCGATCCCTTTTGACAATTCACAATGGTTACTTCCAGGGCAAGACAGACAGGCTATGGATAGATGCGATTGGCATTCGGCCCGAGAGGTTTACCTCTGATCTTATGGAGGAGTATGGCCTTTTAAATCAGCTTAAATGCGGCATCATGTACGCCGATGCCATAAATGCAGTAAGCCCGGGATATGCAAGTGAGCTTCTTTCCCCAGATACCTCCCACAATCTGTGGCCATACCTGAACTATAGAAAGGCGGATTTCCAGGGCATCCTAAACGGTTGCGATTACACCCTCTGGGATCCCCGGACAGATCCCTTTCTTCCCCACCACTTTTTTTCCAAAGACCTGACTGGAAAACATCTGTGCAAAAAAGCTCTCCAGAGACGGATGGGGCTTCCAGAAAACAGTGAGCATCCCCTGTTAGGGCTTGTGGCAAGACTTACTGCTCAAAAGGGATTTGACTATCTGATTCCGGCCCTTGAGCGCCTCCTATATGAAGATCCCCCCGTGCAGATTGTTTTGCTCGGTTCGGGTGAACCTGAATATGGTTCCCGACTCTATCATCTTCAACTTCGATACCCCCAGAAAATGAGTTTTGTCAATGGATATGACAATGGGTTGTCCCATCTGATTGAGGCGGGATCTGATTTTTTTATGATGCCGTCTCTTTTTGAACCCTGTGGGCTGAACCAGATATACAGCCTGGCCTACGGCACCCTTCCCATCATCAGAGAGACGGGCGGGCTGAAAGACACGGTAGTGGGTCTTGACAAAGACCCTGGTTCTGCCACGGGAATAAGTTTTGTCTCACCAGACAACGACAGCTGTTACAATGGGATTAAACAGGCCATATCCCTCTACACAGAGCGGCATACTCTTTACCTTGAAATCCAGCAGCGGGCGATGGGGCAGAAATTTACCTGGGAAAAGAGTGCGGAAAAGTATGAGAAACTATATGGGGAAATGCTCAAGAATTTGTAACAAAGGAGAGTTTTATGGGCGTTGGTCTGAGGGGTAAGTCTGGATGGGGGTTTTTATTCCAGCTCTTATTTGTGCCTGTCATTTTGCTTGTAACCGTTCTTTTTACAGCAAATTATCTCCATGCCGCCCAGGACAATCTCCCCCCTGATCCAGCACCAGGTTCAACCCCGGCCCAGGAGAGGACAAGACTCCTTGATTACGGGGCGATTATAGACAGTCTTTCCCAGGATTTAACCCGGGAAAAAGAGGGGATGGCTGCGGACACAGTTCAGTGGAAGATCCTTCGTGAAAATTTTGCCCAGCGGGACCTTAAAATCAAAGAGTACAGGGTATATCTCTCCTCCCTTGCCAAGACCCTGATCGCTCAAGACAAGGATTTGAAAAAACTCCAATCCGACTGGAATTTTCTTAAGCCCATGATTGGCGGGTTTGATGAAGCTGTTCGACAGACCCAGAATACAATTCAGATCCTTGAACAGGATTTGAACCGGGTAGATGAAAAAATATCCCTCAACCAGGCCTATTCAAACGAGGTGATGGCTGCGGTGGATACCTCCAATTCAGAAGCTGCTAGGCTCAAGAAAAGTTTTAAAGAGTTGGAACAGATTTACCAGAGTGAAAAAAAGACGGTTCTCGAGCTCCTGGATGCCGGCAAAAAAAGTCTTGCAGAGATGCAGGCCGTTAAAAAAGATTTCCAGGCCCTTTCAGAAAAATTTACCCAGGAACTCCTGGACCGGAAAAAAGAGGTTCGGTTTAAAAAGGGAAATCCCCCCCTTGGAAGCATCTCTTTGGTTGACCTGATCAAGGAGGTCCTTTCCCTTTACCCCCGGAGCCTGGAGATTTTCAGAAATTATGCGGACAAGGAAAAGGAATATGGCAATATCGCCATGAATTTGGGGGGCTTTACCTTTCTTCTGGCCATCTGGCTGATAATGCTGGCCCGCCTTCGCACCTTCCTCGATCGTCAAATCAATAAAAGGGGGGCTGCCCTTACAAGGCCCCTGGAAAATCTTCTGGCCATGGTCCGACGCTCCCTGATCCTTCTGGGCCTCGTTTTTTATTTTTACGTTTATGGGTTAATGGTGGATGCAGGCCTTTACAAGACTTGCTTAACCCTTTTTTTACAGTTAGTCATGGCATTTTTGTTTGTTGACTGGCTAATCGTTTTCCTTGAGTTTACCGTGGGGTTCAAGGCCATGATCGACCCCCGGCGACTGGCCTTCTGGAATTTTTCCCTTAGGGGACTGTTTCCCTTTATCGCTCTCAACCTGGTTCTTCACCAGGTGTTTGCCCACAGCCATATGATTCCGGTTGTATCAAGGCTTTTCCTCGAATCCTACCTGCTGGCCTGTTTTTTTGTGCTTACCTTCAGGCTGAGATTCACAGCCGGGAAGGACGGGGAAAGGGTCCCAAGGCCAGTGATGCTCAAATTGACAGTGACCTTGGGTAACCTGATACTCCTGGCAGGCCTTCTCATGGAGCTCTTCGGTTATGGCCCCCTTGCCATTTATTGGTATGTTTCCTGGGTCTATTCTGTGGCTGTTTTAATCTGGGGGTGGTATTTCTTTTCAGTTTTCCTGGATCTAAGATATAGGCAAAAACAGGAGGTGACCCGGGATCCCTACTTCAGCCATGTGGTCAGTCATGGTCACCCGGTGAAGTGGTTTCTGCTCCAGGTGGGGTGGGTTGTTTTTTGGGGGACGATCGTCGTTCTTATGGTTCTTGCCTGGAGTTGGGACTGGGCCGTGGTGGCTCGTATTTTTTTGTTTTTGAACCATTCGTTTGTGGTGGGGGGGTTGACCTTCAGCATCATGAACTTTTTTTATGTGGCCTTTACTCTTGGGGCCACCCATGTGGCAACCCGCCTGTGGAAACATATTCTTCTGAATAAAATTCTCGTGGACAGTGGATTTGAAGAGAGCGCTCAGAATTCCATATCCATGATCACAGTTTACACCATGTGGGTGTTTGGTATTCTTCTTGCCCTTCATGTCTTCGGCTTTGGGACCACATCGCTGACGGTTGCCTTTGGTGCCCTTGGCATAGGGCTTGGATTTGGTCTCCAGAACATCTTTAACAATTTCATAAGCGGCATCATCCTTTTGTTTGAGCGGCCCATTAAGGTCGGCGATGATATCGAGGTAAACGGCATCTGGGCCAGTGTCAAAAAAATCAATGTCCGGTCCACCATCGTTCAAACCTATGACAATGCCGCATTGATTATTCCAAACTCCGATTTTATCAGCGCCCAGGTTACCAACTGGACCTTGAGGGATAAACGGATCCGTCGAAAGATCAAGGTGAGGGTCGCCTATGGTTCTGATGTAGTGCTTGTGCGTAACACCCTTCTTGAAATTGGTAAGTCAAATTCCAAGGTTCTTGCCATTCCTGAGCCGGATGTTTTATTTGCCGATTTAGGGGAAAGCAGCCTTGATTTTGTTCTCAGGGTCTGGACCAATGTTGATCTAATGCTCCTAGTGGACACCGAGGTCCGTTTTGAGATCTATCGGATGTTCAAGGAACGGGGGATAACCATAGCATTTCCCCAGCTGGACATTCACCTGGATCACCGGACACTGAAACAGGATTTTATCCAGGAAGGATAAGAATTCTCTCTATCCACATCCTTATAGATCATATAACTATATTATCGGATAAAAAGACTTAACCTCAGGTGTAAAATTGTGTATATTGCTTTGATTTTGCGTTGAAAAGACAGGAAGCTTGTATACATTGAGGTTTGAGAGTAATGGGATTTTCCAGGGAAAGATTTAAACGCACCGAGCTTCTTCTTGGCCAGGAGGCCATGGAGCGGCTCGAACAATGCACAATTACCGTTGTAGGCCTCGGGGCCGTTGGCTCCCATGCCATTGAGGCCCTTGCAAGGAGTGGGGTGGGGACCCTCAGGATAGTGGACTTTGACGCCATTGGCGAGAGTAATTTCAACCGCCAGCTCCTGGCCGTGGAACCCAACCTTGGCAGGCTTAAGACTGAAGTGGCAGAGGAGCGTTTAAAGCAGATCAACCCGGCCATGGGAGTTGAGTCCTTTAACATGCTTTGCCACAGGGAATCTTTTGACGAGATTTTTGAGAAAAGAACAGACATTGTAATCGACGCCATAGACAGCCTTAATCCAAAGGTGAATCTGCTGTTTGAACTCGTTCGCCACAAGATTGATGTAATCTCGTGTATGGGGGCGGCAAGGAAAATGGATCCAACCAAGATCACCACGGGGGATATTTCTTCAACCATTTCCTGCCCCCTGGCACGCTCGGTCAGAAAAAGGCTCAGGCGAGTAGGGGTGGAGCAGGGCGTCCTCTGTGTCTACTCAACGGAGGTTGTTGAAAAAGACACTGTATCTGATATCCTGGAGCCCAACTATATGAATGCAGGGCGTTTGAGAAATCCCATGGGAAGCTTATCTATGATCAGCGGAATTTTTGGCTATGTAGCAGCCCTCGAGGCCCTGAAACGGATTTGAAATTTATAGGAACAAAATGAAAAAAGACAGAATATTTGCAACCCCCCAGGAGCCTGTGCCAGCCTTTGATTTTAATCGGGACGTGGCCGCTGTATTCAGTGATATGCTTGAACGGTCCGTTCCCATGTATAAGGAAAGTATAACTCGCCAGGCTGAGTTCACCCTTGATTTTTATCAGGATGGGACAAGGATCTATGATCTTGGCTGCTCCCATGGAAACTTTGGTATGCTTGCCGGACGGCGTTTTAAAGGGCGTTCCTTTTCCATGGTCGGTGTGGACAACTCAAGACCCATGATTGAAAAATATGAACAGCGCCTTGAAAATGAGCGTTTTAAAGACGATATAACCCTGATCTGTGACCGGATCGAGAATGTTCGTATTTCCAACGCCTCGGTCGCGGTTGTCAACCTTACTCTTCAGTTCCTCGGCCAGAACCTGCGGGATACCCTTGTCCAGCAGATTTTTCAAGCCCTCGTGCCCGGCGGAATCCTGCTGCTCACCGAAAAGGTGGCGGCCCATGATTCGGATATTTCGGCCCTTCACCTGGATTATTACAGCCGATTCAAGCGTACAAACGGATATTCAGAGCTTGAAATCAGCCAGAAGAGGGAGGCCCTTGAAAATGTTCTTGTGCCAGAATCCCTGGAGGTCCATCAGCAGCGCCTTGCCCGGGTAGGTTTTGAATGCATGGATGTCTGGCTCAAGTGGTTTAACTTTGCCTCGATCATTGCGGTAAAACGAAACCCGGGAATAAAGGAATAATGGGTAGAATAGACCTTTTTAAAGAATATTATCGTCTTGAAGAAGAGTTTAAGCTCCAGGGTATTGATGGGATACTTGCCGAGCTTACCCCCCTGTTTGAAAACCCCAAGGGAAATACTCTCAAATACACCCGGGCACTGGAAGGTCTGCCGATTAAGGCTGCTGCATCCATCGTGGACCTTGACCGGGACGCTCCCCTTGTAGGGGTTTTGGACGATCTCAATGTTGATCAACAAGAGCAGCTGAATCAGGCCCTTCTTGAGTTATGCCCCTGGCGAAAGGGTCCGTTTGAGGTCTTCGGTATTGATCTGGATGCCGAGTGGCAGTCCAACATCAAGTGGAACAGGTTTGTTAAAAGCATTTCATCACTGAAGGATCGCCGCGTGCTGGATATAGGGTCGAGCAACGGCTATTACATGTTCAGGATGGCCCGGCAGAATCCCAGACTGGTCTTGGGCCTGGAACCCCAGCATGCCTTTTATTTCCAGTTCCATGCCATTAACCACTATGCTCGGCAAAACAATCTGTTTACCCTGCCGATATCCTTTGATGCCATGCCAGGGACCGAGGGCTCTTTTGACACGATTTTCTGCATGGGGGTCCTTTACCACAGGCGATCTCCCCTTGACATGCTGGGTAAAATCCACGAAATGATGCGGCCGGGCGGTGAGTTGGTGCTTGAGAATCTGATCCTGGAGAGCCAAGAGGATATCTGCCTCTTTCCCCAGGAGCGTTATGCAAAGATGAGGAACGTTTTTTTTATTCCAAGCCTTAAGGTGATGGAGTCCTGGCTTACACGGGTCGGATTTGTCGATGTTTGCTGTATTGACATTTCTGAGACCACACCCGGAGAACAGCGAAAAACCCCCTGGATTCAGACTGAATCTCTGATTGACTTCCTGGATCCCCGGGACAGGAGCAGGACCGTTGAGGGTTATCCTGCCCCTGTGAGGGCTGTTTTTACGGCAAAAGCCGCATAATCCCCATCTCTTTATGGACTCAACGAAGAATGAAATGTGATAGCTGCTAGCTAACAGCTAACTGCTAAAAGCTAAATTAAAACACAGCGCTCCAGCCTGCGTTTGCAAAGGCAAATCGATCCTTGAACCGGTTGTAGCAGATCGCTGCGGGTTCATTGCCAGTGCAGTGGGATACGGCAATGAGATCCAGCTTGAATTGGTCAAAGGCATCAAGGGATTTATCAAGCTGTTCACCTAGTCCCATGAAGCCAAGGTGGGTGCCGCCGATGACTGCATGGAAGGTGTCGTGGCCGCTTTGTTGTTTAAAGTGATTCATGACGTTGACTATGCCTGCATGGGCGCAGCCGGTGACTATTACCGGGCCTTTAGCCGTCTCGATGAGTAGGGATATGTCATCCAGAAGGGGATCCACAATAAATCCTTCCCCCTCTTTTACAAGAAGGTGGGTGTCAGGGTGCTCAAAATCAGTTGTTCTTGGTACCTGGCCGGAAAAAAAGACCCCCGGAGCGATTTCGCTGTACTCCGTCTGGAAGTCAAAGCATGCCCCCAGGGTGGTTTCAAGAAATTCACGTTGAAATTTAATACCTATGAAGGCCCGGGTCGTCCCCAAGGGGGTCTTAGCCTCTGCGTATTTCTTGTCAAACACGTCTGGATGGGCAATCACCCTGAGCCCCCTGGGGGGGAAGAGTACCTGGGGAAGTCCGCCTGTGTGGTCAAAATGACCGTGGCTCAGCACCACGGTATCGACCTTCTTCAAATCAATGCCCAGGACCTGGGCATTGGATTTCAGGGTCATTCCCTGGCCCGTGTCAACCAGGATCTTTCGATCTCCTCTTTCAATGAGGGCTGCAAAACCGTGCTCACCTGTGATGCCCATTGCCCCGCTCGCCCTGTTCTCGCAGATAACGGTGATGCGTGTTTCATCCATAATGCCCCTCCCTACTTTATCTATAATCTTGGCCTAAAGCTGCTTAGGCTCCTGTTGATGGTTCATTATGAAGTTTTTCCCCCCTTGTTCAAACACCACTACGCTTTCAAGGAATTCAACCTTGCCGTGCTCTTCAAAGGGAAGGTTGAGCTTATGTTCTTTTATCGGATAGAGGTTCCAGTCGTGGGAGACGCAGATGGCTATCTGGCCGGGATCAAGGCCGTCAAGTTTAGCCTCCAGGAAATCGGTCAAAAGATCCGCAGTCTCTTCTGAATCCTGCATCATCCCATTGTCCAAACCCTTATCAAACCAGGTGCGCAGGAACCTGTCGCTCCCAAGCTTCGCAAAGGTTGTAAAGGCTGACTCCATGTCTCGAATATAAAATGGGGCAAGGGTAGTCTCAAGGGTGTTATGACCCTTGAATCTCGAGTACCGCTGGTTGTATCCCTTATCCATGAGGTAGGCTGTCTCGATGCAGCGGCTGAAGTGGCTTGAAAAAAAAACAGGGTCGGGCCTTCGGGGCAGGGCCTGGCCAAGGTTAACGGCATACCCCTTGCCTGTTTCGGTCAATCCCAGGAAGGGTTCCATCCTGGGATCCTGGCCAAAGTATCTTGCCGAATGACGCATGATGATGGATATTTTTTCAACCCCTTGATCTATAAGGCTTTTGATCATTAAAAGGGTCTCTTTGTCTCTGGTTATTTCCTTGGTGGACATTGTTTCCGGCTCCTTAAAGCTCTTGTATCAATTTTTTGAGTTCTGGTTTATATCTCATAAACAAATAATCATATATCATCTAAAATGACAAGCGTTAAAGGGGTGTTGAATGAACAAGCAGGTGAAGATTGTCGGTGTTCCAATGGATTTTGGTCAGCTTCGCAGGGGACTTGATATGGGCCCTGCTGCGGCAAGGTATACAGGTCTTGTGTCGGCCATTCGTGCCCTTGGTCACCATGTGGAAGATCTGGGCGACGTAATCGTACCCGTCAGAATTCCTGTTGAAGGAGGAGGGGCTTCCGACTATATTGACGAAATACTGGGTGTGTGTGAACAGGTGTACGAGCGGGGCAAGCAGGCCCTGGAGGAAAACGCCTTTTCCCTGTTTATCGGCGGGGATCATTCCATTGCCATCGGCACAGTGGGCGGAGTGTCCCATGACCGGACCACCGGGCTTATTTGGATTGATGCCCATGCCGACTTCAACACCCCTGAGACCTCACCGTCTGGCAATATCCATGGAATGCCCCTTGCCATTTTGACAGGAGACGGAGATGAGCGCCTTGTAAATCTTGGAAGGATCGGACCAAAGATAGATCCTGAAAATATCGTGATAATCGGCTTACGGGACGTTGACCCCCTTGAGCGCATTCGGCTAAGAAAGAGCGGTATCACAGTTTACACGATGAGTGACATTGACGAACAGGGCATGGGCACCATTGCCAGGAAGGCTCTTATGAAGCTGATTCATTTGAAAAGAGTTCACCTGAGCTTTGACATTGACGCCATTGATCCCGTGGAGGCCCCGGGTGTCGGCACTCCAGTTCCCGGAGGGCTCACCTTTCGCGAAGCCCACCTGTTCATGGAAATCATTGCCGATTCGTCTAAACTCACCTCCATGGACCTTGTGGAGATCAATCCTATTCTGGATCAGGTCAATAAAACGGCAAAGTTAGCTGTGGATCTCATTGTATCAGCCCTTGGAAAGCGTATTTTATGAAAACCAATGAAAACTTTTTCTTGGGGTTGACTTTACAAACCCCGACGTTTTTCCATTCCGATCAAGGGAATCAAAGGGGCTGAATGATACCATCATTATCAAAAACTGAAATCCTGATCATCGGGTGTACGTTTTGTTATATGCTTGGATCAACCGTTCCTGGTAATTGTCCAAGATACCATTCCATGGGATCAATTAGTGCAAATCCTATCTCTTGGAGTCTCTTTTTTACCCGGACCACGTTGTTTGTTCGAAGATAGACAAACACGGCCCGTTTGCCCTCATCCCAGTACCGGGCCACAAGCACGGAACCAAAGGAAATCTTCTCCTCGGTCACAACATCTACTATCTTCTTGAGCTGGCCCATCCTGTCCTCAACAATTATGCCCACAAGCGTGCCGGGTTCGCCTATTCCCATTATATTTGTAAACGCCCTTAAAAGATCCCTTACAGAGAGTATACCGGTGAGGTTTCCCTGTTCATCCACAACTGGAAAGGCTCCGACCTTTTTTCTCTGGATCAGCACCAGGGCATCCTGGATGGTGTCCATGGGCGAAATGGTAATGGGATCCGGGGTCATGACATCGGCCACAGTCAGTTTTTTTATCTTTTCAAGCTGGTCGTTGCGTTCTTTATCGTCCAGGAGGAAAAAGGGCATGGAGCTTCTCATGTCCCGGTCTGTTATAATGCCCGTCAGATGATTGTCGTTGTCCACAACCGGCAAATGGCGGATATTGTTGGACACCATTGTCTGTTGTGCCTCAATCAATGACTGGTTCTCATTTATGGTAATTACTTTTTTTACCATGGATTTACTTACAAACATAATATCCTCCCAAATTCTTCCGATTGTTTTTATGTGCAGCTTGCTTTTACCGGCAGGCGGGAACGGCTGTTCTCCCTGCCTACTACCTGCTGCCCCTATCCCTTGAGCAGGATGGATACGTGGTTTGCGGCAAGTTCAGGCAGCAGTTTAAGGGAATACCCCCCTTCGAGAATTGAAATTATTCTCCCCCCGGCATGGTGGTTTGCAAGGGCCATGATGGTCTCCATGATCCAGGAAAATCCTTCGGTGGTGAGGTTAATGTCTGACATCTCATCGCCCATGTGGGCGTCAAACCCAGTTGATACCAGAATAACTTCGGGTTTGAACCGTTCAAAGGCCGGTATGAGATCCCTGGTGATATTGTTCTTGTAATTTTCATCGCCCTGGCCGGGGAGCACGGGCGAATTTTTTGTAAACCCCACACCCCCGAGGGTTCCCTCGTCAAAACCCCTGCCAGTTCCAGGAAAGGCAAACGAGGGGTGTTCGTGGATAGAGTAGTAGAAGACTGTGGGGTCGGATTGGAAAATGTGCTCTGTGCCGTTGCCATGGTGAACATCAAAGTCGATTATTCCCACCCGCTGGATATTCCATTCCCTCTGGAGATAGCGGGCTGCAATGGCGATATTGTTGAAATAGCAGAACCCCATGGCTTTGTCTGCTTCGGCATGGTGGCCGGGTGGGCGTATGGCGCAAAAGGCGTTGTCTATCTTTTGTTCCATCATCATTTGAACGGCGTCTAGAATGCCGCCTACGGCCAGGAATGCAGTCTCATAGCTTTCAACGCAGATCTGGTTGTCCTGATCATCAATGTAGCAGTTGCCAGACAGGCACACCTCTTCAAATCGCCTGACATAGGCCTGGTCATGGACTGCAAGTATCCATTTGAGATCCGCCCGGGAAGCAGGGATGATGGTCAAGTGATCGAGAAGACCGGCCTTTTTGATGCCGTCGTGGATGGCGATAAGCCGGTCGGGCATCTCGGGGTGATAGGATCCTGTGTCATGGAGAAGATAACGCAAATCATGCACGTAACCGGTTTTTTTCATGGGCCTCCCATCCAGAGATAAAGGTTGTCAGGGGGAATTTGAATTACTGTCAGATCTTTATTTGAATTTTAATACCTGTGTCTGACAGGTGTCAAGAGAAAAAGAGACCACGGCATTTTTGGGCAAGTTTTTTGTTGAACCGATTGATTTCCTTGATTTTGAAGATCTGTCCTGCGCCACTGAAGAGTAGGGCAAATATGGAGGTGGTGATGATCGATACTGCAAGAGCGCCCCAGAATGTGGTGGAAACGATGACGGTTTTCAGTAGAGCGGTTATGTTTACAAGGATAAAGCCCGTCCCAAGGCTCAGGCCTGTTATGGTGAAGAAGAATCTGTACACTGAGCCTGCGCCGCTGTTACGGCTTTTTTTGTTCCACAGTGCAAACAGGATCAGTGTCTGGGCCGTTGCGGCAAGGGAGAGGGCAAGGGCTACACCCTGCGCTTCCATGATCCCCATGAAAAAATAGAAAACAGGAAGGGTGATGATGACAGCAAGTGTGGTTAAAAGGGCTGGCACCCAGGTGTTCTGAATGGCATAATAGCCTCTGACGACAACGGTCTGGGCCGCAAAAGCAAAGGTTCCGCAAAGGAGAAAGGGCAGAATGGCGGCGGTTGTCCGGGTGGCGTCGGGACCGAATCGCCCTCGCTGGAACAGGAGGACAACAATCTCCTGGCTAAGAACCATGAAAAGAACAGAAACTGGTATCACCAGCAGCAGAAACTTAAGTGTGGTGTTTAAAAGGGTGTTGAGTTCATTGATTCGTTTTTCTGCCGCAAGTCTTGCCATGAACGGATAGGATGCAACCCCCACTGCCTGGCCCGTGAGTCCCACAAGGATAAACATGATTCTCAACCCGTAGTTGAGGGCCGCAATGCTTCCCTCGGCAAGATAGGACCCAAAGAACTTTAAAAGAATTTCCGTGGAAAAGGTCATTGTCATGCCCACCATCAAGGGCAGTGTCAGGAGGGTATATCGAATAAGCTCGGGATGGGTGATGTCAAATTTAAACTTGAGAAGCATGCCTGTTCGTCTGGCCCCGAAGTATTGAAGCAGAAAGTTGCCGGCAAAGGCTCCGCCAAGGACCCCCCAGGCAAAGCCTTCAATGCCAAGGTATGGACCGAGGAGAACGCCTCCCAGGATGATGCCAAGATTGTAGATAAGGGGGGCAAGGGCCGGGATTAAAAATTTTTTCCTGGTGAACTGGACGGCCATGAAGAGTCCGCCGGAAAAAAAGAAAAGCTGGGCCGGGATGATGATTCTGGTCATTTTTACGGCCAGGCTGAATAGGGAGGGGTCATCTATGCCCGGGGCAAAAACAGCTACAAGTTCAGGGGCAAACCAAAGACAGGCCAAAGTCGCCGCAACCAGGAGAAGCCCAAAGGTGGTAAAAACAAGGGAGAATATTCTCCATCCTTCTTCCTCCTCGTTCCTGGCGAGGTAGGCAGCAAAGATGGGGATAAAGGTCACCGACAAAAAACCGCTTGCAACGATGTGGTTGAGAATTTCTGGAACAATGAAAGCCACCTGGTAGGCATCAACCTCGCCGCCCGCCCCGCCTGAAAAGGCAATGGTCATCTCCCTTGCAAGCCCGATGATGCGGCTTGCAAACACGGATGCCATCATGATTATCGAGGCAAAACCCACCTGTTTGAATGTTGAATTTTTTTTTCCCATGATTTCCTTGCAGGAGGTACCACAAACCATGACCAAAGAAAAGATAAAAACATGGAAAGGTAGTGAGTAATAGATAGAAGCTAACTCAATGAAAGGATTTGACTTGGTGTGGGTCAAAATATATATATAAGTATGAATAAATTCAATATAGCAGGATCACTTCTGGGGGCAGGGGGTGTCGTTGTTCTGGGTTTTCAGACAATAGCCGCCATGATGCACACGGACAATCTCTGGAAGTCTCTTACCCTTTCAACGGCAACGGACCATCAAGTGGACGGTTTTATAGAGATGCTGCCCTTTGAGTATCTGCAAAACTGCCTTATCTACCTGGTTCGGGATCTACCCCTTTACCAGCTCCTTGTTGCCTCGGGGGTGATCTGTTTTATACTTGGTTTTTTCTCAAGGAGATAATCCATGACGCAAGATTTTTCAATGACCCGTCGTCAGTTTGTCAAGGGCTCCCTGTTCCTGGGTGCAGGTCTTACCCTGGCAGGATGCGCTGTAAATCCCGTAACAGGGATAAACCAATTTATGATGGTGACGCCTGACCAGGAGATCGCAATGGACCGTTCCCAGTCTCCCCACCAGTTTTCGACCGATTATGGATCGGTTCAAAACAGGAGTGTGAACGCCTATGTGAGCGAGGTCGGCAGAAAGCTCAGCCTTCTGACCCACAGACCCCAGATGCCCTACTCCTTCAGGTGCGTCAATGCAACCTACATCAATGCCTATGCCTTCCCGGGGGGCAGCATTGCCGTGACACGGGGTATTCTTTTGAAGCTCTCCAACGAGGCGGAGCTTGCCGCCCTCCTGGGCCATGAGCTGGGCCATGTCAATGCCAGGCATTCGGCCCAGCAGATATCTAAATCTACCCTGTCATCCATCTTTATCAGCGGAGTTGCAATGGCCATCGGAACTCGGAGCCAGGGCCTTGGGGACGTTGCCCAGCAGATAGGCATGCTGGGACAGGGGGCCCTTCTTGCCAGGTACAGCAGGGACAACGAACGGGAGGCCGATGCTCTTGGCAACGAATACATGGTTAAGGCTGGATACTCGTCAATGGGATTTGTGGGTCTAATGGGGGTTCTCAACTCGCTGAACAAAAATAGAACCTCTTCGGCGGACATACTTTTTTCGACCCATCCCATGAGCGACGAACGCTATGGCACAGCCGTTGCGAAGAGTCGTAACCCCTATGGTTACTCGTCCGGATTTCCCCTGAACTCTGAACGTTACATGGATAATATCGCACCGATCAGGGCGGCTAAAGATGCCATCGAAGCCCTTCAGGATGGGGATAAATACATGGCGAAGAAAGAGTATCAAAATGCTCAATTACAATTTGAAAGGGCCGTAAAACTGTCCCCTGAGGATTATGCAGCCCATGTGATGCTGGCAAAATGTATGCTTGAAACTAAAAATTTTGAAAAAGCTGCAACCCATGCAGACCTTGGGACCACTCTTTATCCAGACGAGCCCCAGGCTCAGTATGTTGCGGGTTTTGCCCACATGAGTTTAAAGCAGTTTGATAGAGCCTTTAACCGGTTTGACCGGTATGGCAAACTTCTTCCCGGAAATCCAGGCACACTGTTTTTCAAGGGGTACTGCCAGGAGGGAATGAATCATGTTTCAAATGCTGCCGGGTTTTATAAACAGTATCTGACAGAAGTACAACAGGGAGAGTATGCCAGGCATGCCCATGGACGGCTTAAACAGTGGGGATACATCTGATTTGGACAAATTCGGTTTGGATGAATCTGGTTTCGATGGCCTGGCAGGTGGAGGGGATAACCCTGAAACCCTTGTGCTAAATCTGAAGGTGATGACCCTTGCCACCTCATCTGACCAGGGCCCTTGGTCTGTACCGTTATACTATGTTTACAGAAATCGAGGGTTTTATTTTTTTTCATCTCCAGACTCGCGCCATGTCCGTGATGCCTTACAGCCCCACGCTTTGTGCGGGGCCTCTTTGTTTGCCGATGCACCTGGTGTGGACAGACTCAGGGGCATTCAGATGCAGGGCGTTGTAGAATCGGTTTCCATGACCCCTGAAAGCCTTGCGGCAGCAGGGGCCTACGTAACAAAATATGGTATTCAGGTTAGTGGTGGAAATGTTCTTGCCTTCATCAGGGGCCGTTTTAGAGCACAGTTTTACCGTTTTGTCGCCCGGGAGTCTTATTACATGAACAATAGCGCTGGTTTTGGATCAAGGAAGAGCGTAATCTTATGAGTTTTTCAAGTCTTGCGGCCTGTGTTGATTTTTTGTTCAAACAAAAGGAGATCCTACGGGTCCGTCAGGAGGTTGATCCTGATCTTGAAATGGCCGAGATCCATAGACGTGTGTATGATGCAGGGGGACCGGCCATTTTATTTGAACGGGTCAAAGGCTCCCGTTTTCCGGCCGTGTCAAACCTTTTTGGCACCAGGGAGCGAGCCGTAAAGATCCTGGGGTCTGGACTTGAGACTGTGAAACGCCTTGTATCGCTCCAGTCCGATCCCGTAGAAGCGTTAAAATCTCCATTTCAGGCGGTTAAATCCCTGCCCGGCCTTGTCCATGCCCTGCCCAAAAAACAGAGAACCGGTCCGGTGCTTGAAGGAACTACCAGGATCGACGAGCTTCCCATGGTAAGATGCTGGCCCGGGGATGGTGGGGGTTTTATTCTCCTTCCCCAGGTGTGCTCCCAGGATCCGTTGTTTCCGGGAATCTTTCGTTCCAATCTAGGTATGTACAGGATCCAGCTGTCTGGCAACGATTTTCTTTTGAACCGTGAGGTTGGAATGCACTACCAGATCCATCGGGGGATAGGTAACCACCATGCCAGGGCACTTGAACGAAACGAGAAACTCAAGGTGAGCATCTTTGTGGGAGGACCTCCTGCCCACACCCTGGCCGCAGTCATGCCGCTTCCAGAATCCCTTCCAGAGGTGTGTTTTGCAGGAGTCCTTTCAGGCAGACGTTTTCGATACACAATACAAAACGGCTATATCATCAGCCTTGATGCCGATTTCTGCATCACAGGCACCATTGCCATGGGCCGCACAAAACCTGAAGGACCATTTGGGGATCACCTGGGGTATTATTCCCTTGTTCACGATTTTCCTTACCTTGAGGTGGAATCGGTAACCCATAGAAGAGACGCCGTATGGCCCTTTACCGTTGTGGGCCGCCCCCCCCAGGAGGATTCAATATTTGGTGAGCTGATCCACGAGATCACAGGACCTGCCATTCCCGTGGCCATCCCCGGTGTGACGGCGATCCATGCCGTGGATGCCGCAGGGGTACACCCCCTGCTTCTTGCCAAGGCAAGGGAGAGATACGTGCCTTATGAGCCAAGAAGGCCCCGGGAACTTTTGACCCATGCCAACGCCATCCTCGGCTCAAACCAGCTTTCGCTTGCGAAATATCTCTTTATCATATCCCATGAGGATGCTCCGGATTTAGACATCTCAGATGAACAGAGTTTTCTGGTTCACTGTCTCTCCCGGGTGGATTTTACAAGGGATCTTCACTTTCACACCTCCTTTACCATGGACACCCTGGATTACAGCGCAGAAGGCCTCAACACCGGGTCAAAGCTCGTGGTGGCGGCAGCAGGAGAAAGGCTTAGAACCCTCGCGACACTCTATCCATCTTCCCTTGAACTTCCCCGGTCATTTTCAGGGCCAAGACTTGCGGGTCCTGGGATGGTGGTTGTCAAGGGAGCAGGTTTTATTGATTATCCAACGGCCGAACAGGAAGTTTCTCAGCTTGCCCGTCACCTTGCAGGGTCAGATGCCGGAGATGGGCTTGCCCTGTTTGTGATCGTTGACGATCCAGAGTTTTGTGCCCGAAATTTTAACAACTTTTTGTGGGTCGCCTTTTCACGTTCAAACCCCTCCCATGATATTTATGGAGTCGAAAGTTTTACCCGCCACAAACACTGGGGGTGTAGGGGAGCCTTGATCCTAGATGCAAGGATCAAACCCTTCCATGCCTCGCCCCTTGTCCCCGACCCAGATGTCGAAAGGAGGGTGGACATGATGGGGCAAAAGGGAGGCGCACTCCATGGTGTCATATGATACTTCCCCGGGTTACCCTGAAATAAAATTAAAAATGGGTTCAAGCACGGGAGAAAAACAGACATTCAGGATATTGCCATGGGTTAGCTTTACCAGCACGAGGGATATTACGAAAAGGTATGGTAACGCTCCTATTATCCTCTTTAAAAAAAATGAAGACACTATAGTATTTTGAAAAAAAAATGAGACAAGGGATGACCCGGCAAGGGGGGGGATAGGAATAAATCCTGCTATAAACATAATGATGTTTACGGCCACAAGGATGGGAAACACCTGGTCTTCAATCCCCAAGCTGCCCATGATCCACAGAATGCTGCCTGCTATGGATGCAAGCATGAGGTTTGCAAAGGGTCCGGCAAATCTGACCAGGATGAGGTAGAAACCAGGGTGTTTAAAATTTTTCGTATGTACAACAGGCTGTTTTGGCCATCCAAACCCTGCCACGGCAAAGCAGGCAAGGCCAGCCAGGTTCATGTGACCAAGGGGATTGAAGTGGAATCGATCCCTGGCTTGACTCCTTGCATCTCCCAACAGAGTCGCCATAAAAGCCTGGGCTTCGGCATTCACGGTGATGGCAAGGAGGATGGACACGATAAAGATAACTGTGGTGTCAAATTGAAGGTTAGAAAAATCAAGCATGAACGGCAGGTCTATCAGAGTTGCAACTTCCATTGATTTTTCCTTAAATTTTTAGCTGCTATCTATCAGCGGGTAGCTAACGGCTAACGGCTAACGGCTAACAGCTAACAGCTAATAGCTATCTTAGCCGTTATACTGAGGTTTTGTGGTCAGCTTTGCAAGAATTACTCCTGCAACAAGAAGGCCGCCTGAGATGTAGAAGGCAAGGTTCAGGCTGCCGGTGATATCCTGGATAACCCCACCGATCCTTGCCATGAAGAATCCAAATCCCCAGCCTATAAATATAAGACCGTAGTTGAACCCGAGGTTTTTTGCTCCGTAAAAATCCGCAGTAAAAGAGGGCATTAAAGACAGCCCACCGCCGTACTGCCAGTAGGCAACGCCCACAACCAGAAATAGAAGAAAGAGATTCTGGGTTGAGATGACAAAGGGGAGGGAAAACAGGCACAGGGCAGAGACCCCGCAGTTGAGACAATAGGCATTGAGACGGCCTATCTTGTCCGAATAATAACCCGTTCCCACCCTTCCAAAGGCATTGACCAATCCGCCGTAGGAGACCAGTATCCATGCATTTGCCAGGAAAAAAGGCATGCCTTTGGCCGTTGTCATCATAAGGCCGTTTGCCGAACTTATGATGAGGAGCCCTGACTGGGTTGTCAGGATGAACATGAACACAAGGGCGTAAAACTGCCAGGTCTTCAGGACGTCGGACGCCTCCCAGTTATGGGTCTTTTCCGTGGCACCGGAATGACCGGCTCCGGTGGCCGTGGCCGGGGGCAGATATCCTTCAGGCGGCGCCTTGAGCATCTGGCCTGCGATAACAACGACAACGGCGAAGAAACTGCCAAGAATAATAAAGCTTCCGGAGATGCCGTAAAGATCGATGAGCTTCTGGCCGAGCCACCCGATGTAGAGGGCCGCTCCGCCGTATCCTCCCACCACAAGCCCTGCAATAAGACCACGTTTTTCCGGTCCGAACCACTTTAAGGCTGCAGGAGTAGGAGCTGCATATCCAATGCCCATTCCAGCTCCGCCGAGCAGGCCAAAACCTATGATCAGTCCTGTATAGCTTTTCATCACTCCTGCGACAATACAGCCCGCCGCAAGGAGAAGACCGCCGCAGGTGGCACCGAATTTTGGACTGATTCTATCCTGGATGCGGCCGCCCGGGATCATGAGTACTGCAAACATTATGACGCAAAGGGAAAATGGGGTTGCTGCCTGGGCATTGGTCAGGTAGACCCATCCTTCGTTAATGCCTGTCATCATTTCTCCTGCCCTGTCCACATCGACCAGGGCAGATTTCCAGATGCTCCAGGCGTAGAGAATTCCAAGACAAAGATTTATGGCAAATCCAGACAAGGTAGTTATCCATGCCTGGGCCGGGACTTTATCAATAGCTTGTGGGCTCATTGTCTGCTCCTCTTTTATCTGGTAAAAATATGGGTCTGACTATTTTGAGGCCCTTGGCCCATACCCTATGGTACCAAGACTCTCTTCTATTTCATCGAGGATTGCAGGATCATCTATGGTGGCGGGAACCTTATACTCCTTTTGGTCGGCTATGCTTCGCATGGTTCCCCGCAGGATTTTACCTGACCGGGTCTTGGGAAGCCGTTTGACAACGGTTGCCTTTTTAAAGGCAGCAACTGGGCCTATCTGATCCCTGACCATTTGGATGACCTCTTTTATTATCTGGTCGTGGGCCACGGTGACTCCTGCTCTCAGGACCAGAAAGCCCAGGGGAACCTGGCCCTTGAGCTGATCCTCTACTCCCATGACGGCACATTCGGCAACCATGGGATGGCAGGAAAGCACCTCTTCCATGGCTCCTGTGGAGAGCCTGTGACCGGCAACGTTGATGATGTCGTCCGTGCGGGTCATCACATAGATATATCCCTCTTCGTCTATATAGCCTGCATCGGCTGTCTTGTAGTATCCGGGAAACTCTTCAAGATAGGCTTGGATGTATCGTTGGTCATTCTGCCAGAGGGTGGTAAGGGTTCCCGGAGGCAGGGGCAGCTTGACCACAATGGCGCCAATTTCGCCGGGGACGACCTGCTTGTTGTTGGGGTCCACCACATGAACCTCCCAGCCGGGAACGGCCTTGGTTGGTGAGCCTGGTTTTACAGGAAAGTGGTGCAGCCCCATGCAGTTGGCCGCAATTGCCCAGCCGGTTTCCGTCTGCCACCAATGGTCGATGACCGGAACCTTGAGGTGCGTTTCAGCCCATTTAAGCGTGTCTGAATCGGTTCTTTCACCTGCCAGAAACAGGATTTTAAATTTTGACATCTCATAACCCTTCATGAGCTTGGCATCCGGGTCATCCCGTTTGATTGCCCTGAAGGCGGTTGGTGCGGTAAACTGGCTCTTTACACCATATTCATCGATAATCCTCCAGAAAGTGCTGGCATCCGGGGTGCCAACGGGTTTTCCCTCAAACATTACGCTTGTGGCACCCTTGAACAAAGGAGCATACACGATGTATGAATGGCCCACCACCCAGCCGATATCGCTTGCTGCCCAGAACACATCTCCCTCATCAATGTCGTAGATGGCCTTCATGGTCCATTTAAGGGCCACAAGGTGGCCGCCGTTATCTCGAACCACACCCTTAGGCTGCCCCGTGGTACCCGAGGTGTAGAGGATGTAGAGAGGATCAGTGGCCTTGACAGGAACACAGTCGTGGGGTTTTGCAGCCCTCATTAGCTCGTTCCAGTCATAGTCCCTTCCGACGGTAAGTTCGGCCTTGACCTCTGGACGCTGGAACACGATGCAGCTTTCAGGTTTAAACCCGGCAAGTTTGATGGATTCGTCCAGAAGAGGTTTGTAGGGAATGATTTTTTTGACCTCGATGCCGCAGGAAGCCGTGACCATAACCTTTGGTTTTGCATCGTTGATGCGGGTGGCAAGCTCGTTGGCAGCAAAACCGCCGAAAACCACAGAATGGACGGCACCGAGTCTTGCGCAGGCAAGCATGGCAATGGCAGCCTCAGGGATCATGGGCATATAGATGATCACCCGGTCTCCCCTATGGACGTTCTTTGCGGCAAGAACTCCGGCAAATTTTGCCACTTCATCCCGGAGTTGATTGTATGTGTACTCTTTTTTGGTGTTGCTTACGGGGCTGTCGTAGATCAGAGCCTTGTTTTCACCGATGCCGTTTTCAATGTGAAGGTCAAGGGCGTTGTAACAGGTGTTCATCTCACCGCCGACAAACCAGCGATAAAAAGGTTTGTTTGAATCGTCAAGAACTTTGTCCCATTTTTTGTACCAATGGCAATCTTCTGCAACAGGTCCCCAGAAGGCTTCGGGATCATTAATGGACTGGTTGTAAGCCTCTTCATACAAGTTTGTCATAAAATTCAGGTCCTTATTTTGGGTAATGGGTTGGGGCCGGCAGCAGAGACTCTGATGCCGGTCTGTTAGCTTTTAGCTGTTAGTGGTTAGCTTATAGCTGTTGGCTTTTAGGTTCTTAGCTAATAGCTAACAGCTATTAATGGCTATTTGCCGCTGACCATCTGCTTGATGATGTCAACCACCTCGGGGTTTGCCAGGGTCATTACGTTTCCTACGTCACCGTTGTTGGATATGGCGCCAAGGACCCTTCGCATGATCTTGCCGGAACGTGTCTTGGGCATATCAGGAACGATCCACACCTTTCTTGGCTTTGCAATTTTTCCGATCTGCTGACATACAATGTCTGAAATTTTTTGGGCAAGTTCATCTGAAGCGATAAAACCCGGTTTAAGGGCAACATAAAGATCGGGCACCTTGCCCTTGATCTCGTGGGCCACTGGAACAACGGCAGCCTCTGCGACCTCGTCAGCAACCATGGCCGCTGATTCGATCTCCTTGGTGCCGAGCCTGTGGCCGGATACGTTGATGACATCATCTATTCTGCCAAGAATTCTGAAGTATCCGTCAGGGCTGCGGGTGGCGGCATCGCCGGATAGATAGGGCCAGTCCTTCCAGTCCTTGCTGTTGGGGTCTTTGCAGTATTGGGCATAATAGGCGTCTACAAAGCGTTTTCTATCGCCCCAGATGGTCTGGAATTGTCCCGGCCATGGGTTCTGGATGCAGATGTTTCCGGCAATTCCGGGCTGGGTAATCTCCTTGCCGTTGTCGTCAAGAATGATGGGGTGGATGCCTGGAACTCCGGGACCTGCACTTCCAGGCTTCATGGGCGCTATGCCTGGAACGGTTGAACAGAGGAATCCTCCGTTTTCCGTTTGCCACCAGGTATCGACGATCACAGCCTTTCCCTTGCCAACGGCCGTATAATACCACTTCCATACAGCAGGTTCGATGGGTTCGCCAACGGTAGTCATGTGCTTAAAGTGGTAGTCGTACTTGGCAGGTTCATCCGGGCCGATCTTTCGAAGGGCACGGATGGCCGTGGGGGCCGTGTGGAAGATATTGACGCCAAGATCCTGGGCGATTCTCCAGGAACGGCCGGCATCGGGATAGGTGGGGACTCCCTCATAGATGACGCTTGAGGCGCAAAGGGCAAGGGGGCCGTAGACGATAAAAGAATGGCCTGTGATCCAGCCGATATCTGCCATGCACCAGTAAACATCCTCTGGGTGGATGTCCTGGATATATTTTGCCATGGCCGTTACATAGGCGAGATATCCTCCGGTGCCGTGCTGGCATCCTTTTGGCTTACCGGTTGTCCCGCTTGTGTACATGAGAAAGAGCGGGTCTTCTGAGAGCATTTGTTCTGGTTTGATTCTCTTGCCATAATATTTTTTCAATATATCGTTAATGAAAAAATCCCGGTTGTCAACCATGGGAGTCTCGGAGGAACTCTTGCCGGGGTATCGCTGCCACACCAGAACCTTGTCAACAACTTGCCCCCCCTTTTGGGCGATGGCAACGGCCTCGTCGGCATTGACCTTGTGGTTTAAAAGTTTGCCCGAGCGGTAGTAGGCGTCCATCGTGATAAGAACCCTGGAATTTGAATCAACGATTCTGTCGGCGCAGGCACTTGCGGAAAATCCGCCAAACACCACCGAATGGATCACGCCGATTCTTGCACAGGCAAGCATGGTGATGGGAAGTTCAGCCGACATTGGCATGTGTATCGTCACCCGGTCTCCTCGCTTAAGGCCTGCAAAGTCCCGGAGAAGGGCTGCAAACTCGTTAACTCTTACATATAGCTCCTGATAGGTTATGTGCTGGACACTTTCCTCTTCCAGCTCTGGAACAAAATGAATAGCGGTTTTGTTTTTGTTTTTGGCAAGATGACGATCAATGCAGTTATAGCTTGCGTTGATTTTCCCTCCCTTGAACCATTTCCAGCACGGGGCATCGCTTGTGTCAAGAACTTCGTCCCAGTATTTATACCAGGTCAGAAGCTCAGCGAACTCCGTGTAACAATCTGGGAAATTATCAAGGCTGAAACGTTCAAAAACAGCCGGATCTGTCAGATTTGCCTGTCCAATGAATTTTGGTGAGGGATAATAATAATCTTCTTCCTGCCAGTGGACTGCGATCTGTGCTTCTGTGGTCTCTTCTACTTTTTTGTCGCCCATTGATTCTCTCCTTGGATTTAGTTGAGTTGTCATGGTGCTGGTGGTTCTTTTAAAGGTGAAAAAACGTGTGATATCACCCCCCTTTTAAACAATAGAAAAGATCCTCTTATTATTGTTAATCCATACGAATAACAAGTATGGGTGTTGAAAAAAAGGTGGTTGCTTAGATCTCGCTCTATCGTAAAGCTTGGCTGGCTGCGATGGGAAACGGTTGATTGATTTCATATAAAAAACAATCCAGAAATTCGCATGGGATAATTGTACGATGAATTAGATTCATATCGTATTTGTGACTATAAAAAGGAAACTATGTTTAGTCAACAAAAAAATAAAAAAAACATATTGCCTATTCTACGGTTTTTTATATATCGTTATTTGTCCAGGTTTTTAAACGAAAACTGATAATAATGGAGGTATTTAACATTGAAAAATCCAGTGGATATTTTCTGGAGTCACAGGCTTGCCAAGGTTGCAGAAAAACTTGAAAAGAACAACTTTGAGGTCTTTCATGCCGACACCGGCGAACAGGCAAAGGATATCGTTCTTGAAAAAATTATTCCCGGGTTGAATGTAAAAAGTATCTCATGGGGCGGCTCCGTGACTTTTGTCGCAACCGGACTCTTCCATGCCCTGAAGGATGACGGGCGTTATACCGTGCTCAACACCTTTGATAAGACGCTGGGGCCTGACGATCAGATTGAACTGAGGCGAAAATCCCTTGATGTGGATCTTTTTATCACCGGAACAAATGCAATTACCTGTGATGGTCAGCTTGTAAACCTTGACATGATAGGCAACAGAATCGGCGGGATAACCTTTGGACCTCGCCATGTCATCATCATTGTCGGGAGAAATAAAATTTGCAGGGATTTGAACCAGGCCATGGACCGTGTCAAAAACTATGCGGCACCCGTTAATGCAATGAACCTTGATAAAAAAACGCCGTGCAGGGAAACCGGGGTGTGCCAGGATTGTTCGAGTCCTGATCGAATCTGCAATACCTGGTCGATTACCGAACGGTGCTTTCCTAAAAAAAGAGTCAAAGTAATACTCGTAAATCAGGATTTAGGGTTTTAAGATCGCTTTAACGACGCTGCCGTGATAGTTTGACCGCCAAATCGCTGGGAAATACTGTCAACGGCCCTGTCAAGGGCGGCCCATTTTTTTTCTTGGATACCTGGAGAATCAAAGAGCTCCATTTGAACGGGGGTTTCAAGGTTTGAAAAAGAAGAGACTCCAACACCTATAAGTCTTACCTTTCGGGTGAGGATTGTTTTTTCAAGAAGAGAGCAGGCCGCATTGTAAATGGCCATTGAAGAACAGATGGGCTCCATGAGTTTTGTCTGTCGGGTAATCTGGGAAAAATCTGAAAACTTGACCTTGAGGGTGGTATTAAGGGCTTTAATTCCTTTTGCCCTTAGCTGTTTGCCCACCCTCTGGGCATGGGCCAGGAGGTGTCGCTTTAAAACGAGAGTTTCAAGGGTGTCGTTTTCAAGGGTGGATTCGCTGGAGATGGATTTTATGAGGTGATCTGTTCTTACCTTTGACGGGTCAGTCCCGCCTGCAAAATTTAACAGGTCAAAGGCAAATTTCCCGAATTTTTTTTCAAGGATGTGAAAGGGGATGCGGTTGACATCCCCCAGGGTAACTATGCCGAGTTGTCCCATCCGGTCCATGGCACACCTGCCTACTCCGGGAACCTTTTTAATCGGCAGGTTCTGTATTACGGCCGGGGCATCTGAAGGAAGAATAATATGGGTGCCATCGGGCTTGTTCATGTCTGAAGCGATCTTGGCAAGAAACTTTAAATGGGATGCACCGATGGAACAGGTGAGGCCGACTTCCTGCTTGATAGTTTGCCTGATTGCGGCACAGATTGCTTGGACCGATCCAAACAGGCGTTCGCAGCCTGTTACGTCAAGAAAGGCTTCGTCAATGGACACAGGTTCTACTATCGGGGTGAATCTGCTAACAATGGACATAATTTGACCGGATACCGCCGCATACTTGGGTTTGTCCGGGGGAACGATGATCAAATCCCGGCATTTATCCATGGCCATGAACATGGGCATGGCAGAGTGGATTCCAAAGCGTCTTGCCTCATAGCTTGCCGTGGAAACGACGCTTCTGGTTGAACTGCCCCCCACCACAAGGGGGCGTCCGGCTAATTCCGGGCGGTCCCTCTGTTCAATTGCCGCAAAAAAAGCATCCATATCCACGTGTAGAATCATTGGCTGCTTTTTTCTCCCATAACAAATTCCAACCCCATGTTTAGAGCCCTGCTGGTGTCAGAGATATCTGGAACCAGGGGATCCCATGTCAGCGTAGCCTAACGGTGAGCCGCTTGGGTCTGATCCCTCTTTGGATAAAATGAATCCACAGGTTTTTTAGAGATTTACCTGGTTTTTCAACACCCTGTCCTAATACATTAATTACCCATAGAGGTCAAGGGCGAGACAGCTCGACATCAGTAGTTCTAATTTTGAACCTCAGCCAGGGCATGCCGACTGTCGCCTCTATTTTAAAACCAAAGGGAGCGGAATGATGGATCGACCGGTAGGGGGCAGCAGAATGGAAGGAAAACTTGATATCAGTGAGGTCAGGTGGTATATCTCTTTAGATTCTCAGACTTAGTGGAGCAGCTAACAGGAGTAGTAATGATCATAAAAAGATGGATGATCCTCGCCGCGATCCTCTGTGCAGGACTGATTTTCGGGTGTGGGGGCAGTGAAACTGAAACCGGGGTTAAAAAGGATGAACCCGTGAAGAGAGTCATTGTTTCACCCTTACCAACTGAACCCAGGCCTTCCCTTCCACCGGACATTGATTGGATTACTAATGATCAGGGGGCTGTTTTCGCATCCCCAAGGGCAGTCAAGGGTGGAACTCTGCATACTGCTCTTTTGAGTTTCCCGAGAACCTTCCGCCTTGTGGGGCCCGATTCCAACGGCAGCTTTGCAGGCCCCCTTCGTGCCAATAATCTTTCCCTGATCAACATCCATCCCAATACGGGTGAGGTTGTTCCAGAGCTTGCCACCCATTGGGCCTTTGATCCTGACAAAAAGACCATGTACTTTAAACTCAACCAGGATGCAAGGTGGTCTGACGGTGTTCCGGTAACGGCCTGGGATTACGCCTATACCCTTGAATTCATGCGTTCACCCCACATAATCGCCCCTTTTTACAATGATTATTACACCCAGGAGATTGAATCTGTAGAGGTGTATGACGATTACACCATTGCGGTTAAAAGTACAAAGGCCATGCCCGAACTCTATCTTCGTGTGGGAATCTCCCCAACACCCAGGCATTTTTTCGGCACCCTTGACGCCTCGTTTGTGCAAAACTTCAACTGGTCGGTCATTCCCAACACCGGCCCCTACCAGATATCTGACTTTAAAAAGGGAAAGTATGTTCGTTTTGAGCGCAAAAAAGAGTGGTGGGCAAAGGATCTGAGATTCTTCAAGAATCGCTTTAATCTCGATACCGTTCTGTTCACGGTTATACGGGATTACAACATGGTCTGGGAGTACTTTAAAAAGGGTGAGATCGATGTTTTTGACCTGACCATGCCCAAGTACTGGTACGACAGGGCCGACACCCGGGTGTTTAACTGGGGTTACGCAAAAAAGATCTGGTTTTTCAACGATACCCCGGTATCTGCCATGGGCATGTGGCTCAATCAGGACAAGGAGATCTTCTCCGATCCTTTGGTCAGGATCGCCTTCAGCCATGCAATGAACGTGGACAAGGTGATCCATGAGGTCTTAAGGGGAGACTACTACAGGCTTGCCCAGGCGTTCATGGGATACGGCGAGTACACCAACGATGATGTACGTGCAAGGGAGTTCAGCATCGAAAAGGTCGAGTCTCTCATGACCGGGGCTGGATGGACAAGGGGCAGGGACGGCATCTGGCAGAAACAGGGACGACGATTCTCGGTGGAGGTGACCTACGGGTTTGACGAGCACACCCCAAGGCTTGTGGTCTTAAAGGAAGAGGCAATCAAGGCGGGCGTTGAACTCGTGCTTCAGAAGCTTGACAGCACGGCCTCCTTCAAGAAATTTTTAGAAAAAAAGCATGATGTGGCATGGATGGGGTGGAGCACCAGCCTGCGCCCCTCCTACTGGCAGGGTTGGCATTCAGACAATGCCCATAAACCTCAGACCAACAACATCACAAACACGGATGACCCTGAGCTTGACCGCCTTATCGACCAATACCGCTCAAGCCTGAGCGAGGAGGAACGAAAGTCTCTTTCAAGGACCATCCAGCAGAAGATCCACGACCAGGCAGCCTTTGTTCCCACCTTTATGGTGCCCTATGTCCGCCAGGGATTCTGGCGATGGCTGAAGCTTCCTCAGGCTTACGGCACCCGTGTTTCAGGATCTTTGTTTGATCCCTTTGACTCAACCACCGGCGGTCTTTTCTGGTTTGACAGCACCATTTATGAAGAGACCCGCAGGGCCATGAAGGAAGGCCGGGGCTTTGAAGCTGAAACCATCGTGGATAAAACCTTTGAACCCAAGGCCCTGAAATGAATAAAGTGAAACCTGAAACGATCCTGGCGGTTAAAGACCTTGTGGTCTCGTTTACCGTTGATAATATAATAACCATTGCCGTTGACCGAGCCGGATTTGAGCTCTCAAGGGGTGAAACCCTCGGTGTGGTGGGGGAATCGGGTTGTGGAAAAAGTGTCACGGCCCTGTCGATCATGGGGCTTCTCCCCCAGCCCGCAGGCAGAATTGAGGCGGGCACCATCGAGTTTATGGGTCGTGATCTTGTGACCCTTGAAAAGAAAAAAATGCAGAAGATACGGGGAGAAAAAATCTCCATGATCTTCCAGGAGCCCATGACGGCCCTTAATCCCGTGCACAGGGTGGCCAAACAGATCAATGAGGTGTACCGCCTTCATTTTCCAGGAATGAGGCCCGATGAAATAGGCGATAGGGCCGCAGATATGCTGGCAAATGTGGGAATCCCAGATCCTGAAAAGGTGCTCAAGGCTTATCCCCACCAGCTTTCAGGTGGAATGCGCCAGCGAGTGATGATCGCCATGTCCCTTTGTGCGGAGCCAGACATCCTGATTGCAGATGAACCCACCACGGCCCTTGATGTCACGGTCCAGGCCCAGATCCTGGAACTGATAAAAGAGCTACAGACGAGGATGTCCATGGCCGTGATTCTCATCACCCATGACCTTGGGGTAATTGCCGAAAACTGTGATAATGCCGTCGTGATGTACGGAGGACAGGTCGTTGAAAAAGCCTCGGTGGCTATGCTTTTCTCAAACCCTGCCCATCCCTACACTCGGGGGCTATTAACCTCTATTCCAGGACTTGCCAGTACCCCGAAAACCATCCTTCCCACCATTGACGGCATGGTTCCATCCCTCGAGGATATGCCCCTGGGATGCAGGTTCAGTACCCGCTGTCCCCTTGTTTTTGAACCCTGTAGAGATAAGGCGCCAGGGGCAGTAAGGGTTGGTCCCGACCACTATGCAGCGTGCTATTACCTGGAGAAGGAACAATGAATCAAAAAGAACAACCCATCTTGAGGGTAACCGATCTGAAAAAATACTTTCCCGTGGTGAGCGGTGTCTTTTTAAAACAGAAGGGTTGGATTCATGCGGTTGACCAGATTAGTTTTGATGTACATTCCGGTCAAACCCTGGGGCTTGTGGGGGAGTCTGGCTGCGGTAAAACCACCCTTGGCCGCAGCATCATGGGGCTATATCCCATCACTTCTGGCAGCGTGATGTTCAAGGGTCAGGATATGTCAAGTCTCGATCGATCGTCTAAACGGGAAATGCGTCTAAAGATGCAGATGATATTTCAGGATCCCTTTGAATCGTTGAACCAGCGTCACACGGTCAGGGAGATCCTTGGGGAAAAGTATCGGATACACAGAAAAAAGGAGCCGGATCTTGACAGAGAACTTGTCCGGCTTTTAGAAATCGTAGGGCTTGGAGAACGTTCCCTTGAGCGATTCCCCCATGAGTTTTCCGGAGGACAGCGCCAGCGGATCGGCATAGCAAGGGCAGTAAGCCTTGATCCCGACCTTATTATATGCGATGAGCCAGTATCGGCCCTAGATGTCTCTGTCCAGTCCCAGATTTTAAACCTTCTTCTGACCCTCCAGGAAAGTATGGGACTGACCTATCTCTTTATCTCCCACGATCTTTCGGTTGTAAGGCATATGTCGGATCGAATTGCAGTTATGTACCTTGGAAGAATAGTTGAGATGGCAGACCGGGACGATCTTTTCGCCCATCCCCTGCATCCCTACACCCGGGCGCTTCTTTCGGCCATTCCTGTAGTTGATCCTTCGGTTAAGCGCAAGCGAACGATCCTGACAGGTGAACTTCCATCACCTGAAAATCCACCGGAAGGTTGCAGGTTCCACACCCGATGTCCTGAGGTAATGGAGTTGTGCCATCAACAGGAACCCTTGTTTAAAAGAATCGATAAGGCAGGATCTGACCATTTTGCAGCCTGCCACTTGAACGGCAGTAGGCAGTAGTCAGTAGTCAGTAGGTAGTAGGTAGTGAGTAGAATAACACCACGTGGCCGTTTCATTTAAGTTAGGGGATACCGACTGTCGCCTCTAGTGTAAAACCAAAATTAGAATTGCTGCACCTACTCCAGGGGGTTGGCATTTTTAAAAAAATAACGTATGGGTATAGGTATGATAAAAAAAATAATTTCAGGCGGCCAGACAGGGGCAGACAGGGCAGCCCTTGACACGGCTATCAAGTTCAACATCGACCATGGCGGCTGGGTCCCCCTTGGCCGTTGTGCCGAGGACGGAGTCCTTGGCGGGCACTATCAAATGCAGGAAATGCCAACGGACAGCTATCCAAAACGAACGGAAAAGAATGTAAAAGAGTCCCACGCAACCCTAATCATCACCCGGGGACCCCTTACAGGCGGTTCTCTTCTGACAAAAAAGCTTGCCTGTACTTATAAAAAACCCTGGGCCCATCTCAACCTTATGACCATGGATGAGTTTGAGGCCGCAGTGGTTCTCAACTCATTTATCCAGGATTATTCGGTTGAAATTCTCAACGTGGCAGGCCCCAGGGCCAGCAGTGATCCCGGTATTTACAGGGATGTAAAGGCGATCCTTGAAACCATGATTTATATGCAGCTGATGGAAACCGGCCCCGAGACGCTTAGGGATGAAGAGTTTATCCTGATCGAACGAAAGGCTCCCTCACCTGTCCCATCAACGGTGGAAGGAGCCGTTGAATTCATTGTCAGGGACCTTACCCTTCGCAACCGATCGTTGATTGCCAACTCAAGAAAGAGCAACATCGCCTCCCTCTACTTTTCCATGGCCGATTACCTCAAGGTAAAACTCGCCCTTGACGCAGGCAATAAAAAACTAATTGCCGCCTGTGCCCGTGCTGAGGGCAGGGACACGCTTGATGTTGAAGATGCCGCCATGGTGATTTTAAAAAGGATCAAACAGCGTCTTGAAAGGGATCATGTATTGAGGATCGTTCAATGATCCCAATCCGGGACACCACCCCTTCGGGTAATGTTCCTGTTGTAACCTATGGAATCATGGCCCTCAACACCCTCGTTTTTTTAATTTCCATAGGGATGTCTCCTTCAGATACAGCCGTTTTTGTCTACCGGTATGGGTTTGTTCCCGCCAAATTCATCGTGCCCGAAATTTCAGCCTGGTTTTCCCTTTCGTCTCTTCTGTTTTCAACTGTATCCTACATGTTTCTCCATGGAGGGCTCTGGCATTTTCTAGGCAACATGTGGTTTCTCTACATATTTGGGGACAATGTCGAGGGTTTTTTCGGGTCCTTGAGGTTTGCGAGCTTTTATCTTGTAAGCGGTCTTGCGTCTGCATTCCTTCACTTCATACTAAGCCCCATGTCCAACATTCCCACCATTGGAGCAAGCGGCAGCATAGCAGGTGTCATGGGGGCCTACCTTATTCTCTATCCCAGGTCAAAGATTCTGACCCTTATCCCCATCATCTTTATTCCATGGTTTGTTGAGATTCCAGCTTTTTTATTCCTCGGGTTCTGGTTTTTAATGCAGTTCTTCAATGCAGCAGGTGGTCAGAGTTCCGGGATTGCCTGGTGGGCCCATGTGGGCGGGTTTCTGGCAGGTATCGCCATGGTCAAGTTAAGCTTCAGAATTCCCGGGTCTGCTGCGGGTGAGAAACTTAAAAGAGTGACGGCAAGAAAGAAAACCCCCCAGCTCCAGGTGATCCATCCAAAACCCCTGGGGCATACCCCGGATCTTACAGGTGAAATTGTGATCTCGTCGCTGGAGGCATTTACAGGAACCCGTAAGATCGTTAATATCCCCTGGGGGTTTTACAATCGACTATACCGGGTCAAGGTCCCTCCCGGGGTAAAGCAAGGTACGAAACTAAGGCTAGCCGGCATGGGAAGGGACAATCTAAAAGGCTCAAGGGGCGACATGTATCTGGGAGTGGTGATCAAAAATGCAATTTAAAAACCTCGTCAGAAGATTCTTTTTTATTTCGGTCATCCTGGGTCTGATCCTTGGTGCTGCTTTTTATTTTATTGCCCCTCCCCTAGTTGAAAACCTGGTAATCCAGCGGGTAAGGCAGATGCCGGGTCTTGAGGAATTCAGTTTTAATGTAAAGCTTGTTGGATTTAACAGTCTTGAGCTTGGGTCAATTACAACGGGCAGCACGCTTAGTGTTGACAGGCTCTCTCTGAGTTATTCCGTGGCAACTCTTTTAAGGGGCCGCATTAAAGGTGTTGAGGTATCTGGTCTTGATCTGAGGGGCAGGGTTACTTCCGAGGGAGTTGTGTTCACCGATTTTTCGCATTTGTTAAGCGGAAGAGATTCGTCCCAGTCGCCTTTTGGCCCATCCCCGGAAAAATTCCCTGAGCAATATCCTGTTAACTCACAGTCCCAAACATCAACCCAATCACTGGTGCAATCACACCCCCCATCACTGGCCATCCCATCACCGTCCGCCCCGTCAATAGAACAGTCAATCGATGAAATGGTGAAAACCTTCTTCCCCATGATTCCGGAAACCGTTGAGGTGAAAAACTCAGCATTGACAATGGTCATGGACAGCGGGACATTTCGAATCCCCCTGGAAATTTCTCTCAGATCCCAGGACAGTGGAACTCTTGTTTTACAAACCAGGCTCTTTCCCCTGGGTGAAAGCCTGGAAGCCACAGTCACCGCAGGGTCTGAAACGGGGGTTGAAACGGTTGAAGTTAAAGCTACCGGCTTCGCCCTTTCACGTATTCAGGACCTTATCGACCATGTGGCACCGGGACTCACAGTAAAGGGACGAGCTGACTTTTTTTTATCCAAGGTGGGTCAGGGCAGATGGATGATGAATCTTTCCGGCCTGACAATTACAGCTCCCGTGGATATGGGGTTAAGGGACATAAGATGTACCGTGGCGAGTCTCTCTCTTGCCTCTTTCTCAGGTAGTTTCATGGTGAAAAACTTACCCAGCAATACAATCAATGTGAATGCGGGCAATGGACTTGGTGTTGATTTTGAAGGAGGGTTAGATCCTGATCTGAGCTGGCATTTAAAAGCGAGCCTTGACAATCCAGGTTCGCTGAAGGTTTCCCACGAGGGCGAAAACCTTGAGATCGTAAACCCCGGTGTAGCGATTACCCTTAAGGGAAGGGGAAATCTAGGAAATGTGGATGTTTCAGGAAAAATTGATAGTTGCAAGATCAAGGCCGGCTCAATCTCGAATATTACCCTCAAGGGTCGGGGAAATTTCAACCTCAAAGGCGAACAGGATATTTTTGAGATGGGGTTCACGGCGGGAATCGGCCCGGTTTCCCTTGGTACAAAGGACTATTTTGTTAAAGCTCCAGCCGCCACTATTCCCGGGCGCCTGTTTGTGGACAGTAGTTTTACCCCAAGAATGACCTTGACCCCTTCCCTGGGGGGGGCAAAGGCCGGATCACCCGTGGCCAAGGTTGAGGCAAGGGATATCTCGCTGACTGTTCCCGTTTATCTGCCCCTTGATTATCCTGGAAAAAAGAATGGCCAAGGAGGCAGTTTTGCCGTGAAAACTCTGGTTCATAACGGGCAGAAGATCGGCAGCCTTAAGGGAACCATCGATCAGATAAATAACGGTTTTGAAGCAAGAGCGATGCTGGATGTCAAGGCCAAGGTGTCGGAGGTCGATTTCTCCTTTTTTGCCGATGCCCTTGCAACCATGTTGTTTGAGAAAAATAAAACCAAATGTGGTTTTGACATGACCCTGAACCGGGGCAGAGTGTCCGGCAAGGAGAATGATTTTGAGATAAATGGGATTGTTGCACGCTTTGTGTCAGATGATCTCTTTGCCATGCAAACCCGACCTGGCCAGCTGGTTAAGATTGAATCAATAAGGGCAAACGACATTGTCGTTACAGACTTGACCGTTGGCTATACCGTTGAATCCTTGAACTCTCTGCTGGTTGAAAAAGTAGGATTTGCCTGGTGCGGAGGTCGTGTCACCACCGAATCCATGCGGATTGAGCCTGAAAAAGATGAGTACCATCTCACCCTGTTCTGCGACCGGCTTAAACTGTCAGAAATTTTAAAGCAGATTGGCTCATTTAAGGCAAGGGGAGAAGGAGCGCTCAACGGACGAATTCCCATCTCTTTTTCCAAGGGCAACTTTTCGTTTGACAGGGGTTTTCTCTTCTCCACACCGGGCGGGGGTGGGAACATCAGCATACGGGGGGCTGAAACGCTCTTGGCAGGAATTCCCAAGGGAACGGCCGAATATACCCAGATCGATCTCGCCAGTGAGGCCTTAAAGGACTACCAGTACAAGTGGGCCAAACTTTTGTTCAACACAACAGGAGAAAGCCTTGTGGTGAACATGTCCTTTGACGGGGAGCCTGAAAACCGTTTGCCGTTTATCTATAAAAAGGAAATCGGCGGGTTTGCCAGGGTCGATGCCTCAAGCCCCGGTTCAAAGTTCCAGGGCATCAGAATCGATGTCAACCTTGAACTTCCCTTTAACCGGGTCATGAAATTCGGATCAAAGCTGAATAAAATGCTTCAGTGACAGCAGCCGGCACTGCCACAACGACCCCCCCGACTTTATTCGTTCAGCAAGGAATACCGATTGCCGCCACTGGGGTAAAGCCATAAATTATTTGGCGGGGAATTTTTTATCGAGGATTAGGTTCCACTGCTCTACCTTGTCCTTGCACTGCGCCATTACCCGGTTTGTATCCCCCTCAATGGTGATCGAAAGAATTTTATCTCCCTTTTTTATGGCATTGACAACCGCCATCGCTTTCTTGTCTGCAACACTGCCAAATATTGTGTGCTTATTGTTCAGCCAGGGTGTCGGCACATGGGTGATGAAGAACTGGCTGCCATTGGTGCCGGGGCCGGCATTTGCCATGGAAAGTATACCTGGTCTGTCATGGACTAGGTTTTTAACAAACTCATCCTGGAAATTGTAGCCTGGTCCGCCCCTGCCAGTTCCTGCGGGGCATCCGCCCTGGACCATGAAGCTGTCGATCACCCTGTGGAAGGTAAGGCCGTTGTAGTATCCACGGCTGGAAAGATTGATGAAGTTTGCAACAGTATATGGTGCCTCCCCGTCGTAGAGGTCCAAAACGATGATTCCCTTCGTTGTTTCCATGACGGCCCGGACAGGAGAGGTTGAAGGGAGGTCTGCGGCGCTGGCCGTGCCAATGGTGACAACGGCCGCCAGGGTTATAATGATGAAAAGGATGGTATATCTTTTAAATGATGATGCCATTGGTGTTTCCTATAGAGAATGGTTAAAATTGGAAGTTTAAGTGGCTGTAACGCCATGTTTTACGGCAATTTTTTCAAACATGGTAACAAGACCTGCGCCAAGGGTGTAGAGAATCTGGATATCTAGGTTCTCCTCGGCTGTTTCGTCAAAGAACAGGTTGAGCTCCGAATCCATTTCCTCGTCGGGTTTCCAATAGCAAATGAGAATCGGCACATGGGGGAGGGGCTGGAGTTTGAGAGCAATGTCAGACTGGTAATGGTCGCTGATCTCCTGTCCGTTAAAGAGAAACATGAGATCCTCGAACAGATCGGGATAGGTGTCTGCCAGCTGCTTGAGGGAACGTTCGCATCTCTGCTCAAACAGGCGATACCGGTCCTTGCCGCCGGGAAGTTCACGAAAGGGAACCCATACACCCGTGGGCTTTGTTCCTCGTGCGTTGAGAACGTAGTCCATGAACGGCACGGCAATCCAGGGATTCACGTGGATATCGGTAAGTATTTTACCCTGGGTGTCAATGGCCACGTTTTTGCCCATGACCTTGAGGTTGAGCTTGCCGTTTGAAAAGGTTCCCCCCGTTGGAACTGCCCTGGATTCAAGGTCAATGCCCGCAATTTGATCCTTTAAATCCTGGAGCATCTTATCCTGTTCCGTTTCTGTGGGGTCCTGTTTTTTATTGTTTTTCTTTAATAGGGCGATAGTCTTGCTGTCAACATAGGGACATTCGTCAATCTCCCGCTCACCCTTGAACACCAGGGCTGCAAATGCAAAGCAGGTATTTGCCCGGCACTCCTTGCAGTTTGTCTTGGGAAGAAGCTTGTATATCTCCGGGGTTGTTAAAATCATTGATTTCCTCCTCTGTTTCTCTTTTACAATCTGACAACTGTATACTCTATATTGATATCCTTAATTTTTTTAAAATGCAAATTTATAAATTTTTGGACCAGCAATCTTAAGTTCCTAACTGAATAACATGGTCGCAGATTCTTTTTACCTGATCCTGATTGTGGGAGACCATGACAAGGGTGCACTTCTTCTTGAGCTCAACCATGAGCTGCTCGATTTTTTCCTCTGATGCAGGATCAAGGGACGAGGTGGGCTCGTCAAGGAGCAGGATCTCGGGATTCATAACAAGGGCCCTTGCCATGCAGAGTCTCTGCTGCTGACCGCCTGAAAGGACCGATGACCTTTTGTCGAGCCTGTCTTTTACCTCGGACCAGAGCCCGCACGCCTTAATTGCCCCCGTGACAAGCTCGTTCACTTGATTTTTCCTGTTTATTCCGGCGAGTTTCAGGGGGAAGGAGACATTCTTGAAAATGCTCATGGGCAGGGGATTTGGTGTCTGAAAAACCATGCCCACCGCTCGTCTGAGTTCAATGGCTGAAAAGCTAGGGGCGTTGATGTCACAAAACCCCTGGTCCCTGTCCCCTGAAAAACGGATAAGAACTTTGCCCTTGATGGCTGCCCCGGGAATATTTTCCCATAGTCGGTTAAAAAGCGAAAGAAAGGTTGATTTACCAATCCCTGAATGTCCGACGATTCCCGTTATTGCGTTCTCAGGGATGGCCGTGTTGACCTGGGAGAGTACCTGATGGTCTTTGTAAAAAAAATCCAGATCACTGGTTTTTATTTTTGAACGGTTCACTGGGGTTTGCTCTCCTAACGGGTGTACAATAAAATGTGCTTTGCCTTTTTCTGGATAAGGGCGGCAACTGTGAAAAGGGTTGCGCAGATCAATAGAAGTACGATGCAGGCACCAAACCCTTTGGCAAGTTCGGCCTCGCTCGAGTACTGGGAAGATATGTAATAGATGTAAAAGGGCAGGGCTTCAAACCCCTTGAAAAGGGAGTGGGGCATACCAGCCGATGCCACGGCTCCGGTGAGCATTATAACGGCTGTGTCTTCTGCGCACCGGCCAACGGCAAGGATAACACCCCCTATTATGGCGGTGAATGAATGGGGAATCAGGCAGTGGATGGTGTTCTGCAGGGGGGTCGCCCCAAGGGCTATCCCGGTGAGTCGCACCGATTGCGGAACGCTTTCAATCGCAATCTGGGTGGTCCTCACTATATAGGGCAGTACGAGAAAGGCAAGGGAAAGGGCCGATACAATAAGCGAAGGAACAAGGGTTTCACTCACGTGTTTGTGGAGAAACAGGATGACTGAAAAGCCAAACAGCCCAACAACGATGGAAGGAATGGCCGAAAGAAGGTCAAACAGAAAGCCAAACACTTTTTTTGTAAAGGCGTTGCTGTACTCGGCCATGTAGATACCGGCAAGGAGGCCCACGGGCACGGCGGCGGTAATGGCGATAACAATCAGGGCAAAGGTGCCTGCCATGGCCGGAAAAATGCCGTCAAACACCTGTCTTCTAAGAAGCAGGGCGTCAACCATGGGGGTTGATCCGAATATGAGGGAAAGGTTCAGGGCGGTGAAACCTTTGAACATAAGATATAAAACAAGAGCTGCAAAGCTTCCTAAAACAATCATGCAGCCCATGACAGTCAGGCCGTATACCGCCCGTTCTCCCCATTTATTCATCTGAGCTTTCTTTTTTTGTATAGTTGTGTTCCATGGCCCTTGCAATGAGGATCACAATAGTTGTGATCATATATAAAACTGTTCCGCAGACAAAGATAGATTTAAACTCCATGCTGGCAAAATCTGCGGCACTGACAAGGGCGATGTGGGAGGTAAGCGTGCGGGCCGAGTCAAACAGGCTGTCCGGCCTTTGTACTGCATTGCCTGCGATCATGAGGGCGATCAGGGTGTCTCCAACGGCCCTGCCAAAGGCCAGAACCACACCTGTGACAATGCCCTTTCTGCAGGCGGGAATAACGATGTAGACAAGCATCTGCACCTTTGATCCCCCAAGGGCTGCAACTGCGGTAAACAGGGCGGCCGGCACATTGTCAAAGCTTGCCATGAAAAAAAGGATCATGGTCGGTGAGATGAGAATGGCAAGCACAAGGCTTGCGTTCAGGATGCACATTCCGCTGCCGGTTTCCCCAATATTCCTGATAAAAGGCACCATGAAAAACACCCCGGCAAAGGCGTAGATGATTGTGGGAACGCCTGTCATCATCCCGACACATCCTCTGAGAATGGCCGCTGTTCTATGACCGGCAAGGATGGAAATAAAGCTTGCACAGCCAAGGCTCAACGGAAACGAGATCGCCATGGCGGTAAACGAGATCCAGAGTGTGCCGAGCACCATGGGCCAGATGCCGTAGCTTTGCCTTGCCGGGTTCCAATCCCCTGTCAGGATGTTCATCCACTGGCCGTTTTCTAATATGGGAAGCCCGGTCAGGACCATGAACCCAAGTATGAGAACAACGATGGATGAGCAGAAAAGGGCCGCTAAAAAGAAAATTGCCCTGGCCGGGGTTTCAAGACTATATTCCTTGCCCCAGCCTGTGTGTTGAAGAACCGCCATGGTCGTATTTACCTTACCGGAATAAAACCCTTTTCCCTTACAATTGCCTGACCCTCGTTGGAGAAGAGGTATTCAACAAACACTTTGGCAAGGCCTGCGGCTTCCCCCCTTGTGTTGCTGTAAAGTCCCCTTGCAACTGTATATTCTCCGCCTCTGATGGATTCGTTATCAGGTTTGACCCCGTCAATCTCAACTGCTGCAAGGCCCTTGTCCACAAATCCTGCCGACATGAAACCAATGGCATTGGGGTCGTTTGCAACCGCAGTTTTCATGGCTCCGTTGGAAACAACAAAGTTGGCGGACAGGGCAATCTCCCCTTTGTTGATGGCTTTTTCCCAGAACACGTCCCTAGTGCCGCTTCCCTCCTCCCTTGTGTATATGTTTATCTGTCCGGGCTTGCCGCCTAACTCCTTCCAATCGGTTGTTTTACCTGAAAAAATGTCGACAAGCTGGCCTCTGGTTAGACTTGTCACCGTGTTCAAGGGGTTAACAACCACGGCGACTCCGTCAATTGCCCAGCGGTAAATGGCTAATCCATAGGTTGAGATCTCCTTTTCGCTTGCCTTTCTTCCCGAGTTTCCAATGTGAATCAACCCCTCGCCAACCTGTTTGATCCCGGCCCCGGAACCGCCCCCTGCAATGGTTATCCGGATGTCGGGATTCAGTGTCATAATCCTTTTTGCAGCCTCTTTTACAACGGGGATATGGGCCGTTCCTCCGGCAATTCTGAGATCTCCTGCTTTGCCCGTAAACCTTTCAAGGTCATTGGCATGTAACGATGTGACCATAACAAGGGCCGTAAAAAAAGCAGCGACTGGGAACACAAAGTTCTTAACTGTGAATCTTTTTACCATTAAGTTTCTCCTTTTCCATTTCAAAAATTTTAATTTTATCCATAAAAAGAAGGATAATTCCAATTGTTTGTTCTGATCCTTTCCGGAACTTCGATCGCTCTTTTCGATACATGGTGCACCGGAGAGAGAGGCATCCGGCCACAACGAAAAAATAAACAGGATGGTACAGGGCTGGCATTAGCGTCATTTCGCCCCCTTTGCGGCGGCCAGCTCAGCGGGCATTTCCCATAAAAAATCTAATTGACATTCCGTTTGTTTACTGGAATAGAGGGGGTTTTAACGAAATATATTTAAAAGACAGGAAGCATGGTTTGATTGAAACTAAAAAAAGCGCCCCATGGCCCACCATGTTCCGGTTTGTTGTTTTGCTCTGGATCATCGAGCTTATCAACCTGGTTCTGGGGCATGGTCTCTCAAGGTTTGGCATCATTCCAAGAACTATGACGGGTCTGCCGGGAATTTTCTTTGCCCCTTTTCTCCACGGCAGCATGGGTCACATTTTGATGAATACATTGCCGCTTCTCGTCCTCGGCAGTTTTGTCCTTATCCTCGGCAGGCGAATCTTTTTTACGATCACCCCTGTGATAATAATCGTCAGCGGTTTAGGGGTGTGGCTTGTGGGAAGGTCCGCTATCCATGTGGGGGCGAGTTCGTTGATTTTTGGTTATTTTGGTTTCCTCGTATTCCGGGGGTTAATCAAAAGGAGCCCTGTGTCCCTGGCAATATCCATCCTCACCATTGCCGTCTATGGGGGACTTTTATGGGGGATATTTCCGGGCACTCCGGGCGTTTCCTGGGAGGGGCATTTTTTTGGGTTCCTCACCGGAATGCTGTGCGCAAGAATGTACAGATGAAACGTGTACAACGATGGTGTGATCAAAGGCGGTGATTCTTGTATGGTGATCAGATAGGAGAACCTAGGATTTGTTATACATCACCTTGATTTTTATACTTCGTGACTTATTGTTTAAATACTTTAGTTATTGTTCAAGTCTAAACATTATTTCCGTTTTGATTTTTAATCTTTTAACCAAAAGGAAAATTTTATGAAACTAAGTGAATGCATCCCCGAGAGAATGTCAAAATTATTGGTTGGCGCACTTCTTATAGTTGGAGCCCTTGCCCTTGTAGCTATTGGCTTTACCATTCTGCCGGTGGTGGGAATTATTCTTGCAATTCCTGTGGCCGGGCTTGGGATTTATTTCATCAGAGTTCATTTAAATGAAAAATGTGAAATAGACACTAATTCCTGAACGCACGCAATGTGAATCTCCTTGACTGGATATATTTTAAAATAAAAGAATGAAGAGTCCTCTGATCGTTAAGGGAAATTTTATCTGCACTCCAACGGCTGATTCCTATGAGGTTCATGGGGACAGTTACCTGGTCTGTGTTGATGGAGGGGTAGAGGGTATTTATCCTGTCATCCCTGACAGATTCAAGGGATGCAGGGTCCACGATTATGGAAACAGGCTCGTCATTCCTGGATTTGTAGATCTCCATCTCCATGCCGCACAGTTTCTTCAGTGCGGCATGGCCATGACGAATCAGCTTCTGAGCTGGCTCAAAGATTATACTTTTGAACTTGAAAGAGAATTTGACGACCGGGTATTTGCAAGGAAAGCTTACACCTTGTTTGCGGAAAAGCTTGTGGCATGCGGCACTCTGAGGGCATGCATCTTTGCATCTTCGTCAACCACAGGAACCGAGGAGTTGTTCGAGGTGTTAAAGGGAAAGGGGGTCGCAGCCTATGTGGGCAAGGTCGATATGGACACAAATGCACCTGATTATATTATTGAGACAACCCGGGAAACCCTCAGGGGAACAACATATCTGATAGAAAAATACAAGGATGAACCACGGGTAAAACCGATTATCACCCCGCGTTTTGCCCCTACCAGCACCCCGGAACTGTTGCAGGGACTGGGAGATCTTGCCCTGAAGTACGACCTGCCGGTTCAGTCCCATTTGTCCGAAAATCTGGATGAAATAAAATGGGTTAAGGATCTTTTTAAAGACGCAGATAACTACTCGGACGTCTACTATAGAAACAATCTGTTTGGCCAGACAAAAACGGTCATGGCCCATGCAGTTTATCTGGATGATGATGAAAAATTTCTGATCAAAAAGACGAATATGATGCTGGCCCATTGTCCCGATTCCAACATAAATGTAAGAAGCGGTATCATGCCAGTCAGGTCCTTGCTGGATATGGGAATTAAAATCGGCCTTGGCAGCGATATTGCCGGGGGACATAAAATTGCCATGAATGAAACCATGGTCCGGGCAATACAGCTGTCTAAAATTGTGAATATGATGGATGCGGATCTGAAACCCCTGAGCGTTTCAGAGGCTTTCTATATGGGCACAAAGGGCGGGGGCAGTTTTTTCGGCAAAACCGGCAGCTTTGAAAAGGGCTTCTTCTTTGATGCCCTTGTGATCGAGGATGATCCCATGATTGCCGGCCGTTATTCCCTGGAAGACAGACTTGAAAAATTCATCCATGTGGGAGATGACCGCAATATCTGTGCCCGATATGTTGAAGGTGAAAAGCTGTAGTCAGGTTTTATTGCTCCTCACATTCTTTGCCTTCAATCTTTCCATGGACAGGGTCGATGGTCTTCAAGGCCTTGATTACAGCATGTACAAGTGTGGCCAGGGGGATGGCCAGAAATAGTCCCCACAATCCCCAGAGCCCGCCAAAAACAAGTATCGATACAATGATTGCAACGGGATGGAGATTAACCACCTCAGACAGAAGGAGTGGGGCCAGAAGGTTGCCATCAAGGGCCTGGATAACACCATAAGCTCCCACTACATAGGCGCTTTTTGCAATCAATCCCCATTGAAAAAAGGCCACCAGGGCAACGGGAAAAACCATGATCGTGGCTCCGATGTAGGGGAAAAGTACGGATAATCCAACAAAAAACGAAATCAGCAGGGCAAATTTAAGGTTCAGCAGCATAAATACAGCGTAACTTATCCCCCATACAATGAGAATCTCCCAGATCTTCCCTCGAATATAGTTGGAAATTTGCTGATTTACATCATTCCAGACCATGGTTGACAGGTAGCGGTCGTTGGGCACAAACTTTGCCATCCATTTAAGAATGACAGATTTGTCTTTGAGAAAAAAGAAAACCAGCAAAGGAACAAGCACCAGGTAAACAATAATTGAGATAAGACTTTTTACCCCTGCAAGGGAGAAGGAGAGAAGTATCTGACCCTGGCTGGTCAGCTCAGCTGCAAGTCCCTTGATAAAAGAATCTATATTAAGTTCTTTCATGAGCTTTGGATGCTCTTCAAAAAGGGTAAGCACTATCGCCTGCCCCTTGGTCAGCATGTTGGGAAGTTCCTGGATAAACAGGGCCACCTGCTTTGTTAAAAGAGGTAAAAGACTGACCATCGCAAGGATTAGACAGGTCATGAACAGGATGCTAACCAAAAAAACAGAGACCTTGCGTTTGATTTTAAAACGTTCAAGCCTTTGGACAATGCCCTCTAGAACATAAGCAATTATGATGCCGACAAAAACGGGAATCAGCATGGATCCTAGAAACAGAATTGTTAAAAAACCAACCAGGAGTAAAAAAACCAAGGTGATGATCTGGGGGTCTGAAAAATAACGTTTAAACCAGGTTTGAAACAACGTTAACATTTGTATTCCTTATGATTTTAAAGGTACTGAAAAACCTAACACCGACTGGCAATTCCCGTATAGTTAAAACCAATTATTTTAATTCCACTATTGTACTCAGCCTCAAGATGACGGATCTTTAAACCGCTCGCTTCAATGAGGCTGGATATGGGGCGGTTGAGGTGGCATCCTCCGCTTACGGGAACCCACCAGGGGTTGAGACGTTCCTGCCATTTTCGTACAGCTGCATCCGGTGCCCTGCCATGTTCACAAAAGATCAGTTCGCCTCCAGGTTTTAAAATTCTGCGGATTTCCGATAAAGCCTTTTCAACTCCAGGAATGGAGCATAGTGAATAGGTCACCACGGCTGTATCTGCAGACTTATCGTCCAATGGCACCTGTTCGCCATATCGGCCGATGCGGGTGACATTATAGGCTAAACCACGGGTACGTTTTCGGGTAATCGCCCATAGGCCGTCAGAGGGCTCAACACCCCAGATCTGCTTGACCTTCCCAGGGTCATAAAAGGGAAGATTAAGCCCTGATCCCATACCGATTTCCAGAACATTTCCCCTTGCATGGGGTATGATTTTTTTTCGCTGATCTGCAATATCTTTGCTCATGCACACCATATGGGTCAAACGGGGCAGAAGATACCCGTTATATAAGTTGTAGAGTCCCATGCCTGTCTCCTGTCTTTTGATCTGTTCTTTTATCTGTTTTGTTCTAACGGGTCAAGATAGAAACGATATCGCCAAAACCAGCAGGCAGACTCCAAGGGCCACAGTATCGCAGGTTGAGGCAAAAAATTCAGGATCGGTTCGATCGTCGCTGTAGCATCTTGCCGCCATGGCATCGGCCATCTGGTCTGCCGATTGAAAGGTCTTGCGTA
>Ga0265295_1001046_pt1 | contig 51334 bp, 42 predicted proteins | sample Munlansysbiofilm_FD_192503 | JGI IMG/M metagenome (GOLD analysis project Ga0265295, IMG submission 192503) | Leachate microbial communities from a municipal landfill in Southern Ontario, Canada - Methane capture system biofilm | ecosystem: Engineered > Solid waste > Landfill > Unclassified ... | reverse complement strand
CTTGGCTATGAGCTTTTTCTAGCCACTCTTTTGCTGCTAATTTGTCAATATCTACTCCATGGCCATAAAAGTAAAAAACACCAACTTGATATATAGCTCTTAAAAAGCCATCATTTGCAGCTCTTTTATACCACTCAAATGCAGTTTTGAGGTTTTTTGTAACAATAATCCCCTCAGCATACAGATCGCCAAGTTTACTCTGAGCATGATGACTTCCCCCCTTAGCACTTCTCTCAAGCCAAAACAGTGTCTTTTCTGAGTCATAAGATACATATTCAGCTTTGTAGTACATCATAGCGATGTTATACTGCGCTAAGGCATCGTCATTCCATGCAGCTTCTTGAAACCAAAAAAAAGCTTTTTGCAGGTTTTCTTCTACTCCATTGCCAAAGTAGTAGAGTTTCGCTAAGTTATTTTGGGCTACTTTATCTCCATTATTTGCTGCTTTTTCGTACCAATAGTAGGCTTTTTTCATATTGGATGGAGTAGGGCTGTTCTCGTAAAAAAGTCCTAGATTTAACTGCGCTTCTACAAGTCCAGCTCTTGCAGCTCTCTCATAATGCTCCTTTGCTAAGGAGTCATCTCTTTGGACTCCAAGTCCATGTTCATACATATAGGCTAAGTTATTTAGCGCTTTTAAATCACCTGCATCTGAAGCCTTTTTGTACCAGTTAAGGGCCTTTACATAATTTTGCTCTACTTCATCTCCACTAAAATAAAGTAGTCCCAAATTAAACATCGCACTAGCATTGTTTTCCTTAGCCTCTTTTTTGTATAGCTCCACTGTAGTTCTTGTAGAGCTTAACGGAAGTGGAACTTTAGTCTCACTAGTAGGCGAGGATAAAACCTCACTTGCAGAGTTTTGCGAGGACTCTGTTGTAGTTAAAGAGTCTGCTAAAAGAGTAAGAAAAATTAGAGTAGATGCAAAGATGAATTTCATTGGGTCTCTTTGTCTTGGTTGTGTTCTATTTCTACTTCTTTAGCTCTTGCTTTATCTCTATCTGCATTACAAAGTATATGATTAGGATAAGCAATAGTCTCTAGTCTAAAGTTACAATTTATCCACTCATCTTTTATACCTAAGATGTACTCCAATCTATTCCAAAAGAGTTTATGTAAGAAACTATCTGGTTTAAAGTAAGTTACTTCATCATTTTGTGTTGTAAATATCTCTAAACTGAGCTCTTTAGTGCCATTTTCATCAAGATTTTTGCTACTAAGGATTACGCTTTGAACTTCTACATCTATATCTACAAAACCAGTTGTGACTCTTTTACTCATCTCAAGTGATGTCCAGTTAGTATCTAGGATATGTTCATGTTTTGCAGAGTAAAAAACTCTTTTTATGGAGTTAAATAGTTCTTGATCATTATCTATACTAAATGTTTTTATAGAGATATTATTATCTTGCTCTATCTCATCTCCTGCTAATAGTTGCAGGGTAAGTAAAAAAGCGCTTATAAAAAAGATTGAAAAAAGTTTCATAATATTAATCCTAGCTTGAAGTTCCATAGACACCTAGCATCTCAAATGCAAGATAGTCCTGTCTACTCTTTAGTGAGTCGCCTATAACTTTGATGTTATGCTCATGAGAGAACTCTATTATCTGTTTTACCACACTGTGTTTTATGCTATCTTTTTTGAAATCCTGACAAAAACTTCTATCTAGTTTTAAGTATGTTGGCCTCAACTCTTTTAAGCTATCAAGACTTAAGTCTGTTGGGTCGTATTTTTTTATCATAGATTCTATGTTTAACTCTCTTAGTATGCCATAGAAACTACTAAACTCTTCAAAATTACTAGCCACGCTATAGCTAGGTGAGGTAAAGATGATTTTTCGCATAAACTCATTCTCTTTGGATGTAGTACTTAGCCATGACATAAAGAGTTTGTTTGTTACAGTTGAGACCGATAGGACTATACAAATCTGATGTTCAATCTCTCCTAACTCTATCTGCTCTAGTGCTTTTATGATGAGTGCTTTGTCAAAATCTGCCACAACACCAAGTCTCTCAGCCACTGAGATAAACTTTCCTGTAGGAATATTCTCAAATGTAAAACTATCTATGATAAGAGGTGAGATCTCTTGAATAAGAGTCTTTGGCTCATCTCCAAACTCAACTGTATCGTGAAGATACTGTAGTACAAAGTCATTTCGTTTTATGATATCTTTGATACTTCCCTCTAATTTTTTCATAGACTCAACTTGTTGTTGAAAGTCAGCAATATGATAAAACTTACTCTTTTGCGCAAGTGCGCTCTCATAAGCCTCTTGAGCATTTTCTATGTTTGACTCTATAGTCCCATACTGATCAAACGGAACAGCTCCAAAGTAGATTGAACGGTCAAAGAAGTAGTATTTATCTACTAGTTTATCAATAAGCTTTAGGATATCTTCTAAAAAACTCTCCACTTTTTGTGTCTCTTTTTCATATAAAAGCATAGAAAATTCTCCACCAAAGAACCTATATATGGAGCCATCTCTATCTCTTGAGATATTAAAGTAGTGTTGTACGGCCTTTGCAAAATCCTCTATAAGAGAGTTTACAATCTCAGGCCCATGATTTTTTGTAAAGATACCAATTTTGTCAATCTTTAAGTAGATAACATAGCCACCTCTATTTGAGATAAACATATATTTTAAGTCATTTTCAAATGATTTTTTATTTGGAAGTCCAGTTAGTTCATCACTTCTCTCTTTTTGGTAGATGATATCTCTACTAACTGTTAGGTCGTTTGTTGTGTTTATAAACTTCTTACTAAGGGCTATGGTGTTCTCGCCTAAGATATCAAGTTCACTAAAGTTAGTTTTTTGCCCTTTGAAGTCAAGCATCTTACCTTTTAGTATATTAGTAAGATAAGCATTTAAGCTGTCCATCGAGGCCTTTAAGCTCTTATAAACAACAAATCTATACAACAAAAAAGCAAAAAAAGTTATAATTAAAAGAAGGATGCTAAGAGCTAGCATAAACTCTTTTAACTGCACATCTAGAAACTCTTTATCAAAACTACTTTTGTAAGATATCCAAAGAGAAAACTTCTCTTCATCTACTCTTAGGAGTTTTGTCGTTGCATCTGTACTTGCGCTTTGTAAAAAGTCAGTTTTTATCTCAAGAGGAACTAGAAAATCTCTTATAATACTATCTTTAATGGCTTGAAACTTTATATTTACGCTTTGTAACTCTTTTTTGTCTTTAGCTAGAGTTAGTTTATAAAGTCCAGTCTCAGATGCTTCTATATCTGCTATATTTGCATCTATGGTTACATCACTAACAAACCACTCACTCTCTTTAAGATAAACCTTCTCAAGAAGTATTTTGTCGCTAAAAGTGTAGTTTTTTAGTTCTAGTTTTGCATCTACTAAAGGTGAACTCTCTCTTAAGAGATATATAGCATTTTTAAATAGCACAAGATTGTTTTGCTCTATAGAGTCTTTAGTGATTTGTAGTAATCTTGACTTAAGTTTATCCTCATCAAGGGATACTCTTATTAGCTCTTTTGTCTCTATATGTTTGTTGTATAAACTAGAAGATATAACAAATGTAGCAATCAAAAAAGCGATGATATATATCAAAATCTTCATTGTTCGTTAAACTTCCTATAGAGTTTTTGTTTTGAAGATATCTTCTCTATAACTGGCATATACTCTGTCTTTAACTTTCCAAGTGCCTCTAATGCAGAACTAGCATCTTCATAGCTAGGATATACTCCCATCATAAGTTTTACCCATTTTTTATCTTGACCAAAATAAAATGCAAAACTATTATCTGCAATGTTTGCATCTTCTATAACTTTCCCTGCTATCTCCATAGAAGCAAGGGTGGTTATATTGATAGTAAAATTATCTTCTGAAGCTGTAAGAAACCTCTCTTTAAAGCTTACATCTGTCTGGAACTTTAACTCTTTTTGAGCCAGTAACTCTTTGTATTTCTCTAATTCACCTGCATCTACAAATAAAAGATTTGTAAACTCTTTAAAGTTCTTTTGAACTTTTTTGATAAGTTCAACTTTAGTTTTTTTATCACTCTTTAGTTTATCTTTCGCAATGATGGCATCTGATTCTATTTCAAAGATGCCATAGGCTATATTTGTTTGAATCTTTTTATCGTTATGAGACTGATATATAAAAGCACTATCTTCAATTCCTAACTTATCTATCATCTTAAGCGCATCTATGGAGTTGTCAAACTTAGATATAACTATGGTGTAACTTTGTGGGTCTTGTAGTAGAAAATTTTCATGAAAAGACAAGATGCCATCGAGTGCAGGCTTCATACTTACAGGATGTTGTTCTATTTCATCCAAGCTAACAACTTCAACTGGTTTAGTACTTGTGTTTATATCTACTATTTCTAAAGTGTTATCTAAAACTACATACTCTGTTTCTTCTTTTTGCAGAGCCTCTTTATGTTGTTCTCTATATGCCGTCTTCGCCATATCTAGAAAGCTTTCATTTTCTATATCTATCTGGAAATACTCAAGCAGCTCACCAGAGAGAAGAAGTATCTCAAAGTAGTCTTTCATACTATCTTGTTGGTTTTGTATAAGATTCAATTCAGCTGTATTTAGTTGTCTTTGGGCTTCTAAAAGTACATATAAATCTTGCTCACCATTTCTAAAACTCTCCCAGTAAGATTCAACCATTTTCGTAGATGCATCTACTTCTTTTTGAGCATTGTCCATGTTATCTTGAAGTGAGGTAAGAGATGTGTGAAACTTCTCTAGACCCCATTTTATTCTTCTAATCTCTGCTTTTTTATCAAACATCTTCTCTTTTATTTTAGAAAAGGCTTTTAGATACTGCTTTTCATCTCTTCCACCATTATAAAGATTGTAATTTAAGACTATTTTCGCATAATACTTATCTTCATTATGCTCAAAATCTTCCTTATCCATTATTTTTTCAGCACCTGCTACAAAGTCAATCTTTGGTCTAAAAGCGGATTTTAATTTTTTAAGATTGTATTTATTGCTTAGCACCTGGTAGTCAAGTGCTTGCAGTTCAGAGTTGTTTACTAAAGAGCTCTCTAGTAAACTATCAAAATCTTTAAGTTCAACTTTTGTTATTTTTTCGTGCGGATATGCATCATGAAACACCTCGCCAACTATGAACTCAAAGTAATCAAGTGAGTTTATATACTTTGAGTTTGTTCTTGAGTATTGAGATTTTGCATTTGAGATACTCGCTTCAATATTGCTAAGTTCTCCTACTGAAAGTGCTCCAGCATCGTATTTTGTTTTTACTATATCAAAAATCTTTTCAAGCTCTTTGATGTTTTTATCACTCACTTCAAGAGACTCTTTTGAAAACAAAACATCAACATAAGAAGTAACCGCTTTTTGAACCTCTGTTTCTAGTAGTTTTTTAAACTCCACTTTAGAGAGTTGATACAGAGATTTGAGTCTTTGTATATCATTTTGTGTCTCTCCACCTGCATAGATATTTTGAGATAGTTTTAAAGCTAAAATCTCATCACCATAGTATTTAGAATCACTTAGAGTTTTATCTGGTTTTTTATCGCCTGGCTTGAGCTGAGTTTTTGTTAGGGAGTACGAAGCATCTACAGATGGATAGTAGTTCGCATAAGCTATATCTACATCTTCTTTAGCTTGTATCATTTTTTCTCTTGTAGATTTAACTTTATGGCTCGCTAGGAGTGTTTGAAGCACTACATCAATGAGATCGACCTTTTGTAACTCTACAGAGCTAGGTTGAAGTGCAGAGGAGTCTTTAAAGTCTTTATCACTCTCTATTTTGATATTTTTATAGCTTTGTGTAATGTCCTCTTTTTCAACTACAACTTCATTGGCATAAGAGCTTAAAGAAAATATGAAAAATATTAAAACCACTATTTTTTGCACTTTAAATTATCCTTTTAAAAACTCTTCTATTTTTTTCTATTTATGAGAATGACTGCGTAACCAGACTCGTGTTCAACAAGATTGTTTTGTGGAATTGTATCTTTTAGTCTAACTACTACATCATCATTCTTGTAATCTAGTTTGCGAATCAAATTTCTTATATTTATAATTCTAGATAGTGCTAGCTGCTTTGCTACAGATGCACTCACTTGGTTTTGCGGCTCTTTTATATAGATAGATACAAAGTGCCCAAAAAACTTCTCTTTAGCACTAAGCAAAAATTCTTCGATCTCTTTTATAGAGTTTGGATCTAAAATAACTTCACTATTTAGATATTTTATTACCATCCAATCTTCATAGATAAGATTGTCCTGTCTTGTGTTGTTGTTTTCTACATTGCTATAATCCAAGCCAGCACTTTTGACTTGTTTTTCTTTCTCTTTTGCTTTTTTAAACTCAACCCCAGATATAGCTGTTTTTATAATATCTTCACGCTTAACATTTGTTTCTCCTTTGATGGGAACTGTTCCAGTGTAAGATACTTTATATTTAAACTGAGAGTAGTAGGTGATGTTTACTAGAAGTACTAACATAAACATCAAAATAACCATAATAACCGAAGCAAAAAGATCCACAAATCCTGGCCATGGGTTAAATGCCTCTACTCTTTTTTTTGCCATTTACTAAACCTTGCCATCTAACTTGCTAAGGAGTTCTTTTAACATTTCATTGTTTTTCTCTTGAAGCTCTAACATAGCTTTTATGCTTCTTCCAGAGTTTACAGTAGCTGCGGAGAGGTCTTCTATGGAGCTAACTAAGGATGATGAACTTTGGTAGCTACTTATGTTTAAGTCTTTTATGCCAGCAGATATATTCTCAAGTGCAAGCATCTCATTTTTTGCAGCTTGAGACTCTCCATCTATACTTTGTGAGAGTACTTTTAAGATATTTTCGTTTGCTTTGTTTGACTCTTGCATACCGCTTGTAAAAACACTTATCTTATCTGTGAAAATCTCCATAATTTGAGACATAGAAGAGCCGCCACTACTTACAACACTACCGCTAGATGAACTCACGGGAGACTCTATAATTAAAGAGCTTATCCAGTCTTGTATATCTTCTATAAAAATAGCTTGATTTTTTTCTAATATATAGCCTTTAACACTAAGTATGATAGCAGATGCAACTCCAAACAGAGATGACCCAAAACCTACAGACATACCGCTAATAGGGCCATTTAACCTCTTCATAACTTCGCCGAGATTTACATCACCTTGAAGCGAGAGGACTATTGTTCCCATCTCGTTTAGTGATATGAGTAGTCCTGAGAAAGTTCCTAAAAGTCCTATCATCAAACTCATACTAACAAAAAAAGATATAAAACTTTTTTGGTTTATAAACTTCTCTTCAAGCCAATCCGTTACATCAGATGCCTCGGTATGTGTGAAGTATATATTTTGATGAGATGCTCTTTGTGCAAACATTTTAGCAACATTTTCTGGAAATATTTTGTCTATGCCATTTAGATAAAATTCTAAAGAACCACCTTTTTTATAGCGAACAACGGCAAATGTTCCTGTTAGCATGACAAGTTCCATAGTGGCTTTTAAAATAACTACAATTCCAATAGAGAGAGTTGTAAGAACTGCTATGTTAAATGTTAAAGTAGTGAGGAAAAATTCATAGATAGTTGATAGGTTTGAATATACTATAAAAAATATAAATAGCCACAAAATTCCATAAACTTTAAGTATCCGTAATCTTCGCATCAGTTAGCATCTCCTTAAAGTAAAAATAGTAATAATGAGACAATAAGTCCAAGAGTTATCATAACTACTTGATTTGCCATCTTTTGGACCATGTTTATAAAGCCACTCTCTTGACTAATACTCTCACCTAAAACTATAAGTCCAATATCTACACCATTTACATCTCTAATAATTGTTGAGTTTAAAAAATACTCTTTATCAGAGATATAGTCTTCCTTAGCTAAATCCTCTATAATCTTACCATCTAGGTTAGCTATATATGAAACTATTTTGTTATTGTGTATTTTTATATTTACTAAGTGATTTTTACCGATATCACTATAGATACCATCCCTGTTTTTAAGCGATAAAAATGGTAACATCTTCTTGTCTAGCAAAAATGTAAACTCCTTAGACCTTCTATCAAAACTATCTTTTATGGAGTAGATGCTCTCTCTTACTTCAGCAACACCTATAACAATATTTTCTTTTATGATAGGTAGTAGATAGACATAAAAAACACCATCAAAGAGAACCTCTATACCAAAGATACTGTTTTTAGTTTGCAAGGCTGACACTACAGAACTACGAAGTTTTTCTGTAGTGTTTTGCGTAGGATAGAATGTAACGCTTAGTGTATTTTGATTTTTTTGATTTAGTTTTGTATTGATATCTTTTTGTATTTTTTTAATACTCTCTAAGTTGTTATTTCCTAAGGCTTGAATGAGGGTTTCATCGTAAGAAACAAGCAAAGATATATCGTGAAGTTTTATCTCTTGTACTTTCACTAAGTCTTTGTATGTCTCAACAAAATTCTTAGATTGACTGACGTATACCTCTTTAGAGATACTCTCTGTTGTACTTATTAGCATGAGTAGAGCTAAACTTATCCCAGCACAAGCTACGACAAAAATCGATGTAAACCACAATCTTTTGTTTTGTTTCAATTTAGTCATTAAATTGTTAAGCATCTTTATAAAACCAAACACTACCTTAATCCTTTGTCGAAGTTGCTAATTTTACACTCTTCATATAGTTTCCTCGTATAATTCATCTTGTTAAAAAAAAATGCCATATATTTATTTTTGATAAATATGGCAAAAATAGTCAATATTGTACCCAAAAAATACTTGCTAATAAATATAAACGTTCAAAAAATGCTCTAATGTTCAGTTAAAGCTCTATATTTTATATCTTTCATGGGTTTTAACAGGTAGTGAAGTATAGTTCTTTTTCCTGTTAGAATATTAACATTTGCTGTCATTCCTATTAGTATGGGAGAATTGTCATCAAACTTATAGTTATTTGCTCTTACCTTTATAGTGTAGTAATTGCCACCCTTATCATCAGTTGAGCTATCGGGTGAGATGCCGATTAGCTTTCCTTTAACTAGCCCGTATTTAGAAGACTCATAAGCTGTTATCTCTATAGAGACATCTTGGCCTGGATAGATATACGCTCTATCTGCTGTGTTTATCTTAGCTTCTATCATTAACTCTTCATCAAGAGGTGAGATTTCAGCTATTGTTTCACCAGATTTTACAATACCACCGATGGTGTTATAATTGATTTTATTTACTATTCCTTTTGCAGGACTTGTAACTGCTATCCTCGCATCTCTATCAACATCTGTCTGCATAAGCTCTTGTAGTTTTTTTATCTCAATTTGCACTTCACTATTTTCTTGAAGTAGGTTAGACCTGATATCAAGCTTTTTAGAATCAATCTTGTTAAAAAATTCTTTAATCTCCGTCTTTAAAACAGGCATTGTGTATCTTGTTTCTTGCAATTGAGTGTATAGTTTTTGCTTTACAGATAGATTTTGTAGATACTTTTCTTTGGATATTGCACCTTTTTTGCTAAGTTCTTCTTGGATTTTCATATTTTGTTCTGATAAATTATATTCTATAGAAAGATTTTCAAGTCTTACCTCAAGCTCTTTTAATTGAGCCTTTTTTTGATTGAGTTGTTCTTGTAGTATTGAGAGTTCAGAGCTATCTCTTCTCTTTTGAGACTCAAATAAAGCAATCTCATTCTCTATAATAATTGGGATACTTTCATAAGTATCTTTATCAAAAATTAACTCTTTTTCCTCTTTTAGTAGGGCGGTTATTCTCTTTAGTTTGGCTTGATAAGCTGTAAGTTTTATGATGTTTTCTCTCTGCTCGGAGATAAAGTACTGATTTTTGATTCTAAACAATACTTGACCCTTCTCAATCACATCTCCCTCGGCAACTAAGATATCACTTATGATCCCACCCTCTAAGTGCTGCAAAAGTCTAGTCTGACCTGATGGTATAACCTTCCCAACTCCCTTAACACTCTCATCAATCTGGGCAAAATAGGCCCAGACTAAAAAAACAGTTATAAAAACAATGATAGGAAGTACAAAAAAACGGTAGTTCCAACTTCTCTCTTCTAGATATCTATAACTCATTGTTTACCTTTTGATGGAGTTCTGAGTGTTTCTAAAACCTTATCTCTTGGTCCATCAGCTACAACTCTACCATCGTTTATAACTAAAATCCTATCTACTAACTCTAAGGCTGCTAGTCTATGTGTAATAACGATAAGGGTCTTATCTGCGCCCAATCCACTCTTTAATTTATCTATGAGTCTTTTTTCTAGCCCAATATCAAGACCTGAAGTAGGTTCATCAAGTATAAGCATCGATGGTTGTGTGGCTATTGCACGAGCTAGTGAGACTAAGTGTCTCTGTCCAACTGAGAGATTTGCACCTCTCTCTCCAACTTGAAATGCATCGCCTTTGCCAGACTTTTTTATCAAATCATCGAGTCCCACAAAGGTGATAATCTCTAGCATTCTCTCTTTGCTGATGGGACGAAAAAGCTCTATATTTTCTTTTATAGTAGCGTTAAATAAAAATGGCTCTTGAGGCATGATGCCTATGTTTTGTCTTATTTCTACGGGATGAATAGTTGAGATATCGTGATTATCAAGATAGATAGAACCAGAACTAGGTTTATAGAGTCCCATCAAAAGGTTTAGCAGCGTACTTTTACCAGCTCCAGTTTGACCTATGATTCCAACTCTCTCGCCAGCTTCTATCATAAAAGAGACCTTGTCAATGGCAGGATGATTACTTCCATCAAAAGCAAATGTGACATCCTTAAACTCAATCTTTCCTTTTAAATCTCCAATCCCAGACTCAGCGCTCTGCTTATCTTCAGTTGGTTTTGACATAAACTCATCGATGCGGTCTATGGATTCACCCATCTCTTTTGTTCTAATAACAATCGAAGAGAGGTTCACTATGGGCATCATTGCACGGCTTGCGAGCATAGTGATAGCTATAAGTGCTCCGACGCTTAAGTTTTTCTCCGAAATCTCAAAAACTCCTAAAATAACTACTAGAATAACTACAAGCTGTAGTAAAAATTGAGAGATATTCATAGAGAGGGTGTGAAGAGTCTGTATCCTCATCCCAATGCCATCAGCAAAAGCTACAATATTTCTCCATAGATGTATTCTTGATGGAGTTGCATTACTTAGTTTTATACTCTGTGAGCCTTGAATTGACTCATATATGAAGCTATATTTTAGTTGGAGATTTTCAGAACTATTTTTACTTAGTTTTGAGATAGGTTTTTGCATTAAAAGATTAAAAAGAATGATAAGAACGGCAAAAATAAAAGGTACAACGGCGATAATAGGTGAGATAAGATAGATAACTAAAATGGCAATTATAAAAAATGGAAAGTCTATGATTTGAACCATAGATCTATTTGTAAAAAAGTCACGAACCTGCTGGAGTTCTTTAAAAAGATTTGCTTTGCTTCCTGACATATATTTGTCATGCTGAGTATCGATGAGCATCATCTTTCGCATAAGCTCCTCTTCCCAAAAAAGTCCTAAATCTTTTGAGACTTTCTCTATAATATGACTTCTTGCATACTTTAATATAATGTCAAAGATAAGAATGATTAGAGTCCCGCTAGCTAAGACAAAAAGCGTCTCATATGCTTGATTTGGTACAACTCTGTTATAGATATTCATAACAAAAAGAGGAATTGCAAGAGCGAAGATATTTATAAACAGTGTAAGTACCGCTATCTCTATATATACTCTCCAGTTAGCACGAAGAGGCTCATAAAACCAAGATTTTTCTTTATCTGAATCTAACTGCTTTATATGATTTGTATCTCTAAAGACAAGGAGTGCTTTTTTATATAACTTTAACCCATCAAGGCTAATTTCAAGCTCTTTGTTGTCAGTGGGGTTTATTATGGTAGCTTTGTCTTTTGTTTTTTTGAGGTAGAGCAGTGGATTGTCATTAGCATCAAAGATGATGCAAGGTAGAAAACTCATCTGAATTGTGTCGGCTGAAATTTCTCTTTGGAGCACGTTTAGTTTAAAACTTTTTAAGATCTCTTTAGCATGAGGTATATCAAAGACATCACTTTTGATAAAAAAAGCGCTTATGCTTTTAAAGCTAACATCTCCAAAATAAAAATCTAATACCTGCTTAACGCATTTTAATAATGGATCTTTTTTTAAAGTCTCTTCTGTTAGCACTGTTATAATTATCCTTTTTTTAAGTAGTAGTTATTGTATCTAAAGTAAAGTTAATCTTGCTTATTTCGGTCACAATCTGTTAGCCCCAATAGTTTTGAGAAGATTTTTTAAACTAATACAAAACTCACTTTAGATACAATCACGAAAATATTTTAAAAATATAAGTAGGATTTGGTATGCAAAAAGCAAATATTGAGGGAAAAGTTTGGACTTTTGGAGGGGATATTGACACCGATTTGATAATCGCTGCGAGATATCTTAGTACGTCGGTTCCAGAAGAGCTTGCAAAACATGTAATGGAAGATGCAGATCCTGATTTTGTAAAAAATATGAGCGTAGGCGATGTTATAGTAGCAGGTGAGAATTTTGGTTGTGGAAGCTCACGCGAACACGCACCAATAGCGCTAAAAGCAGCAGGTGTCGCAGCGGTTATAGCTCCAACTTTTGCAAGAATTTTTTATAGAAACTCTTTTAATATGGGACTTCCTATCTTTGAACTCAAAGAGAGTGCAGAGATTTCACAAGGAGATAGCATAAGTATTGATATGAACAATGGAACTATCACAAATAAAACTACAAACAAGACATATAAATTCACTCCGATCCCTGAATTTATGCAAGAGCTTATAGATGCTGGTGGTCTTATGAGTTATGCTCAAAATGAAGTAAAAGGTAAATAATGAAAAAATATAAAATAGCACTTATAAAAGGCGATGGAATTGGTCCTGAGATTATAGATGAAGCTGTTAAAGTCTTAGATGCAGTAGCATCTTGTAGTGATTTTAGTTTTAGTTATGAAGAGGCTCTTATGGGCGGATGTGCTTATGATATCACAGGAAATCCACTACCACAAGAGACTATAAATATTGCACTAAGTTCAGATGCAGTCCTTTTTGGTGCTATAGGTGGAGAAAAATGGGATGCGCTTCCTCGTGAGATGCGACCAGAGAGTGGACTTCTTAGATTCCGTAAAGAACTAGGTGTGTATGCAAACTTGCGTCCAGCCGTTGTTTATGATGAACTTATAAATGCATCATCGCTTAAGGCATCAGTTGTAAAAGGTGTTGATTTGATGGTTGTTCGTGAGCTGATTGGTGGCATCTACTTTGGAGAACCAAAGGGCAGAACTGCTGATAAGGGTTGGAACACTATGGTTTACACTCGTGATGAGATAGTACGCATAGCACATCAAGCTTTTAAGATAGCAATGCAGAGATCTAAAAGAGTTTGCTCAGTTGATAAAGCAAATGTTCTAGATGTCTCTCAACTTTGGAGAGATACGGTTATAGAAGTTGCAAAAGAGTACCCAGAAGTAGAACTCAGCCACATGTATGTTGACAACGCTGCAATGCAACTTATAAGAGATCCAAGACAGTTTGATGTAATGTTAACTGGAAATATTTTTGGAGATATACTAAGTGATGAGGCTAGTATGTTATCAGGCTCTATCGGTCTTCTTCCATCAGCATCTGTTGGAGCAAAAATAGGTGTTTATGAACCTATCCACGGTTCAGCACCAGATATCGCAGGTCAAGGTATCGCAAACCCAATAGCAACTATCGCATCTGCATCTATGATGTTAAGATATGGGCTTAATGAGATAGCATCAGCAAATAAGATAGATGATGCAATCAAAAGAGCACTAAGTGAGGGTTATAGAACTCAGGATTTAGCACAGTTTGATGCTAAAGAGGTCTGCTCAACTAGCGAGATGGGCTCTATCATCGCTAACTATATAGTAAGATAAAAATTTAGATGCAGACTCTCACGCTAGCAAATATCTATGAACTCCAAGGTTTAAAAGAAGATGCCTTGGAGATTTATAAAAAGATTTTGCAAAAAGATCCTACAAATAGTGAAGCCAAAATCGCTATAAAAAGACTTCAAGGTGAGAGAAAAAAATTCTCAAACTTAAATACTCAGATGAGAGATTTTTTTGTAAAAATGGAAGCTGATGTTGAGTTTAAAGAGTTTGAAAGGTGGTTACTAAAGTCATGGAATTAAAAGATGTAATACTATCAACTTTAGCAGAAATGGAAGATAATGAGACTACAAAAAAAGTCCTAAACAGCTCCATAGAAGTTAAAAAAGTCCAAAGTGAAGATATGCCAAAAAGACATACTCTCTCAGCTACTCCAATGATAAAAGAGAAAAAAGAGCAAGTCTCCCAAGAGATAGAAGAGGAAAAAGACGAGGATGATTCTTCGTCCATCGAAAGTGAAGAATCTTTTTTAAATTCTCTAAAAGAGAGAATGTTAGTTCTTTTTGAGGGATTTCAAGCACCTAATAACACCAGTATAGATGCTAAAGTAGATATGACTCTAAACTTTTTAGAGTATGTCTTAGCGAACATAGACTTAAGAAAAGAAGAGTTGAAAAAAGGAAAACAAAAGTGAGTCAATATAGAGTCTTAATAGATGCAAATGATGAGATGGGCTTAGTTCATAAGATATCTACTGTTTTTTGTAACCACAACCTAAATATGCTATCAAACAGTGAGTTTGTGGATAAAGAAAATAACAAATTTTTTATGAGAAGTGTAGTTGATGGAGAGATAGATTTTCAAAGCCTAGAAGCTGACCTCTTAAAAACACTACCTAGTGATGCAAATATAAAACTAATAGACCCAAAAAAGAAAAACATCATTATTATGGCGACGAAAGAGCTTCATGCCTTAGGCGATATTCTTATAAGATATGAAGCAGGGGAGCTAGATGCAAATATCTTAGCAGTTATCTCAAACTATGATGATTTAGAATCTTTTGTAGGTAGATTTAACATTCCATATATTACTGTTTCGCATGAGGGTTGTGAGAGGGTAGAACATGAACAAAAAATCATGAAATGCATTGATAGTTTTAATGATATTGATTATATAGTTTTAGCAAAATATATGCGCATACTTACTCCAAAGTTTGTTGAGGCTTATCAAGATAAAATCATCAATATCCATCACTCTTTTTTACCAGCTTTTATAGGAGCCAACCCTTACAAGCAAGCTTATAATAGAGGTGTTAAAATCATCGGAGCTACTGCACACTTTGTAAATAACAACCTTGATGAGGGACCGATCATAGCTCAAGAGGTTATCCATGTAGATCACGCTTACAACTGGAGAGATATGCAGGGCTCTGGAAGAGATGTTGAAAAAGTAGTACTATCTCGCGCCTTAAAGTTAGCACTTGAAGATAGAATCTTTGTTTATGCCAACAAAACAGTAATTTTTTAAATGTTCAATTTAGTTTTAGTAAATCCTCAAATCCCAAATAACACTGGCGCAATAGGGCGACTTTGCGTAAATGCTGGAGTGGCTTTGCATATTATAAAACCTATAGCTTTTGATATGGATGAAAAAGCAGTCAGACGAGCAGGACTTGACTACTGGAGTAAGCTTGATCTGCATGTTTGGGAGAGTATAGATGAGTTTTTTCTTAATAACGAAATAACAAACAATGCTCACTTTGCTACAACAAAAACAGACAGGCCTTATTTTGAAGCTGAATTTAAAAAGGGTGACTTTATCTTTTTTGGAAGTGAAACGGCAGGGATAGACGAAAAAATACTAAATAAATATAAGAGCCAAAACATAACTATACCTATGACAAAAGATGGACGAAGTCTAAATCTAGCCATAAGTACTGGCATAGTTCTATACGATGCCATCAGGCAAAACTACTCTAACTTTAAGGAAACATAATGCACCCAGTCATAGACACTATAATGGTTATACTTTTTGTTATCTTTATGATATTTATCTTTGGTGGTTACCATAAAAATAAATCTGCCCAAAGAGAAGCAGAGTTTAAAAAACAAGAAGAAAATAATAAACAAGATATAAAAGAGAGTAAAAAGTAACTTAAAAAATTTTACTCGCTAAAAATCCTATATAGCTCTCAAATCTCTCAAATAAAACTTGTGCGATCTCAGTTTTCATAACAAATCCTTTAAATAATTTACTAAATCATATACAAAATTACAAGTTGTCTATAAAAATATGACATAATGTCAAATATATTTTGACATTATGGCAAAAACCTAGTATAGTGTTGGAAAATCTAGGAGAAATGACATGAAAAACTTTTTAGATATCGTTGAAGAGATAAAGAGCATCATATCAGCAGAATTTGGTTCAAAAAAGATTTTTGATAAAGATGTAGCTGATGTATTAGGAGTTTCACAGATGAACTTCGCAACTATGAAAAAAAGAAATAAAGTTCCTTTTGGTGAACTGATGGACTTTTGTGCAGCGAGAAGAATCTCTATAAACTGGATGCTCTATGGTCAATCGCCTGAGAGTCTAGTAGAGGCTACTAACAAGTTCTATATGGTTAGATATCTAAGTGAAGTAAATGCATCTGCTGGCGGTGGAGCTGATGATCAATATGAAGATATAGAAGAGCTAGAACTTCCTGAGAGTTTTGTAGCTCTCTTAGGTGGAGAGAGCGAGCTTAAAAATATAGAGGCTCTAAATGTTACAGGTGATTCTATGGAGCCAACTTTTAGTTATAATGACATCATTTTTATAAACAGAGCGAAGACCGATTTACAAAGAGGTGGCATCTTTACTATAAGAACTGATGCTGGGCTTTTTATAAAAAGGGTTCAAAAACGTATAGATGGAAAGATAGATATAATTTCTGACAACCCAGTCTACTCAACACAAACACTAAACCTCAATGAAATAGAGGTTCTAGGTAGAGTTGTTAGTAGATTTGGGGATGTCGATTAGGATAAAAATTTGAGATATATTGTTTTAGTTATAGTTAGTATGTTTTTTATTTCTTGTGCAACAAAAGAGAGTGCTATCAAAAAGTTTGAGAAAAAAAATATAGAGATATATGAAGTAACAAATATACCTCAAGATGTGGAATTTTTTACAAGCAATGCACCAAAAAAGAGAGAAAAAGAAAAAATTCAGAGCAAATATGAAAAGTACTACTTTAGTGTGTGGAACAATGAAAAGCCTAGAGAGTCTCTAGAGAGTGTTATGTGGCCATTTAGAGCTTATGGAGCAAAAAATAGCTACGCAGAGAATTTTCATCCAATAGGACAAGAATTTTTTACTAAGATGCAAACAAACTCAAACTTTGATGACTATGGCTCTCTAAGTGCAAGAGCTATAACCTTGAGGCATGTAGATATGAGAGTTTTTCCTACTACTAAGCCACTACTAAGAGATCCAAATATAGCTGGGGAAGGTTTTCCTTTTGACTATCTGCAAAACTCAACTCTTGGGGCAAACAAACCTATTTTCGTGTCTCACTACTCAAAAGATAGAGAGTGGCTTTATGCTTTTAGCAGCTTTGCATCTGGCTGGATAAAGTCTAGTGAAGTTGTTTTTTTGCAAAAAGAACATACAGATGCTTGGCAAAAAGCACAACAGATATTTTTTATAAAAGATAACGAGCCCATTTATGACTCAGCATCTAACTTTCTCTTTTATTCGAAACTAGGCACTCTTTTAGCTCTTATATCTGAAGATGAAGAGAGTTATATGGCACTAGTAATATCTTCATATAAAAATTCTAAACCACTTTTTGAGAGAGTTAAAATCTCGAAAAATATAGCAAAAAAAGAAATTTTAACTCTCGATAGTGACTCATTAAATGTTGTAATGAAGGAAGTTTTTAAAGATAATTATGGATGGGGCGGAATGTATGGACAAAGAGATTGTTCATCAATGCTCAGAGATATGTTTGCCCCTTTTGGCATCTGGCTTCCTAGAAATTCAAGTCAACAAGCTAGAGTAGGTGAAATTATCAGTTTAGAAAACCTTAGTGATGAAGATAAAATCTCCACTATAAAAGAAGAAGCGGTACCTTTTGAGACACTTCTGTATATCAAGGGCCATATAGTCCTTTATGTAGGACTTTTGGGTGAAGAGATAATCATTTTTCATAATACTTGGGGTGTTAAAACTATAGAAAATGGAGTTAGAGGCAGAGCGGTTATCGGAAAAACTATCTTTAGCACGCTTGAATTTGGAAATGATTTACCAAACTATGACAAAAACTCCAGCATACTAAGAAACTTAAAGAGTATGAACATTTTAACGCGTTAGATATAAAAGCTTAAGCTTTTATGTCTAAGAGTGAGCCTAGCATCTCATCTTGTGTTTTTATAGAAGTTACATTTGCCGCAGTCGCACCTTGGACTATCATTTGGTCTGGAATTTCTTTAGCTAAATCTGTTTGACTTCTCATAGAACCACTATTATCAGCCATTCTTGTGTTAGCTGTAACTGAACCGCTATTGCTAGACATCCTGGTATCTGAAGGAATGAAACGATCAGTATTTACATTTGCTATGTTGTTAGCATTTGTGTTCATCATGCTTTGGTGAGCTGTAATTGATGAGATATTGTTTGAGATGTTCATTAAAACTCCTTAATGGATCTTTTTCTACAAAGATTATTTGGTAACAATTATAGTCTTATATTTATAAAATTTAGTTGATGAGTAAGAAGTAGTATAAATAAGCTATGATTGAATTTTTACTGCTTTATCGATAGATAACTTTAATAAAGATGCTTCGACGCTTTTTAAAGGTGCATCTTTAAAGATAAATACTACTCTATATATACCATCTAAAGAACCAAAATCTAAGTGCTGTTTGTATAGTGTCAAGATAGTTTGTATATTTTTGTGAGAATCTCCATAGGCTTCATCGCAGTGAGGATTAAAAGCATTTAGACAACTTTTTAAAAATGATGCAGTTATATCGCAGACTACTTCACTCTCATTGAAATCAACTTCTACCTCTTGCTCACTTAGCGCTTTTATAAAAATAGCCCCACTAGCAAAATTCTCGTTTGAGTTAACTATAAGATATGTAACTTTAGGTGTTTTATTTGCATCAGTTTTGTCTAAGACTACTTTGCAAATACCAAAAGCCAAGGGGTCTTTATAGTTTGGAGTGTTCATTTTAATATTTTCTATCAATACTTTAAATGCCTCTTTAGTTTCTATAATTTGCATAACTTCTCTCTTTTTATTTTGATAAAATGATTATACTGAAAAAAACTATTGGCAAAATTCATATATCATATATTCTAGGTTATAATTAGTTTGAAATTTAAAATATAAAAGAGAATATGGTGCATAAGTGGACAGAGATTTTTAAAAAAAATGATTTTATTGCTGCTAAAGAGTATATTAAATCAGGTGCAGATGTAAATGCTGCAAACGATGCAGGGGAATCAGTTCTAGCATATGCTATTAGAAATAGGTGTGAAATTGATCTGTTAATGCTGCTTATTGATAGTGGTGCAGATATTTATGATTTTGATGATGAAGGTGTTAGTATCTTTGATATGGCAATAACTTATAATAATATTGATATAGTAAATTTTTTCTTAGAAAAAGGCATAGATGTAAACTGTACAAACAGAAGAAGCAGGTTTACTCCGCTAATGGCAGCGGTATCTTATGGCCGCATAGAGATTGTAAAACTTCTTTTAAGACATGGTGCGAACCAGCAAGCTCTAGATGTTAAGGGTTTTTCTTGTATAGATTTTGCAAGAAAAATGAACAAAAAAAGTATATTAGCTATACTTGATTATGATGAAGATGGACCTAAAAATAAGGGCTATGCAAGATAAGGGCTATGAATATCACTGTTTGTTGAAGATTTTTTCTCTTTTAAAAGCCCTACAAATAGGGGTTTTGTGACTAGTGGTACCAGAGAGGGGATTTGAACCCCTAAGCCGTGAGGCAGCGGATTTTGAATCCGCCGTGTATACCGTTCCACCACTCTGGCGTATAAAACGAGAGTGAATGATAGTGACATAATCCTTAAAAGTAAATAACATTTGGTCGATTATAGCCTATGGAACTTTTATTGCTTAGATTTAAACAATAAAAAGATTTATATAGAATAAAAGTAAACGGAGGTTCGTTATGAGAGTCACATCTAGTATGTACTATGAAAGTCTCTATGGAGCAAACAATTCTAAACTTAGCAAAAAACTCTTTGATGTAAACAAGCAGATAGCTTCAGGGTTAAAAATCCAATACGCGAAAGATGATGTTAGAACATTTGCTGAGACTATGAGACTTGATAATGAACTCTCAACTATTGGACAAATTAAAAAAAGTACAGAGAGTGGTCATAAAATAGCAAATCAAACAGATGTTGTTTTAAATGAATTCAATACTACTATGACTAAAATGAGAACACTTATGCTTCAAGCTGCCAATGATGCTCAGAGTGACCTCTCTTTAGATGCTATTGCAAAAGAGCTTAGAGTTATAGAAGACCACCTAAAGAATCTCTCAAACACATCTATTAATGGTCAATATTTGTTTTCTGGAACCGCTGTAGATATAAAACCTATTTCAGATGATGGAATTTATAATGGAAATAATGGTTCTTTAAACTCATTTTTAGGATCAAATGTACAGCAAAAGTTCAATCTCTCTGGAGCAGACCTCTTTTTAGGAGAGGAAGTTTTGACTAAAAGAACTATCACTACCAATGTGATGCAAACAAATTTAAGTCAAAAGTATGACTTTACAAGTGGTACTGATAATGAAACACTTCCAAATCCCCTAAAGATAAGTGATACTATTCGCGATATGATGGGCGATACAGATAGTGCTGTAGATACTGTAAATCTTAAACATCATTTTTATATCCGTGGTACTACAAGTGATGGTGAATCTGTAAAAACTAAGATTTCTTTGAAAGATGACGACACGATAGATGAACTACTAAAAAGAGTAGGCGAAGCTTATGGAAACTCACCTAACTTAAAAGTTGTAAATGTTAGTCTAGATAAATCTGGTCAAATAGTTATAGAAGATAAGATTAAAGGCTCTAGTAAACTTGATTTTCATATGGTTGGTGCGGTTGATTTTACTGGTGGAGCTGCTGCGGATGTAAACAGCATAGATGCACTTGATGATGGAGAGATAGATTTTAGTAGAATTATGGCTGGAAATAGTACAGCTGCAAACCCTAACTTACATGTAAAAGAGTTCGTTAAGTCTGGTTACACTTCTGCCGCTGGAGCTGCTACTAATATAGAAGGTTTAGTTTACGATAGAACTGCTTTTGAAAAAAAAGGATCTAGCCTAACATCTAACATGCCACAGATAGTAAAAAACTACAACACTTCAACTACACCGCCTACTAAACTCGTAGGCAATGCTTTTGCAACTCCATCTACAAAGATATCCGATGTTGCAGACTTATCACAAGGAACGGCTGATACTCTACATGGAACACAGTTTACTCTTAGTGGAACAAATGTGACAGGTGGTGCATTTAATGTACAGATAGATCTTAAAAACACTCTAGCTGGTGGCTCAACATTTTCACTAGATGGAGGCGTAACAAACTATGATATATTTGATATGGGTGATCCTAGAGTAGCAGTTGATGCAGATAAGATGACATATCAGCAGATGATGGATGTTGTAAATATTGTAGTTACAAATAACATTCCAACTCTAAATACTGAAGCTGATTATGATATGAAGGTAAGTAACTCCAAATCACAAGGAAATACTTACTTAACCTATGATGGAAAGATAAAGTTTGAAGAAGTTGGAGCTGCACATACAAAAGCAACTCTCTCTATGTATGATTCAAATAGTGATAATTTTGCTACAGATGCTTCTGTTTTAGCATTTAACTCAAACAATGCACTAACTATTACTGATCCAAAAACAGACTTCTTTAAAGAGATAAACGAGATGATTACGGCAGTTGAAGATCATAAAAACTATCCTGATGCTTCTACTGGAAGCATGAGAAACATAGGTATAGAAAATGCAATAGCTAAGATGGATTCACTTCATGACCATATAACAAAATCACACTCCTTAGTAGGTTCTCAATCGAACGCTCTAACGCTTGCACAGGAGAGAGTGTCACTCTTAGAGATTAGTACGATGACTCTTCGCTCATCTGTTATAGATACAGATTTAGCAGAGGCTGCTCTTACTCTAACGCAGTTAGAATTAAACTATCAAGCTATGCTCTCAACTGTTGGGAAGGTCTCAAAGTTAAGTCTTGTAAACTACTTGTAGATTTTAAATAGCATAGATTTTATATTGCAAAATGCCAAAAAAGTTCCTTACTGGAATAATTTTGGCTATACTTCATCTATAAAATAATCATCTACTCCCCAAAGGCTACTCGTTTTGAAAGAGACTCTGTTTATCATCACATTTGGAATTTTAATCTATTTAGGTTTTGCAACTATTTTCGGAGATAGTGGGCTTATAGGTAGTTATGGCTCTGTTTTTGCGTCGTATAATCAAAAATATTTTGGATACGTCTCTTATGTTTACATACTATCTCTACTTTTCCCTCTTTACTATCTCTATAGAGACACCTCTTATAGCTTTAGAAAAATAGAGTTAGTTTTAGCTTCATTTTTAATGTTTTCATCACTTCTTTTAGCTCAAGCTATGCTTATAAATGATGAGTTACGAGGAGTTGCAGGTGGAAGCTTTGCTGACTTTTTATCACCTTTTATCGGACTTTTTGGACTCTGGATATTTTGGTTTATCATCACTTGCGTATCTGCTCTTATGTTTTTAGATAAAAGTATGCACGAGGTAGCAACAGGTATCTCTAAAGTACTTAAAAATGCCATGCCAAAAGAAAAAAAGGTAGCTGCTACAGAGGCGAATGAGAGTGTGGACGAAAATAACTATAGCGCTTATGATGAGCCAAGTTACACAAGAAATAATTTCATAGAAAATATTGATGAAGTAGAAAAAAGTACGATAGAAGAGCCTCAAAAAGAGCAAACACAAGAGATTTTTCAAGAAGCCCAAAAAGAGGAAGAAGAAAAAATTGATAATACGCCACAAACTATACTAGAAGTTGCAGCAAAGATTAAAGAGAAAAAAAATACTCTAGTTATAGATGAATTAGAAGAAAATAGAAAACTTTTAGAATCTATGGAGAGAGGAGAGGTTGAGAAACCTAAAAACTTCATTCTTCCATCAGTTGAATTTTTAAAAAAAGTAGAAACAAAGACTCACTCTGTAGATGAAAATGAGATAGATGATAAAATTCGCTATCTTATAGAAAAGCTTGCGCACTTTAAAATTGATGGTGATGTTGTAAGGACTTATGCCGGTCCTGTTGTCTCAACTTTTGAGTTTAAACCAGCGGCAAATGTTAAAGTAAGTAAGATTTTAAATCTTCAAGATGACCTAGCTATGGCACTCTCAGCGGAGACTATCCGCATCCAAGCTCCCATACCTGGAAAAGATGTAGTTGGCATCGAGATACCAAATGAAACAGTTGAGACTATTTATATTCGTGAACTACTTGATTCTAAACTCTTTAAAGAGTCAGCATCTCCGCTAACTATCGCTTTGGGTAAAGATATAGTTGGGAAACCTTTTATAACTGATCTTAAAAAGCTACCGCATCTACTAATTGCTGGAACTACAGGAAGTGGGAAAAGTGTTGGTATAAACGCTATGATACTCTCACTTTTATATAAAAACTCTCCAGATCAGCTAAGGCTTCTTATGATAGACCCTAAGATGCTAGAGTTCTCCATCTACAATGGCATCCCACACCTTTTAACTCCAGTTATAACAAAGGCTAAACAAGCCATAGTTGCACTAAACAATATGGTCTCAGAAATGGAACGCCGTTATGAACTTATGAGTGAGACAAGAACTAAAAATATTGAAAACTACAATGACAAAGTTAAGAAAGAGGGTGGTGAGCATCTTCCTTATATTGTAGTTATCATAGATGAGCTAGCAGACTTAATGATGACAAGTGGAAAAGATGTTGAGCACTCAATAGCAAGACTTGCTCAAATGGCAAGAGCATCGGGCATCCACCTGATCGTTGCAACTCAAAGACCATCTGTAGATGTTGTCACAGGACTTATAAAAGCAAACTTACCGTCTCGTATATCATATAGAGTTGGACAAAAAGTAGATAGTAAAATCATCTTAGATCAGATGGGAGCAGAGTCGCTCCTAGGTCGTGGAGATATGCTCTTTACTCCTCCAGGATCCACTGGACTTGTAAGACTTCATGCTCCGTGGAGTTCAGAGAGTGAGATAGAAAAAATTGTAGATTTTATAAAGTCACAAAGAGGCCCTAACTATGATAAGAGCTTTTTAGTTGAAGATGATGACTCTGATGGAAGCCAAAGAGGCGAGACATACGAAGAGTTAGATCCACTCTATGATGAGGCAAAAAGCATAGTGGTTATGGATAGAAAGACTTCTATCTCTTACTTACAAAGAAGACTCCAAGTAGGTTACAATCGCTCAGCTAGGATAGTAGAACAACTAGAAGGCGAGGGTGTATTATCTTCACCAAACAGTAAAGGGATTCGTGAGATATTATAGTGAGAGATTGTGAAATAATCCTCACTCTTAGAACTTGGGAACGAAAGTAGTTTATCACGCCAAGTGAGACTAAAGCCTCACGGAGATACTTTAAGGTCTTATAGGACGAGGCTAAAGCTTATAGAAGTCGAGTTAAAAAAGAAATTTATAGCTCTTTAGGGCTTATCATGTTTTTTGGAACTACCCACTCCTTAAATTGTTCTTCTGTTACAAGTCCAAGTGCTAGTGCAGCCTCAAGCAGAGTTGAACCATCTTTATGGGCTTTTTTAGCTATTTTTGTAGCGTTATCGTATCCTATATGAGGATTTAGTGCAGTTACGAGCATAAGTGACTCATCTCTTAGTTTTGCTATACGCTCTTCATTAGCCGTTATACCTTCTATACATCTAGCAGTAAAACTTTGACATCCATCACTAAGTAGGCGAATCGATTGAAGCAGATTGTAAATCATGACTGGCTTAAATACATTTAACTCAAAATGCCCGTTCGAGCCTGCTATGGAGATAGTTGTATGATTTCCCATCACTTGTGCTGATATCATTGTCAGAGCTTCGCTTTGTGTAGGGTTTACTTTTCCAGGCATAATGGAGGAACCAGGTTCATTCTCAGCCAGACTTATCTCCCCAATACCGCATCTAGGTCCAGATGCCAAAAACCGAATATCATTGGCAATTTTCATCATACTTACAGCTATGGTATTTAAAGCTCCACTTGCTTCAACGATAGCATCATGAGCAGCTAGTGCTTCAAATTTATTTTGGGCTGTGACAAAGGGAATGTTTATAGTTTTAGCAACTTGCGCGGCAAATGCTTTATCGAAGCCTTTTACTGAGTTCATTCCAGTACCAACAGCAGTTCCTCCTTGTGCTAACTGAAGCAGAGCAGGAAGTATAGCTTCAACTCTACGGATAGAGTTGGCTACTTGTGCACTGTAGCCTGAAAACTCTTGTCCTAGCGTTATGGGCGTGGCATCTTGAGTATGCGTACGGCCTATTTTTACAAGATGTTCATAAGCTTTAGACTTCTTATCTAGCTCTGCGTGCATATATTTTAAAGCTGGTAGTAGTTTGTTTGTAATCTCTTCAACTGCCGCTATATGCATAGCCGTTGGAAACACATCGTTTGAGGATTGACCCATATTGCAGTGGTCATTTGGATGGACTGGATCTTTTGAACCAATAACACCACCTAAAATCTCAATTGCTCGATTAGATATTACTTCATTTGCATTCATGTTACTTTGAGTACCAGAACCTGTTTGCCACACTGAGAGAGGAAAGTGTTCATCAAATTTACCCTCCATAACTTCACCGGCTGCCTCAATAATTGCTTTTGCTACATTAGCATCTAGAAGACCTAAATCCATATTGACCTTAGCACATGATTGTTTTACTATTGCTAATGCCCTTATAAGAGGCTTTGGCATAGTTTCTACTCCTATGGGAAAGTTTATAAGTGACCTTGCAGATTGCGCACCGTAGTACATATCTGAGGGTACTTTAAGCTTACCAAACGAATCACTCTCTTCTCTAAATAAGTTCATAATATGCTCCATTACTAATATATAAAGTAAATAGTAGCATAAAAAGTGATATTAGGGGGCTGTATGTTGTTACTAAAATACACATATTGGAGTGAATATGTTTAAAATATGTGTATTATAGTAACATAGTTTATTTTGAGTTTACTAATTAGGTTATAATCATTTAAATTAAATATACAGGACTAACTATGGCATTTATGCAAGATTATAAAGCACATGTAAATGAGAGAGAAGCACTAGGTGTTCCTCCATTACCTCTAAGTGCAGAGCAAACAGCAGAAGTTATTGAGCTTATAAAGAGTGATTGCACAGATGAATTACTTGATTTACTGACAAATCGTGTATCGCCTGGAGTTGATGATGCAGCTTATGTTAAGGCGGCATTTTTAAATGATATTGCCAACGAGAACGTTAAAATAGAAGCGATATCTCCTCAAAGAGCAGTTGAAATGTTAGGCATGATGCTAGGTGGCTACAATGTTAAACCTATGATAGATGCATTGAAATCTTCAAATAAAGATGTAGTCAGTGCAGCTATAGAAGCGCTATCTCACACTCTTCTTGTTTATGATGCATTTAATGATGTAGAAGAGTTACACAAAGCTGGTAACAAGGCTGCAACTGAAGTTATGACTTCATGGGCGAATGCTGAGTGGTTTACCTCAAAGCCAAAATTAGCAGATAAAATCACTGTAACAGTTTTTAAAGTAGATGGCGAGACAAATACTGATGATTTATCCCCTGCATCAGAAGCTTTTACTCGTTCAGATATTCCAGTCCATGCTAACTCAATGTTAACTGCTAAGATGGATGATCCTATGGGCATCATAGCTGAGCTTAAGAAAAAAGGTAACACTGTAGCTTATGTAGGTGATGTTGTTGGAACAGGAAGCTCAAGAAAATCAGGAATAAACTCGGTTCAGTGGCACATGGGAGAGAGCATAAAAGGTGTTCCAAACAAAAAAACTGGCGGTGTGGTTTTAGGTAGCACAATTGCTCCAATCTTTTTTGCAACTGCTGAGGATTCTGGTGCTTTGCCACTTGAACTTGATGTATCAGAGATGGAGATGGGCGATGTTATAGAGATCTATCCATATAAAGGTGAAGCTCACAAAAACGGCAAGTGCATTGCTACTTTTAAACTAAATCCTAACACTATAACAGATGAAGTTAGAGCTGGTGGGCGTATCCCGCTTATTATCGGCAGAGGATTAACTTCTAAAGCTCGCAGCGTTTTAAAAATGCCTCAAAGTGATATCTTTTTAACAGCAGAGCAACCAGCTGATAGCGGCAAAGGATATACTCTAGCTCAAAAGATGGTAGGTCGTGCATCTGGACTAGCTGGAGTTCGCCCAGGTATGTACGTAGAACCTGAGATGTCAACTGTTGGTTCTCAAGATACAACTGGACCAATGACTCGTGATGAGATAAAAGAACTCGCAGCTCTTGGCTTTAATGCAGATCTCGTTATGCAATCTTTTTGCCATACGGCAGCTTATCCAAAGCCATCAGATATAACTATGCATCATACTCTGCCTGACTTTATGTCAAACCGTTCTGGTGTAGCACTTCGCCCAGGTGATGGAGTTATCCACTCATGGTTAAACAGAATGGTTCTACCAGACAGTGTAGGAACTGGAGCAGATAGTCATACTCGTTTTCCAATAGGAATCTCCTTTCCTGGAGGCTCTGGAATAGTTGCTTTTGCAGGTGTGACTGGCTCTATGCCACTTACGATGCCAGAGTCGGTTTTAGTTCGCTTTAAAGGCGAGATGCAACCAGGCATCACGCTTCGAGACTTAGTAAATGCCATCCCACATAAAGCTATAAAAGAGGGACTTCTAACAGTTGAGAAAAAGGGTAAGAAAAATATCTTTGCAGGTCGTATATTAGAGATTGAAGGCTTACCAACTCTAAAAGCTGAACAAGCATTTGAACTCTCAGACGCATCAGCTGAGAGAAGTGCAGCAGCTTGTACAGTTCTACTAGATAACGAGCCAGTTATTGAGTATCTAAAATCAAATGTAACTCTACTAGAGTCTATGATTGAAGCTGGTTATGAAGACAAAAGAACGATTCAAAGACGAATAGATAAGATGAAGGATTGGTTAGCAAATCCTACTCTTATGAAGCCAGATGCAGATGCAGAGTACGCAGCTGTTTTAGAGATCAACTTAAATGAGATTAAAGAGCCAATTATCGCTTGTCCAAACGATCCAGATGATGTTGCAACTCTAAGTGAAGTACTAGCATCTAATAGACCTCACAAGATAGATGAAGTTTTTGTTGGTTCATGTATGACAAATATCGGTCACTATCGTGCTTTAGGCGAAGTACTAAAAGGCGAGGGTCCTGTTCCTACTAGACTTTGGGTTTGCCCCCCAACTAAGATGGATGAAAAACAGCTAACCGAGGATGGTTACTACGCTATCTTTGGTGCGGCTGGTGCTAGAACTGAGATACCAGGATGTTCGTTATGTATGGGTAATCAAGCGAGAGTTGAGGATAACGCTATAGTCTTCTCAACTTCAACTCGTAACTTTGATAACCGTTTAGGTAAGGGCGCTCAAGTATATCTAGGCTCAGCAGAACTAGCGGCTGTTTGTGCGATACTAGGTCGTCTTCCAACTGCAGCAGAGTATATAGAAAAAACTAAAAAGATTGTTGGAAAAGAGGGAGAGATTTATAAATATCTGAATTTTAACCTTATAAAAGACTACAAACTAGCTTAAGTTTATACAGAGATGGAGTTAAATCTTCATCTCTTAGTCTAATTGAATGCTCTGGTTAATCTATAAACTAGATTCCGCCTCAAGCAATAAATAGCGGCACACACGTCATCTTGAACTTGGTTCAGGCTCCAACTTACAGCTGAAATAAATAAACTATTTAAATTTATTGTATTTTAATCTCTAATAATATCAAAATCTAGCGGATATTTCGGTATAAAATTTTCTTGAGTTATATCTGCATTTTGAATTTGGTTATTAAATACAATCTTTACTCTGTTGTCAAACTCATCAACATATGAGATGGACTCAATGATAGTCTCTTTAGTAGTTATAGTAAATATTTTGCCCTCAAAACTAGCCTCATAAACACCTTCTTTTATCTCTTTGGCATTTTTTATCATATTGAAAAAATCTAAACTAGAGTCTATACTTCTTATAATAACTTGTTCTATTTCAGGCTCAACAATAGTTATTTGACGGCTATTTACATAGACATCTTTTTGGATAGGTTCTTTATAACTCCATAACGCATTTTGTGGTTTAGAAGCGATGATACTACCTTTATAAGTTAGAGTTTTATCTTTATCATCGGTTACACTTTGAGTAAAGGTAGCTTCAAAAGAGTCAATCTTATCAAACGATGCAAGACTAAGAGAGAAGCTTAAAAGCAGTATATATATATGTTTCACAAAAGTTCCTTTTTTGCAAAATTATACCTAAGGGCTTGTTTACATACTGCATAGAATAAAGTTTAAAATATCTCATTTTGGGATTTATGCTTATTATTATTATTAGTGTGTTAAAATGTCGGCAATTTCGATGATTGGCATGCACTAGATGTGTAAAAATCTGTATTAAGGTTGAGAATGCTACAGGCATTAATGGGTAAGATCTTTGGAACTTCAAATGATCGTGAACTAAAAAAGTACGCTAAAAGAGTAGAAAATATAAATGCTTTAGAGAGTAAGTATGAAGCGCTCAGCGATGATGAGCTTAAAGCTGCATTTAACGAGCTAAGAAGTAGTGTTTTAGAAGATGCTAAGAGTTTAGATGATGTCCTTGAAGACTCATTTGCAATCACTAGAGAAGTTGGGAAAAGAGTCTTAAATATGAGGCATTTTGATGTTCAGCTAATTGGTGGTATGGCTCTACATGAGGGAAGAATCGCTGAGATGAAAACAGGAGAGGGTAAGACTTTAGTTGCAACCCTTCCTATAGTTTTAAATGCGATGACTGGAAAGGGTGTTCATTTAGTTACAGTAAATGACTATCTTGCTTCAAGAGATGCTACTGAGATGGGACTTCTATATAACTTTTTAGGTTTTTCAGTTGGAATGGTATTAGAGAGTAACTCTGAAGCAGAGAAAAAGATAGAAGCTTATAAATGTGATATCACTTATGGTACTAATAACGAGTTTGGCTTTGACTATCTAAGAGACAATATGAGCTATTCAGCTGGGCATATGACCCAAAGAAATCATAACTTTGTAATCGTTGATGAAGTAGATAGTATCCTTATTGATGAAGCTAGAACTCCACTTATAATCTCAGGTCCAACAAACAGAGCGCTAGAAGATTATAAAATAGCTGATGGCATCGCTATGCAACTAAAAAGAGATGAACATTTTACTGTAGATGAGAAAGATAAAGTGGTTCTTATAACTGAAGAGGGCATCACAAAAGCTGAAGAGCTTTTTGGTGTTGAGAATCTCTATAGTGTTGAGAACTCATCTCTTCCACACGCACTAGATCAAGCTCTAAAAGCAAACTATCTTTTTGTAAAAGATGTTGATTATGTTGTAAATGATGGTGAAGTAGTTATTGTTGATGAATTTACAGGAAGACTAAGTGAGGGTCGCCGCTTTAGTGAGGGACTTCATCAAGCACTCGAAGCTAAAGAAGATGTAGAGATAAAAGAGGAGACTCAAACTCTAGCAGATATAACATTTCAAAACTACTTTAGAATGTATGATAAGTTAGCTGGAATGACTGGAACTGCTGAGACTGAAGCTACAGAGTTTGCACAGATTTACTCTCTTGATGTTGTCTCTATTCCTACAAATATTCCTATTACTAGAAAAGACCTCAATGATCTTATCTATAAAACAGAAAAAGAGAAGTTTGATGCAGTTATAGAGACTATCAAGAAGCTCTCAAAAACAGGTCAGCCTGTCCTTATAGGTACTGCATCTATAGAGAAGTCAGAAGCTCTACATGAAGTACTAAAAAAAGAAAAAATAGCACATACTGTACTAAACGCTAAAAATCACGCTCAAGAGGGTGAGATAATAAAGCACGCTGGAGCAAAAGGTGCTGTTACAATTGCTACAAATATGGCAGGTCGTGGTGTTGATATCAAAGTTAGTGATGAAGTAAAGGCTCTTGGAGGCCTTTATATTATAGGAACAGAAAGACATGAAAACCGCCGAATCGACAACCAGCTTCGTGGTCGTAGTGGTCGTCAAGGAGATGCTGGAACTACTCAGTTTTACTTATCGCTTGAAGATAATCTTCTTCGTATATTTGGCTCAGACAAGATAAAGTCCATTATGGAAAGGCTTGGGGTTGAGGATGGAGAGTATATAGAGTCAAAAATGGTTACTCGCGCAGTTGAGAAAGCTCAAATGAAAGTCGAAAACATGCACTATGAAGGTAGAAAGCAGATAGTTGAGTATGATGATGTTGCAAATGAGCAGAGAAAAATCGTTTATAAGTTTAGAAATCAACTCTTAGATAGAGAGTATGATATCGACTCAAGAATCGATACAATTCGGGTTGATTATATAAATAACTTACTCAATATTTGTGGCATCTTCGATGGTGGAGAAGACTTTAACATCAAAAGAGTCTCTGAGATTTTAAAAGAGGAGTTAAACTTTGACTTAAAGGTTGAAGAGTTTTCATCTTTAGAGTTTGAAGAGCTTCTTGAGAAATTAGTTGAAGTTGTTAAAAAATCTTATGATGATAAGATGAGTGTTTTAGAAGATGATATTCGTTCAGATATTGCAAGGGAGCTCTACTTAAAAGAGTTAGACAGCGCATGGAGAGAGCATCTCTACGCTATGGACAACATGAAAACTGGAATTAGACTCCGTGCATATAATCAAAAAGATCCACTTGTTGAGTATAAAAAAGAGAGTTTTAATCTCTTTGGCGAGCTAATCAAAGATATGAAGTTTAACGCTATAAAAACTCTTCAGATAATCCAATTTAGAATGGACTCTGCTGAAGAAGAGGCAGCAAGCGTAGCACAACAGATGGAGATGAAAAGAAAGTTTGAAGAGGCTGCTATGATCTTTAATCATTCACAAAACCAAGAGACTCAAACATCTGAGAAAAAAGTAGCTAGAAATGAGCCTTGTCCTTGCGGAAGTGGCAAAAAATATAAACAGTGCTGTGGCAAAAGTGGCCCCAAGAAGGGGGTATTTGCCAAAAACGGTGATTTTGCCTCTTGAGAGCATCTATAGTCCCCTATCTTGTCAAGCGTTTCCTTCGCTTTGACAAAGACCAACCTTTCATCTTCTTATCAGCACTGCTAGCTTTTTTAGGGATAACTTTAGGCGTAATGGTCCTTATTGTAGCCATGGCACTTATGAATGGTTTTGATAAAGAGTTTAAGAAAAAACTTACCATTATGAACTATCCACTGACTGTTATTCCTAAATTTTATGGGGCTGTTAATGAAGAGTTACTCATAAAGATGCAAACAAAATTTCCACATCTTAATTTTAGTCCCTATGTGCAATCTGCTATTATGGCTAGAAGTGGTTCAAAGCTAGAGGGTGGATATATCTTTGGCGTAAACTTTGAAGATGAAGCAAAGGTAAATAGCGTCTTAGCAAAAGCTATAACAAATGTAGATTTTTCAAAGTTTGATGTGCTTATTGGAAAGAGTTTAAAAGATGAGTTTAATCTATATGTAGATGATAAACTTATGTATATTTTTACTCACGTAGAGCCAGGTGGGCTATCTGTTACTCCAAAAATAAAACGCTTTAAGGTTAAAGGCATCTTCGATTCAGGGCTTAGTGCTTATGATAAAGCCTATAGTTACACAACACTATCTTCGATGCAGGCGATGTTAGGACTCTCATCTAGCCAATATGATGGAATTCATATATACTCAAACGATCCTCACAAAGATATTTTAAAAATCAAAGAATTTTTGCCAGTTAGTGTGAGCGTTAAAGGTTGGTGGGAAGATAATGTTAATTTTTTTGCAGCCCTAGAACTTGAGAAAGCTTCTCTTTTTATAGTGCTTATGCTTATCATTTTAATAGCAGCTATAAACATCATCTCTTCACTGCTTATGACTGTGATGAACAGAAGAAGCGAGATAGCGCTACTTCTATCATTGGGTACTACAACAAAAGAGATTAAAAAGATTTTCTTATACCTTGGTATAGTTATTGGAGTAAGTGGCATCTTAGCTGGAATAGCTTTTGGAATGAGTGGTTTATGGATACTGAGCACTTTTGATATTGTCTCCCTGCCAAAAGATGTATATCCTACTACTACACTGCCACTAGATTTGAGTCTAAAAGACTTCCTACTTATAGTCATTGGCGCATTTGTGATTGTGATTGCATCTTCATACTATCCTGCAAAAAAAGCTAGCGAAGTAGATATCCTTAGAGTCTTAAGAAACGAGTAGCTTGAGCTTTCTAAAATCTCATAAGATCCTAAATTAAGTTCAGGATAAAGAAAGGGTTTATGGATGTTGGGGAGTATGGCTGTTGGAGAGGTTTAGAAACTAATAGTTTTATTTTTTTTCATCATCTTTAAACATCTCAAATGGTAATAGAAGAGTCCGCTTTATAATGTTAAGTGGAGCTACCATTATATCTTTTGCTATAAGACTACTAACATCTGGGTCGTTAAGCTTACCACTTATCTTTATAGATGTTGAGATGCTATCATCTCCTAAAAGTATATAACCAACTACTGGGACCTTTGAGAAACTACTACCTAAATCTGTTTTTAGGTTTAGCCTAAGATCTATAGTGTCCTTAACATAGTTGGCAGTTCCATAACCTACTATATCTATCTCTTTTGAGTCAAGCGAGATATCACTAAAGTTAAAAATGTCATCTTTAGAGTGAAAATTTATATAAGCATTCTTTACTTCAAGTCCTTTTTTACTATATCCAGGAAGAGAAAAAGTTACAAGAGAGGGTATAGTGTTTACAAAAGCAAGTATATTGTTTAAGATTTTATAATCAACTATGGTTGTATCTTTAATCTGAACAAGTCCCTTGTAGTCATCAATAGTGCCCAATACAGAAAAAGAGAGTACTCCATTTTTAAACTTAGATAAGGAGAAAAGATTATTCATAAAATCATCTCCAAAGCCATCACCATATAGATAAAACTTAGCATCTTTTAATTCAAAACCGGCACTTCCAATTCCATGTTTGAACTGAGCGTTAATGATTTTGTCAAAGTATTGTAGTTGCATTGTTTGAGTAAGTATTTGTCTGTTTTCACCTACATAAATATAGCAATCTTTTGAGTCAAATATAATATTTTTTCTACTCTTTGAATCTACTTCTGTTTTTCTATCCTTTACAAACTTAAGTAGGGCATCTAAATTTATACCAATATTACTCGCCCACAACTTTATCTCTTTGTTTACTCTAGCATCTATGGAATTATTTATATTTAGAACTATATCACCTGTCTTATCTTCTACAAAACCTCGTACAACATAGTCTTCTATAAGCTTATTTTTATAGGCTAAGAATTTATATGGATACTTTATATTTGCAGAAAAGTTTATATCGTTTTGCGTTTGATATTGATAAACGCTAAAATCACCATTTGTTATATTGTATTCTTGTAGCAATTTTGAGTTTTTAGATAGTTTTTGCAGTGAGTTAAATTTTAATTTCCAGCCCCTCTCTTCTAAACTAAACTTAGCATCATAGTTATCTGCTTTTATTGTTGTCTCTTTAGCATCATAGTTTAAATCTAGTTTTATAATATCTTCTGAGCTAAATATCTCACCTAAGTCGCTATTTTCAAAGTGAATCTGTTTGAGGTTTATAACACCTCTATTTTCATCAAAAAAATATCTTACATTAAACTCTGCATCTGCTAAATTTTTGATCTTTGCCTTAGATGATATTACTCTAAACTCTTCGGAATTTAACTCCAAGATAGTAGCTCTAAACGTATAATCCAAGCCTTTTGCGCTAAACCTCATGTCTTCATTTGACTCTATGATTATTTTTTCATCATAATTTAGTTTAAGCGGAGCGCTTGATTGATTCATCTTTATATCTTTTAGGTTAAAAGTTAACAAATCTATATCAAAGTCTAACTTCAGTGGATTTAAGCTTAACTCTCCAGATACAAACATAGTTGCTAAATCTTTCATCTCAATATAAGCAGTTGGAATCTTAGCTTTTAGGGTCTCTAAGTCAAAAAAAACATTTAAACTATCGAGTGTGATGGTCTCATCTTTATAAACCCATTTTGATTTTTCTATTTTTATATTATCTTGTTTATTTGAGATAATGTAGGACGCTTTAAGAGGTTTTTTTTTCAATTTTAGCTCATTAAAAACGACACTATTCATCTCAAAATCAATCTTACCCTCACTTTTTTTAGCATCGTATATAACATCAACTACAGCTGTGGCTATATCTTTATATTTTGCTTGCATCTTAGGTATGCGCACATCGTAGTTATCAAGATAGACTTTTGTATCAGTTACATCAATATCTAAGCCTAAGTAGTTAAAATTCGCCACTTTTGCATAAAAAACACCTTTAGCATCTACATCTATATTGCGAAGACCTACAGTAATTTTTAAGTCAGTTGTAACGCTGCCACTATTTTGTAGGATTGGAAGTTTTATCTTATATGTATTTAAAAGATAGAGCAAATCACTATTTACTTTGCCATCAAAGTTTAAAAATAGACTAAGTAGTTCCTCTTTTTTAGAAAAATCTATCTTCAACCAGCTACTTTGCAAGTCAAACCCATATTGAAAAGTTCCTTGTGGTCTGATGTATAGAACTCCATCTATAAACTCTAGTTCAGTCTTTTGCGTAAGAACAGGTTCAAGAGCTTTGTTATAAGTATAAGTAAGCTCTGAGGCGCTAGCTTTTACTACGATATTTTTATATGCTTCATCTAGTTTTTCATACTCAATCCAGCCAGATGCACTGTTTAGTTTTAACTCTTTAAATGTGATAGCATCATAAGCCCAGTATTTAACCTCTTTGGGCATATCTATCATCTCCATAGTATGCTTTAAGTTTTTTATATTCTCTTTTGTATTAGCTTTATAAATGAGTTTTTCACTATCTGCCTGTGCAAAGGCTCTTAAAAAAACATCATCATTAATGTTTATATTTAGATTTGAGATAAGCTCTTTTTTATCCCCATCAAAGATTAAGTTTCCATCTATAGTTATCTTTTTTGTAAAGTAAGAAAATTCTGTAATTTGGGCATTTAGGTAGTTAGATTCATAAAAAAGAGAACTATTTAGCGAGAACTCTTTTGATGATGCTATAAAATATCCACTTGAACCATTCTTGTATAAAAATGAAGCATCTATATCATTAAAAGTTATTTTATTAACTTCAAATTTCTCAAACCAATTATCAAAAAGAAGTATGGCTTTTAAAACCTTACTAACTGCGTCAATACTCACTTTTTCACTATTTTGATTGGAATCATTAGTGATTTTCAACTCTTCTATACTAATGTTTAGCTTTTCATTCCATTTAATGTATAATTTCTCAATTTCAATATTTGGCAAAGAGATGTTGTTAACATAGATGCCACTTTGTAGTAGTATAAATAAAAGGCTGAGCGTTAAAAAAATGAATGATAAAGCACTAACGATTATAAAGTGGATTTTAGAGATAGTATTAATTATTATTTTATCGTTCATGTATTACCTAAATCAGCCTGTTCGTAGCCATAAAGTGGTCTTTATACCACAGGGTTCTATAAATCAGATTATAACACAACTGCATCAGAATAACTACAATGTTTCAAAACTAGATTCAATTTTACTAAGGTTTATAGGCTCTCCTCAAAGTGGTTGGATAGATATGAAGAGCACTTACAATACAAGAGGCGATTTTTTATATAAACTTGTAACTGCAAAAGCGGCACTTCAAAATGTAACACTTATACCAGGTGAGACTACATATATTTTCTTAGACGATTTAGCGCTTAAGTTAAAGTTAGATAGAGACAAACTTGAGAGTGAGTTTTTATCACAAAGTAAAATAGAAGAGGGTGCTTTTGTTCCAAATACCTATAAACTGCCACTTGGCATAACTGAAAAAGAGTTAATAAGAATCCTTCTATATGAGTCAGACCAACAGATGCAAAAGCTTTCTATTAAGCTTTTTGGAACTTACAATGAGAAAAAATGGTTTCAAATTGTAGCACTTGCATCTGTAATAGAGAAAGAATCAGCCAATGCCAAAGAGATGCCACTTGTAAGTTCAGTTATTTACAATCGCATAAAAAAGGGAATGAAGTTGCAAATGGATGGAACTTTAAATTATGGCAAATACTCACATATCAAGATAACTCCACAAAGAATAAGAGAAGATGAGAGCATCTACAACACCTATAAACACAGCGGTATTCCGAGCCTCCCTGTTTGTAATGTTAGTTTTGAAGCTATAAAGTCCGCAGTTTTCCCTGCCAAGACTTCTTACCTATACTTTATGAAAAACAAGAACGGTACTCACGATTTCTCACGTAACTATTCTACACATTTAAGCAACATAAAGCGTGTTACTAAATGAAACAAAAAAGAAATATAAGTAAATCTTTAGACCCGCTTTGAGTAAATTATTTATCTTAGTGTTATGATTGTCCTGTAAGTTTTTGTGGGGTCACACTTGTGATTATTATAAAAACAAAAAAATATTAACCCAAGGACAAAAAATGTCAAAAATTATTTGGTCAAAAATTGATGAAGCTCCAGCTTTAGCAACTTACTCACTTTTACCAATCGTAAGTGCTTTCACAAAATCTGCAGGTGTTGATGTAGTTACTAGTAATATCTCACTCGCAGGTAGAGTTATCTCTAAGTTTCCACAGAGATTAAAAGAAGACCAAAGAATTGCTGATGACTTAGCAGAGCTTGGAAATATTGTTCAACTCTCAGATGCTAACATTATAAAGCTTCCAAATATTTCAGCTTCTGTGCCTCAACTAATGGAGTGTATAGCGGAGCTTCAATCTCAAGGATACGATATTCCAAACTACCCAGAAGAGCCAAAATCTGATGAAGAAAAAAAGCTTCAAACGCTTTTTTCAACTTGTTTAGGCTCAGCAGTTAATCCTGTTCTTCGTGAGGGTAATTCAGATAGAAGAGCGGCAGCGGCTGTTAAAAACTTTGCAAAGAAAAATCCTCATAAACTTCGTCCATTTGAGAAAGACTCAAAAGCTTGTGTGGCACATATGGATGGTGGAGATTTTTACTCAAATGAGCAGTCTATCATCATGTCAGGTAGCGGTAAAGTAACGATAGAACAAAATGGAAAAGTTCTAAGAGAGATAGATGCACAGGATAAAGAGATACTAGATGCTACCTTTATGTCAGCATCAGCACTTGCATCTTTTTACCAAGATACTTTAGATGATGCAAAGGCGAATGGTAACTTATGGTCACTTCACCTAAAAGCTACTATGATGAAAGTTAGTGACCCTATCATGTTTGGTCACGCTGTAAAAGTTTTCTTCAAAGATGTTTTTGCAAAGTACGCTTCAGAGTTAAAAGCTATTGGTTACAATGCAAATATGGGTCTAGGAGACTTATATAAGAAGTTAGAAAACTCACCTAAAAAAGATGAAATCATAGCTGCAATAAAAGCTACTTATAGCACTCAACCAGCTCTAGCTATGGTTGACTCTGATAAAGGGATCACAAATTTACACGCTTCAAATGATATTATTATAGATGCTTCAATGCCTGTTGTGATTCGTGATGGCGGTAAAATGTGGAATAAGGATGGTAAAACACAAGAGTGTGTATCAGTTATTCCAGATGCATCATACGCAGTCTTTTTCAAGGCTATGGTTGATGATTGTGTTGCAAATGGTCAGTATGATGTCTCAACTATGGGTAATGTTGCAAATGTTGGGCTTATGGCACAAAAAGCAGAAGAGTATGGCTCTCATCCAACTACAATAGAACTGGCTGAAGCTGGAACTGTAGAGGTAAAAGACGCATCAGGAAATGTTTTGATGAGTCATAAATGCGAAGCTGGAGATATCTACAGAATGTCTCGTGCTAAAGACATCCCAATCAAAGACTGGGTAAGATTAGCGGTTGAAAGAGCAAGACTTACAGGTTCTCCAGCTGTGTTTTGGTTAGATGAAAATCGTGCACACGATGCAAATATGATTAAAAAAGTAAATGAGTATTTAAAAGATCATGATACAAAAGGTTTAGAGCTTCCTATTATGAATGTTACAGATGCTGCAAAATACACAAATGAGAGAGTTCGCAAGGGTCTTGATACTATCTCTGTAACTGGTAACGTTTTAAGAGACTATTTAACAGATATGTATCCTATTTTAGAGTTAGGAACTTCTGCTAAAATGTTATCAATAGTTCCACTTATAGCTGGTGGTGGTCTTTTTGAAACTGGTGCTGGTGGATCTGCTCCTAAGCATGTTGATCAGTTTTTAGAAGAGGGACACTTAAGATGGGACTCACTAGGAGAGTTTCTAGCGCTTGCTGAGTCTTTAAGATTTATTGCTCAAAAAAATGACTCTAAAAAACTAGCAGTTGTAACTGCGGCTCTTGATGTTGCTAACAACGCTTACCTTGATAATGACAAATCACCATCAAGAAAGTGTGGAGAACCTGACAATAAAGCTTCTCACTTCTTTGTGGCACAATACTGGGCTGATGCTCTAGCATCTCAAAGTGATGATGCAGAATTAGCAGCAAAATTTACTCCAGTAGCACAAGCACTAAAAGAGAATGAAGCTAAGATTATAAAAGAGTTACTCTCAGTTGAGGGCAAAGCTCAAGATATCGGCGGATACTACCATCCAGATGATGCAAAAGCTGAAGCTGCGATGAGACCGTCAGAAACTCTAAATGCTATTATAAATTCGATATAATACAAAAAGAGTAAAACTACACACATCAAATAAGCACAAACTTGTTTGATGTGATAGTGAAGATTTAAAGATTAAATTAACCTAATCTTTAAATTTTTACTATTTTAAATATCAAAAGGAGTACCATGAGAGGTAAAAGAGTAGCAATTGTAGGCGTTGGAAATGTCGGCTCTTCTGTAGCATATTCTTTGGCAATGACTGGTTCTTGCCATGAAGTTATAATAAGAGCGAAGGATGTTGACAAGGCAAGAGGAAAGGCATTAGATCTATCTCAAGCTGCTCAGGCTGCTAGAAAACATACTGTAATTTCTGTCGCTGAGACACTAGAAGATGTAAGAGATTGCGATGTTGTTGTAATTACAGCAGGCAGTCCGCGGCTTCCAGGCATGAGTAGAGATGATTTACTATTGAAAAATGCCCAAGTGATGAAAGATATTGTAAATGTTATAAAAGTTTCATCTCCAAATGCGGTTATTATCCCTGTGTCAAACCCACTAGATGCAATGGTTTATGTTGCTTTAAAAGAGACTGGTTGGGACAGAAGTAGGGTTTTAGGAATGGCTGGAATCTTAGACAGTGCTAGAATGGCTCACTTTGTGTATGAAAAACTAGGCTATGGAGCAGGGCAGATAAGATGTTCTGTTATGGGTGGTCATGGTGATGACATGGTTCCTCTTCCTAGATTCTCAACTGTAGCAGGAGTTCCACTTACTGACCTTTTGACTTGGGATGAAATAAATGAGATAGTTGAAAAAACTAAAAAAGGTGGCGCTGAGATAGTTGAGCTTCTTCAAGATGGAAGTGCTTACTACGCACCAGCAAAATCAACTGCTCTTATGGTTGAAGCAGTTTTAACTGACACAAAACAGATATATCCATGTGCTGTAATGTTAAAAGGTGAGTATGGATATACAGATGTTGTAAGTGGAGTTCCTGTTATGATTGGAGCTATGGGAGTTGAAAAAGTTATAGAAGCTAACCTTAATGATGATCAAGATAGAAAGTTTGCAAAGTCCGTTGGGAGCGTAAAAGAGCTAATAGAAGCCCTTTATACTAATAAATTTTATACTAGATAATATTAGAGTCATAAGATATGACTCTATCCTCACACCATTCCCCTAATATCTCTTTAAAATCAGGCTGCAAAATATATAGACATGGATTTTTTTCAAAGCTAAGTCATGATATTATATAAAAAAATTGCAACAAGAGCTATTATATAGATAGATAAATTGTAAATAAAATTAAAAGGAAAATATAATGGTAGGTAGAAGAGTAGGTATAGTCGGAGCTGGCTCAGTTGGAGCTACTGCGGCTTATAGCTTAACAATGACTGGAAGATGCCATGAAGTTATACTTTATGACATAGATAGTGATTTAACAATTGGAAAAGCTATAGATATAGGACAATCTGCAAGCTACTCTCCTAGAGGAACCATAGTAACTCCAGCATTAGATCCAAGTGAATTAAAAGATTGTGATATTGTAGTCATTACTGCGGGCGTGCCTAGAACAGGCGACATGACTAGAGCTGACTTACTTTTAGTAAATGCAAAAATCATAAAAGAAGTAACTGCTAATGTTATGAAGTACTCTCCCAATGCCATAATACTTTGCGTATCTAATCCTCTTGATATTATGACTTATATTATACATAAGATGACTAATTGGGATAGAAGCAGAATCATCGGTATGGCTGGGGCATTGGATGGGGCTAGAATGGCCTATGAAATACACAACAAAGTTGGTTTTGGTTCAGGACAAGTTAAAGGAATGCTTATCGGTGACCATGGACAAAATATGATTCCAATGCCTGAAATATCTTCAGTTGGTGGTGTTCCGCTAGATCAAATTGTTACAAAAAGAGACATGGATGAGATTATCGCTAGAACAAAAGATGGAGGTGCAAAAATTGTTAAACATCTTGGAACTTCAGCTTATTATGCACCTGGTCGTGCTGTAGCAATTATGGTTGAGGCTATGCTTGATGACTCCCAAATAGTGATGCCATCTTCTGTACTTCTTGATGGAGAGTATGGACATAGTAATGTTTGTGTAGGTGTCCCTGTTGTCTTAGGTGGTAAGGGAGTAGAAAAAATTATAGAGTTAAATCTAGATGATGAAACAAAAGCTAAGTTTAAAATCTCGGTTGACTCTATAAAAGAGGGTATAGAAATTTTAGAAAAGAACAATTTTTTTGTGTAGAAACTACACCTTTTGACTCTTATTGAGAGTTTTTTATGTGTAGATTCTACACATTCTCTCATATGTTTTAAAAATTATATTGATAATAGGCTCTATTGTAAAAAGAGTGCTAAACTATGCTTCATATATATTTTAATCCAAAAAAAGAAAAAAAGGGTAATTTAAAATGCGTGAAATTGCATATGAAGAAATAGTTAAAAATGTCAGAGATATTATAATATACTCTGCCTCAAACCTACCCCAAGATGCTCTTACCGCTATGCAAGAAGCTTATAAAAATGAAAAAAGCCCAGTAAGTAAAGAAGTCCTAAAACAACTCCTAGACAATGCAGATATAGCAAGCAGTGAAGCTCGACCTCTATGCCAAGATACTGGACTTGCAGTCTTTTTTATAAAACTTGGTGCTGATGTAAGAGTGGTTGGCGGTCTTTTAAAAGATGCTATAAATGAAGGTACAGAAAAGGGCTACATAGATGGTTATCTAAGAGCTTCTACTTGTCATCCATTTACTCGTTCAAACAACAAAGATACTATTGGTTACAACTTACCAGCAATTATCCATCTCGATATTGTCGAGGGCGATAAGATAGAGATAGAATATGCTGCAAAAGGTGGAGGAAGTGAAAATGTATCACGCGCTAGAGTCTTCCCTCCAGCTGCTGGAAAGCAAGGTGTCATAGACTATGTAAGAGAGTGCATCTCAGATGCTGGACCAAACCCTTGTCCTCCTCTGACGGTAGGAGTTGGTATTGGTGGAACTTTTGAAAAAGCAGCAATTAGTTCTAAACATGCGCTATTTCGTAACATAGGCTCTGTAAATGAAGACCCAGAGATGGCAGAGCTTGAAGATGTGATAAAAAAAGAGTTAAACAAGCTTGGCATTGGAACTATGGGAATGGGTGGAACCCAGACGGTTTTAGCTGTTCATATAGAAGCAAACCCTTGTCACATAGCATCACTTCCAGTCTCTGTAAATGTTCAGTGTCATAGTTCACGACACACGCATATTACGATATAAGGATAGAAGATGAGTAAAACATATCATTTAACAACTCCACTAAACGATGAAATAACATCAAAACTTCACAGTGGTGATATCGTATATATAAGTGGCACAATTTACACAGCAAGAGATGCAGCGCACAAAAGACTTGTTGATCTGCTAGATGAGGGTAAAGAGCTTCCTTTTGATATAGAAGGTGCGATTATTTATTTCGTTGGCCCAACTCCACCAAAACCAGGAGATCCTATCGGGAGTGCTGGCCCTACTACATCTTACAGAATGGACTCATACTCTCCAAGGCTTATAGCTGAGGGTTTAAAAGGCATGATAGGTAAAGGTAAGAGAAATGAAGCAGTTACTGATGCTTGTCAAAAACATAAAGCTATTTACTTTGGTGCTACTGGCGGAGCGGGGGCACTTTTAGGTAAGCAGATAAAGAGTGCAGAAGTTATAGCTTATGAGGAGCTAGGACCTGAAGCGGTTAGAAAACTAGAAGTAGTTGACTTTCCTGTAACTGTAATCAATGATACTTACGGCGAAGATCTATATAAAATAGGTCGAGCGCAATACGAAGTTAAATAGTTTTATTTTAAAATAAGGAGAATAAATGAATATACATGAATATCAAGCAAAACAGATTTTCAAGAAGTATGGAGTGCCTACCCCAAAAGGTATTATGGCAGAGAGTGTTAAAGAAGCAGTTACTGCAGCTGAACAATTAGGTGGACCTATCTGGGTTGTCAAAGCACAGATCCATGCAGGTGGTCGTGGTTTAGGTGGTGGGGTAAAACTTGCTAAATCTTTAGAAGAAGTTGAGTCTTTCTCTAATGAAATTCTTGGAATGACTTTAGTTACACACCAAACTGGCCCTGAGGGCAAGCTGGTGAGAAAACTATATATAGAAGATGGTGCAGATATTCAGTCTGAACTATATCTTTCTGTTGTTCTTGATCGTGCATCTGAGATGCCTCTGATTATGGCATCTACTGAAGGTGGTATGAATATTGAAGATGTTGCTGAGAAGACACCTGAAAAAATTGTTACAATTCCTGTAGATCCAGCTATTGGTTTTCAAAGCTTTCATGGCCGTGAGTTAGCATTTGGTCTTGGTCTTACAGATATAGATGAGCAAAAAAATATCATTAAATTTGCACATAAGCTTTTTAAACTCTATATGGAGACTGATGCTGAGATGATTGAAATCAATCCACTTGTCAAAACTGCTAAGGGCGACTTTATAGCACTTGATGGAAAGATGGGATTTGACAATTCAGCTCTTGGTCGTCAACCTGAAATTGCAGCTATGCGTGATATCACTGAAGAAGATGCTGATGAGAGAGAAGCAGCTCAATATGGTCTTTCTTATGTAGCTCTAGATGGTGAAATTGGTTGTATGGTAAATGGTGCTGGTCTTGCTATGGGTACTATGGATACGATTAACTATATGGGTGGAACTCCTGCAAACTTCCTCGATGTAGGTGGTAGTGCAAACGCTGAGACTGTTGCTAAAGGGTTTGAGATTATTCTTAAAAATCCAAAAGTAAAGGCTATTTTTGTAAATATTTTTGGTGGAATCGTTCGTTGTGATCGCATAGCTAATGGTATCATCGAAGCAACTAAAATGACTGATGTTAATGTCCCTGTAATTGTGCGCCTTGATGGAACTAATGCTCCAGAGGCTGCAGAAATTCTTAAAAATGCAAATATTCACAACTTAATAGTCGCTAATGACTTAGGTGACGGTGCTGCAAAAGCAGTAGCTGCCGCAAAACAAGCATAATAGGAGGGAGGTAATTAATGTCAATTTTAGTAAATAAAGATACAAAAGTAATCGTTCAAGGTTTTACAGGAAAAGAGGGTTCGTTCCATGCTGAGCAGTGTTTAGCATACGGCACGAAAATAGTTGGTGGAGTCACACCGACTAAAGGTGGACAAGAGCATCTGGGTAAACCAGTGTTTAACACAGTAAAACAAGCTGTAAAAGCGACTGGTGCTACAGTTTCTATGATTTTTGTTCCACCTGCATTTGTTGCAGATGCTGTGATGGAAGCTGCTGAAGCTGGGATTGATCTTGCTGTGATTATTACAGAAGGTGCTCCTGTTAAGGATATGCAAATGGCTAAGGCACATGCTACTAAGCATGGAATGAAAACTATTGGGCCAAACTGCCCTGGTATCATCACTGCTGAAGAGTGTAAAATTGGAATTATGCCTGGTATGATATTCAAAAAAGGCAATGTAGGTCTAATATCAAAATCTGGTACATTAACTTATGAAGGTGCAAACCAAGTATGTAATGAAGGTTTTGGTATTAGCACTGCAGTCGGTATTGGAGGAGATCCAATTATAGGGCTTTCATACAACCAGATTCTACCAATGTTTGAAGCAGATCCAGATACACATGCAATCGTTATGATTGGTGAAATCGGTGGAGATCTTGAGATTCAAGCTGCTAAACTAATTAAAGAACAAATCACCAAGCCAGTTGTTGCTTTTATCGCAGGTCAAACTGCTCCAAAAGGTAAAACAATGGGTCATGCAGGTGCTATAGTTAGTGGTAGTGCTGGTACTGCAAAAGAGAAGATGGAAGCACTCGAAGCTGCTGGCGTAAAAGTTGTAGTTTCTCCTGCTGATATTGGAAAAGCAATTGCAGAGGTTTTATCTAAAAAACTTTAGCTTTGTGTTAGCTTTAATATGTAACAAAAGGTTACATTTTTCAAACGCTACTAGCACGATTTAGTTTAAAGTTATAAAAACTTAGATAATCTATAAAGAGCAATGTGTAGCTGAAGTTACACTAAAAATGAGGAGAATAAATGGGAACTTTTAAGACAAAAAACCCAGGTAACCAACCAGTATGGGTAAATACGAGTAACTGTAAAGCATGCGATATTTGTGTATCTGTTTGTCCAACAGGCGTACTTGGAATGAAATATGAATCTACTTCTACACTAGGTGCTATGATTTCTGTTAATAATCCAGAATCTTGTATTGGATGTGTTGAGTGTGAGCTTAGCTGTCCTGACTTCGCTATATATGTAGCAGACAGACAAGAGTATAAAGCGGCTGGATTTAGTTTCGCTAAGATAACCGATGAAGCTAAAGAGCGTCAAGCTGCTATTGTCGCGAATAATTATATGTCACTTAGTGAACAAGGAGTTAAATAATGGCAACTAGAGAAGTAATATCTACAGGAAATGAATTAGCTGCTTTGGCTGCTGTTGATGCAGGCTGTATGTTTTTTGGTGGTTATCCATTAACACCATCAAGTGAAATAATGCATGAAATTTCTGACCTTTTACCAAAAAAAGGCGGAGTAGCAATCCAAATGGAAGATGAAATAGGTGGTATTTGCGCTGTAATTGGTGCAGCTATGGTTGGCCAGCGCGCTCTTACTGCGACTTCAGGACCTGGTATGAGTCTTAAAGCTGAACAATTAGGTCTTGCCCAAATGGCAGAAGTTCCTTTAGTTTGTGTAAATGTTATGCGTGGTGGTCCATCAACTGGTCTTCCAACTCGTGTATCTCAAGGTGATATACTTCAAGCTAAAAACCCATCACATGGTGACTATAAGTCAATCACATTGTGTGCAGGTTCATTAGCTGAGTGCTATACTGAAGTTGTAAGAGCTTTTAACTTAGCAGATAGATTTATGCAACCAGTTATAGTATTGCTAGATGAGACTATTGGTCACATGCACGGAAAAGCTGATATTCCAACTGCTGAAGATGTTGAAGCTGGAATTGTTCCAAGAAAAAGATTTGATGGCCCAGCTGAAGAGTATTTTCCATACGGTGTTGAGCATGATGAGCCAGCGGTTCTTAACCCAATGTATGAGGGTTATAGATATCACTTTACAGGACTTCATCATGATAAAAAAGGTTATCCAACTGAAGAGATTGAGACTTGTAGAAAACTTATCCAAAGATTAGAGGATAAGGTAGCATTTCATGAAGATGAAGTTGAATCTTTTGAAGAGTTTATGATGGAAGATGCAGAAGTTATGATAATAGCTTATGGTTCAGTTTCACTTGCTGCAAAAGAGGCGATTCGTCATTTAAGAGCAGATGGCATTAAAGCTGGACTCTTTAGACCAATTACAATCTGGCCTTCACCAGCTAAAAAGATCAAAGAGCATACTGACAAAATAGAGAAAGTTTTAGTTGTTGAGTTAAATATTGCACAATACCATGGCGAGATTCAAAGAGCAGCGGCAAGACTTGATATTGATGGGCTATTTAAAGTTAATGGAAGACCAATATCTCCACATGAAATCGTTAGCAAAGTAAAGGAGTTATAAAATGGCGTTTAATTATGATAAATATTTAAGACTTGAAAAGATGCCAACACTGTGGTGTTGGGGTTGTGGGGATGGCGTTATCCTTAAAGCATTCGTTAGAGCAATTGATAAAATGGGCGTATCTCAAGATGATGTATGTGTTGTATCTGGAATAGGGTGCTCTGGAAGATTCTCTTCTTATGTTGATTTTAACACAGTTCATACAACTCACGGTAGAACTATTGCTTATGCAACAGGTATAAAACTTGCACGTCCTGATAAAATGGTTGTATGTGTTGCTGGTGATGGTGACGCACTTGCTATTGGTGGTAATCATACTATTCATGGCTGTAGAAGAAATATTGACTTAACTATGATTATTATTAACAACTTTATTTATGGACTTACTAACTCACAAACTTCCCCAACTACACCAAAAGGTATGTGGACAGTTTCTCAAAAAGCTGGTAATATCGATCCAACTTTTGATACTTGTAAACTTGCTATTGCCGCTGGAGCTTCGTTTGTTGCTCGTGAGTCTATGCTAGATCCTAAAAAACTTGAAAAATCAATGATTAAAGCGATGCAGCACAAGGGCTTTTCAATGATGGAAGTACTTTCAAATTGCCATATTAACCTTGGTAGAAAAAATAAAATGGTCTCAGCTATGGAAAACCTAGCATGGATTGATAGTATTACTACTCCTAAGAAAAAATATGATGCAATGACTCCAGAAGAGAGATTAAATCTTCTACCAACTGGCATCTTGCATGAAGATACAGAGGCTGATGAGTACTGCAATATGTATGCAGAGATCCAAAAAGTACATCAGGGTGAAAGAAAAGTAATCACTCAAGATGACTTCGCTAAAAAAATATAAGGAGACACTATGAGTAAAACATTGATGAGATTTACAGGCGTTGGTGGACAAGGTGTTCTTCTTGCTGGTGAAATTTTTGCAGCCGCAAAAATTAAAACTGGTGGTCATGGACTAAAAACTGCAACATATACATCGCAAGTTCGTGGTGGACCTACTGTTGTTGATATCCAGCTTGATGATAAAGAGATTTACTACCCATATGCAAATGATGGAGAGATAGGTTTTATGCTTTCAGTTGCACAAAAAAGCTATATTCTTTTTAAAGATGGTGTTCAACTTGGCGGAACAATAGTAATTGATCCAAACCTTGTTTATCCGACTGACGAAGATAGAAAAAAATGGAAAATTTTTGAAATCCCAATTATTACTATTGCTAAGGAAGAGGTAGGTAATGTTATTACTCAATCTGTTGTAGCACTAGCAATCGCAAACACTATGACAAATGCTCTTGATAAAGATGTACTTATAGAGACGATGCTCTCAAAAGTTCCAGCGAAAGTTCATGATGTAAATAAAAAAGCATATGAACTTGGTGAAAAATATGCTAAAGAGGCTATGAGTAAATAGTAGTTTTAATATGACATATCAACTTGCTCTCTTAAGTGGTATGTCTTCTTTGATGTTCGTGTTTTTTTAAGACGCAACATTTACTACAGAAGGTGAGATATCTTAAATTAGCTTATGTTTTAAGTTGATAATTATTTGGAGCTTATAGTTATTTTTAAATATTTACTTTCTTGTAAATAGGGCAATCCTAGAAATAGGGTTGCTTTTTTTAGAGCGTGCCATAATACTAATTAATATTATGATATGTATACATATGAGCTATCTTCCTGATATTTACTAATATTAAATAGGAGGCTCTATATGTTTCTTTCTTTGATATTAGAAAATATCATATCTTTATACTTTCCCAAAAAAACTCAACATGCTTTTCAAACTGGGTTGATAAAATATTTGCCGAGTTATTATCAAATCTCATTAGTGTCACTTGAAGTCTTATGTAGAATAGGGTGGATAAAAATTCATAAGATATCATCATAGGGTCTTGTGATCTTATAAGTGAATTTTGCATCATTATAAAAAAAGCTTCTGAGAGCATCTTAATGTTTTTATCATGAAATTCGCTCATAAACTGCTCTCTAAGCTCTTTGTTTTGAAATAACTCTATCATGAGTAGCCTAAACATGTTTTCGTTGTTTTTATCAAAGGTTAGTAGCTTGTACTGCATCACAAAGTTTTGCAAAAAGACTTTACCTTTTAAAGCTGCTTCTTTTATATCTAACCCTTCTTTTGTAAAAGGGGAGCTAAAGATGCCCTTAGCAACCTCTAGAAAAATGTCTTCTTTATTCTTGTAGTGATTATATATAGCACTCTCTCTTATGCCAACTTCTTTAGCTATTTTTCTAACACTTGTAGCTCTATATCCTGATTCTGAGAATAGGGTGGTGGACACTTTTAGTATCTTTTCTTTAGTTGAATTTTTCTTTATTGGCTTCGCTATATCTGGCATTTCAGACCTTTATTTGGGTTTTGTGAACAGTTGTTAATATAAGTAAAATTATATATGAACAATCGTTAATGTTGGCTTAGACTAACAAGAACAGCTGTTCATATTATAAACTACTTAAATTAACAAGTGTTCATGTTTTTAGAAAACTGATTTAAAGGAAGTTTTTTGTACTATTTCACAGGTACAGCAGATAGTGACTTGCATACTAGATATGCAAGAGGAAAGTCCGAGCTGCTATAAGACAGTGTTCCATTTAACTAATGGCCGTAGCAATACGAGGGAAAGTGCAACAGAGAGTAGACGGCTTATATTTTGTCGCATATCTGGACTTTGTTCAGATATGCTTTCGCTAGCCGCTATGGCACTAAAGCACAAAAAATGCTTTGTGCATTTTCGTTGGTTGACAATAATCTATTTTTATTGTTGACCATAGAGTGCTTTAGTTGATATAGAGGAAATAGGACGAAATAATATAAGTCACGGTGAAAGGGCGGTGTAAGAGACCACCAGTCTTTATGGCGACATAGAGAGCTTGTAAACCCAACATGGCAGCAAGAAACAGATGGTCAGCGTCTTATATTGCTACTGTTTCGCTAGAAGTGCTATGTAAATAGCAAAGTAGATTAATGCTATCAACACAAAACTCGGCTTACGCTGTACCTAATCATTTTCAAAGCCTACTTACAGGGCTTAACTCACTATTTATTTTTTCATTGTAACTGTGGTGTAATAGCCATCATCATTAAACAAATCCTTAGCCCAGCAAACAAGCTAAAAGATATCTTATTGAGTATTTTATGAAGATAAGGCAAAAAGACATCAACTTAAACTGCAAGTGATTTAGGTAATACTTATTACAATAAATCTTTTAAAATTCCATCTATACGAAGGAGTTATTGCAAAAAAGACTATAAATAGGGGTATACTATTTAATATCAATATTCAAGAGAATTTACATTATGTTAACCAATACTAAAAAATGTCATATTAAGTAAGACTAATACTAATGAATATTAAATATATTTAGTTTTATTTATCATAAGTTAAGTATATGACTATATTATTACCTAGTTAAATAAGCACCAGCATATCACTATACATATAATGAAGCTTGGCGTAAACTATTATTTTAATTATTGGCCTACTATAAGTTTAGAATCATAAATACGGAGAAAAATATGAATGAAAGAAAGAAACAACTAATTACCGATATACAAAATCTTTTAAACTCTTATGATGCTGTTAAAACTACATCCATCAACCCTAGCCTACTAGAATTTATGGATGAAAATACTCTTGTTAGTATTATTGATTCTCTTTTAGCTCAAAAAGAGAATCATTTTCAAGCCGATGAAGAGTGGCTTGAAAAGTTTAAAAAATATGACAATTAATTTATTTAAGCATTTAACGTAAATTCATTAAATATTTAAAAACAATTAAATTAATAATCAAAACCCCCTATTCTACGTAGTTTTAAACTTTTTTTGTTTTTTTAAATGTCAATTGTTCTTCATTTGTTACCAAAAAATATGTATAATCTGTTCAATTTAAAACAAAAAAGGACACAATATGGCAAA
>Ga0265295_1001045_pt1 | contig 51375 bp, 36 predicted proteins | sample Munlansysbiofilm_FD_192503 | JGI IMG/M metagenome (GOLD analysis project Ga0265295, IMG submission 192503) | Leachate microbial communities from a municipal landfill in Southern Ontario, Canada - Methane capture system biofilm | ecosystem: Engineered > Solid waste > Landfill > Unclassified ... | reverse complement strand
ACAAGGCGAAATCCATAATATTGGTTATGATAATCAAATTAATTATGAGAAAATTCTTGCAATATCTCCTGATGTGGTTTTTGCTTTTGGTGTTGACAATACAAGTACTTCAAGCTTTCAAAAATTAATAGATTTAGGAATTCCTGTGGTTTTTGTAAATGATTTTACAGAAGCAAACCCTCTAGGAAGAAGCGAGTGGATAAAATTTTTTGCTTGCTTTTATGATAGATTAAATTTTGCATGTGAATATTTTGATAGTCTTGAAAATAAATATATAAATATTAAATCTTCCATACCGGAAAATGATGAGAAACCAAAAGTCTTAGTGAGCCTACCTTGGAAAGGAATTTGGTGGGTGCCTGGCGGAGATTCTTATTTTGCTAATTTTATTAAAGATGCTGGTGGGGAATATATTTTTAAAAATAACAGCCAATCAGATAGCCAAAATTTAAGTATAGAAGAAGTTTTTACCCTAGCTAATAATATTGATTTTTGGTTAAATCCAAATAATGTAAATTCAAAAACCGAAATTTTATCTATAGATAATAGGTTAGAGTACTTTGAACCATATAAGTCTGCAAAAATTTATAATAATAATTTAAGAAAAAATAATGCTGGAGGAAATGATTTTTGGGAATCAGGAATATTAAATCCAGATAAAATTTTATTAGATTTAAAAACAATTTTTTACCCTGATACAACAAATACTTATAGTTTATATTATTATAAATCAATAAATTAGAATTTTATAAATGAGTAAATCCAAACTAACAATATGGTTTATAATATTAAGTGTTTTATTAATTATTTTGGGAGTTTATGACCTTTTGTCTGGTTCTATTCAAGTGTCTATGTCAGATATTTTCGAGTTTATTTTTTCAAAAAATCCTAAAAACAGCCAATATTATTTATTATTAAAAGAATTTCGTTTTCCTAGAATGAGTATGGCTATTTTAGCCGGTGCTGGTTTATCTATTTCTGGATTAATTATGCAAACATTATTTAGAAATCCTTTGGCAGGACCAGATATTTTAGGAATTAGCAGTGGAGCAAGTCTTGGTGTGGCTATTGTTGTTTTAGGTGGAAATTATATTTTTGGAAATTCTTTTATTTACGCTTCTAATTATCTTACTTTAATAGCAGCAGCTATTGGAGCAGCAACAATACTAGCCCTAATCCTCACAATCTCATTCAAACTTAGAGATATATTATCTATATTAATTATAGGTATATTATTAGCAGGAATTATTTCAGCTATAGTAAGTATTTTACAATATTTTGCAACAAATATAAATGTAAAATCTTTTGTTGTGTGGACAATGGGCTCATTAACAGCAAGTTCATCTAAAGATTTAACACTTGCAATTCCTATCATACTTTCTTTTATATTATTAGCTTTTTTATTATCAAAAAGTTTAAATTTAATGCTACCTGGTGAAAGCTTCGCGAAAACTATGGGAGTAAATATAAAACTTTTAAGAATACACAGCTTTTCGGCAGTTAGTATTTTAACCGGAGTTATTACAGTTTATTGTGGTCCTATTGGTTTTGTCGGAATTGCAGTTCCACATATTAGCAGATGGATTTTTAATACATCAAATCATTTTGTGTTAATACCTGCAACTGCACTTTTAGGAGGAATTTTTATGTTATGTGGAGATATTTTAAGCAATCTGTTTACTACAAATGGCAATTTACCCATAAATGCTGTAACAGCAATATTAGCAAGTCCGTTTATTATTTGGGTTGTGTTTAAAAATAAAAGAACTTTTGTGTAATGATAAATTCAATTTTAAAAATAAATAATTTAGAATTTGGTTATAAAACACCTCTTTGCAAAGCTGTAAACATATCGGCTGAAATCGGAGATTTAATATGTCTCGTTGGCCTAAACGGAAGCGGTAAATCAACATTTTTAAACACAATATCAGGAATTTTAAAACCACTTTCAGGAGAAATTTTTATAAATAAACAAAATATTAAAAACCTAAGCTTAAACAAAAAATCCCAACTAATTAGTTATGTGCCAACAAGAATTGATTTTACAGCAAATTTAACAGTTAGAGAATTAGCCGAAATGGGAAGAAGTCCTTATACAAATATTTTTGATAAAAAATCTAAATCAGATATAGAATTGGTTGAAAATATTTTAAATGATTTTGATTTATTAAAACTACAAAACCGGCAAATTTGGAGTTTGAGCGATGGGGAAAAACAAAAAGCAATGATAGCCAGAGCCTTAGTTCAAGAAACGCCAATTATTGTTTTAGACGAACCAAGTGCATTTCTTGATTATAAAATGAAATCCCGATTTTTGGCAAAACTCAAAGAAATAAGTAAAACAAAATCTTTAATTTTTTCTAGTCACGACATTGAAACAGCCACAAAATTTGCCACAAAAATATGGTTTATTAATGAAGAAAAACTTGAAATTCTTAGCCCTAAGGAATTTATAGAAAAATACTATTTTACAAATTAATTATAATTCTTTTTATTAGGAAAATTATTATAAAAATTAAACTATATTTGCACGTAATTTGTTATTAGAAAAGAAAAGAAACTTTTATATCTTTATGAAAAAGCTAAAATTAATCTGCATAATTTTTATAATATCATGCAACTTAGGAAGTTTTGCACAAAAATATACCATTAGCGGTTATGTTACAGACAAAACTTCCGGAGAGCAGATATACAGTGCCAATGTTTACGACATACGTACAAAGCAAGGTACAACAAGCAACGAATATGGTTATTTTAGCTTAACTTTAAATGCTGATTCTGTAAGTCTTAGTGTTTCATTTGTTGGTTATGCGGCTTTTACAAGCAATTTATACTTAAATTCAGATTTAAACTTAAATATACAATTAGATCCGGATATGATGTTGGCAGAAGTGATAATTTTAGATAAAAAATCGGATGAAATTGTAAAAAGCACACAAATGAGTTTGATAGAAATGCCAATTCATCAAATAAAAGCTTTACCCGTTTTACTTGGCGAAGCAGATGTTCTAAAATCTTTACAATTAATGCCTGGAGTACAGTCAGGGTCGGAGGGAAGTAGCGGTTTATATGTTCGCGGTGGCGGTCCAGACCAAAATTTAATATTATTAGACGGAGTACCTGTTTACAATGCCTCACATTTGTTTGGTTTCTTTTCTGTTTTTAATACTGATGCTATTTCAAATGTAAAATTAATTAAAGGCGGTTTTCCAGCTCGCTATGGTGGAAGGTTATCTTCGGTTTTAGATATTAGAATGAAAGAGGGAAATTTGAAAAAATTTAGTGGCGAAGGTTCTATAGGAAATATTTCATCAAAATTTACTTTTGAAGGACCTATAGTAAAAGATAAAGCTTCATTTATAATTTCGGGAAGAAGAACATATATAGATATTTTAGCCGCACCACTAATTAAAATTGTAAATGATGCTTCAGGTGGTCCAGGAAAATTTAGAGCAGGATATTATTTCTATGATGCTAATGCAAAAATAAATTATAAAATTTCAGATAAAGATAGAGTGTATTTAAGTTTTTACGCAGGTAAAGACAAGGCTTATACAAGATCAAAGGAAACTTATGTTTATAATGATACTACAAATGCAGAAAATGTGAATTTTAACTTAAATTGGGGAAATATAACAAGTGCTCTGCGGTGGAATCATGTGTTTCATAAAAAACTTTTTGCAAATCTTACTGCTGTATATAGTAAATATGAATTTGAAACAATTCAAAAATATCAACATTTAGTTGGAAAAAGAACTGAAGAAGAATATTTATTTAATTATTTATCGGGAATTGACAATGTTGGCACAAACTTAGATTTTGATTACAGCCCTCTACCAAAACATTCTGTAAAATTTGGAGCTAATTATTTATATCATACTTTTAGCCCTGGAGGAACAACTTTTTCAATGAGCTATGACCAAGAAAATATAACTATGGACTTTTCAAATAAAAAGATTTATGCCAACGAGTTTTATATTTATGCCGAAGATTCATGGGATGCCACTGCTTTATTAAAATTAAATTTTGGAGCTCACTATTCTGGATTTTCCGTGCAAAAAAGATTTTATCAATCTATTCAACCAAGAGTTTCTGCAAGATTTTTAATTAATGAGAAAATGTCTTTAAAAGCCGCTTACTCACATATGTCGCAGTATATACATTTATTAACTAATGCAAGTATTGGATTACCAACAGATTTATGGCTTCCATCAACTGATTCTGTTCAGCCCGAGCTATCAAAACAAGCTGCTTTAGGATTTGTATATAATATCAATAATAATTGGGATTTAAGCATAGAAGGATATTATAAAACTTTGAACAATTTAATAGAATATAAAGAAGGAGCAGGATTTTTTCAATTAGCACAAAATTGGGAATCAAAACTTGAAATTGGAGAAGGATATGCTTATGGTTCAGAAATTTTATTAAGAAAAAACTATGGAAAACTCACAGGTTGGCTTGGCTATACACTGTCTTGGTCCTGGAGAAAATTTGAAAATATAAATTTTGGAAACAAATTTCCTTATAAATATGATAGAAGGCATGATGTTTCCTTAGTATTATTGTATGAGTTCAACGAAAAAGTGGATATGGGATTAACTTGGGTTTATGGCACAGGAAATGCTGTTACCCTAGGTGTGGCTAGATATTCAGGATTAAGTTTGGAAAATTATTGGTCATATTATCAAGAAATTGAATATTTTAATGGAAGAAATTCCTATAGAATGCCGTCTTATCATAGATTAGATTTAAGCATAAATTTAAAGAAAAAAACAAAATGGGGAAATCAAACTTGGAGTTTTGGTTTATACAACGCTTATAGTCGTCAAAATCCTTTCTATTTATACTTCGGATACGATAATAGCAAAAGAGTGCTTAAACAAGTAAGCTTATTCCCAATTATTCCGTCAGTAAGATATGCTTTTAAATTTTAAAAATTAAAACAAATGAAAACAAATATTTTTAAATACTCTTTAATATTTATAATATTTACAAGTATAGTTTTTATTATAGCTTGTGAAAAAACAATTGAAATTGATATTGAAGACACAAAACCAAAATTAGTTTTAAATGCAGAATTAAACCCAGACTCTACAATTAAAGTAAATATAACCCGAAGCAGACATATCCTCGATAACGCAATGATTACAAACGTTGAAGACGCTCAAGTAAAAATTTACGAAGACGAAATTTTTATTGGAAATTTAATTTATGATAAAAATGGAAATTACCGTTTAAACTATAAACCAAAAAAAGGTAAAAACTATAAAATTATTGTTGAGCATCCAAATTATGAAACAGTAAAAGCTACAAGTTTTATAATAAGCAAAATAGAAAATATATCTATAGATACTTCAAGCACTTACGATGAATATGGAAATAGTATTACAAATTTAAACATAAAATTTAAAGACCCTGCAAATGAAAAGAACTATTATATGCTAAAACTTCGCGATAAGTATAAAACGGAGATATGGGATTATTCAATTATTGTTATAGACACTATTTATACAGGACCAGACACTACAATTGTAAATATTAGCCAAGGGGCTTTTACTTATGAATACAGTACGGAAGTAGTATATTTTAGTTCTAATGATATAAATTTAGATGAGGATAATTATTTTGCAGGTGTTTTAGCAATTTCAGATGAGTTGTTTGATGGTAAAGAATATTTATTAAAAACAAGTTTTGATGCAAATTACACATATTATTCTACCGACACTTCATTGATATATATTGATTTTTATTCAATTAGTCAAGATTATTACAAATATATAAAATCAAGAAATAAATATACTTACTCTGTTGGCGACCCTTTTTCAGAGCCAGTGATGGTTTTTACAAATGTGGAAAACGGTTTAGGAATTTTAGGCTCAGCCCATGCTAATACTGATTCTATACTAATTAAAAGAAAAAATTATTTTTATTATGAATAAGGAAACCAAAATAAATATCACCCGTACTATTTTAGAGATAAAAAATGAAAATCTGAAGCCTTATATTTATGATTATTGGGTATATATTACCACGGGAGAAACTCATTTGTTTTCTGCAATCACAACGCCGCCACTAGGATACCCAACTATTCAATTTGTCTTGGGTAATTATAAAGGTTTTTACCAGCTTAAAAATAAAAATATAAAATCACTAATTACTGGACAATACGCAAGACATGTTACACTTTCTCCAAGTTCTAAAATGGGACTGATTATTGTAAACTTTAAACCATACGGGTTTTATAATTTTTTTGGAAAAACCCCACCTAGTGGAAAACAGGACACTATAGAAGGAGCTGTGTTTTTTGGGGAAGAATCTATAAATAATATAGTCGAAAAAATGTCAAATTCAAAAAATAGAAATGATTTAATAGACTATTTGGAGGGTTTTTTACTTGAAAACCAAAAGAAGAATATTAAAAAACATGATTTCTTTGATAGTTTAGTTGATGATATATACGATAAAAATGGACTTATTAACTTGGACTTACTTATAAATGGAAAGTTTTCAATAAGAACTTTACAAAGATATTTTTCAAAGGTAATTGGAATTAGTCCTAAAACATTTTCCAGAATACTAAGACATAAATATATTATTCAGCTAATGTACACTAATCCGGAGATTACATGGAACGACCTTAGTTTTCAAGGATATTATTTTGACCAATCTCATTTTATTAAAGATTTTAATGATTTTACCAAATTTAAACCTACAGACTATAATTGTCTTAAAACATCTGTAATTTCCGAATTATTTAAGTAATTTTAATTTAATTAAAAAACTAAGTTTTGTCGCATTTTTACAATAATTCATCTCTTTTTATTTTTTTATTTGTAGAACATTTCATAATAGATTTGTAAGTTCACGCTTTTCTCAAAAAACAGCCTCAGTTTTCCCAAAATTGAGGCTTTTTGATAATAAATCATTAGATTAAATCGCGAAAGAAGTAATAAAGTTTGCAGTGGAATAAAAAACTTATCAATTTTATTTATATTAAAACCTAAAAAACAATATTTAAAGCAAAATCATAAAGTTTTATTCTAATTATTTTGACTTTTTATTTTTTAAAATTAACTTGCAAAAAAAATATTATATGCTAAACCAAGAAGATATTAATTATTTAAAAAGTTTTAAAATTCATAAAACTTTAATTGATGAGCAAATTAGATTATTAAATAAAAGTGATTCTTTTTTGAATATTTATGATTTTGCAAGTATAAAAAATGGAATTAAACAAATTGAAAATCCTCAAATTTATGAAGATATATTTAATAAAAAATCTGAAAATTATAAATTAGCTAAGTTTGTGCCAGCTTCGGGTGCAGCAACAAGAATGTTTAAAAGATACATCACTTATAATTTAGAGCCTAATCTTAAAAACTTAAACGATGGAGATTTTTATTCTGTAAAAAATGGCTTGAAAAACATTAAAAATTTTGCTTTTTATAAAAAATTAAAATCCTTATGCACAGAGCCTGAGAATTTGGAAGAAATTGTTGAAAAAATTCTCTATTCTGGCTTAAATTATGCAAATTTACCCAAAGGATTATTAGATTTTCATAACTACCCCGACTCGCCACGAACAGCTTTTGAAGAACATTTACATGAAGCCAACTTGCTTGCAAAAAAACCTGAAAATTTTGATATACATTTAACTGTATCACCAGAGTTTTTACTAGATTTTCATACAAAGCTTGAAGAAATTAATGAAAAAACAAAATATAATTTCAATCTCAGTTTTTCTGAACAAGAAGTATCAACTAATACAATTTCCACTTATGCAAACGGGGATATTGTTAGGAATAACAAGGGCGATGTTTTGCTTAGACCAGGTGGACACGGCTCTTTGTTAACAAATTTAAATAAACTTAATGCAGATATTATTTTTATAAAAAATATAGACAATCTTACTCATGGAGATTATTTAGAAGAAACTATTTTATGGAAAAAAGTATTAGCAGGAGTATTAATTGAAATTGCAGAAAAAATAAAAGAAATTCATTTTAATATTAAAAATAATTTTTCAAAAGATGTTTTAGATAAAGCAAAAGAATACTTAGAAAAACAAACAAACGCAATTTTTGAAAATTCAGAAAATCTAAAAACAGATATTTTAAATTATATAAACCGCCCAATACGGGTTTGTGGAATGGTTAAAAATACCGGCGAACCTGGTGGTGGACCTTTTTGGGTAAAAGATAAAAATGGAAAAATAAGCTTACAAATTGTAGAAAAAGCTCAAATAAATCTAGAAATACCCGAACAAGCTGATTATTTCGCCAATTCAAGTCATTTTAATCCTGTGGATTTAGTTTGTTATGTAAAAAATCCTGAAGGAGAAAAATTTGAGCTTAAAAATTTTGTTGATAAAGATTCTAGTTTTGTTTCAGAAAAAACCCATCAGGGCAAAAATATAAAAGTTTTAGAACACCCAGGTTTGTGGAATGGCTCAATGTCCGATTGGATAAGTGTTTTTGTTGAATTGCCACTTATTACTTTTAACCCGGTAAAAGAGCTAAACGATTTGCTAAGAAAAGAACATCAAGCAAAATAAAAATTGAATGGAAAAACAAAAAACTAAGAAAAAATTTTAAAATTTACTTTGAGACAATTTTTCTATGTTAAATCTATAAGCCAAAGAAAAAACATGAGAGTAAAGTGCTATACTTTGGTTTCCAATATCAGTAAAAGCATAATCTATTTTTAATCCAAAAACATTTACACCAATTCCAATATTAGGTTGCCAAGAAGTTGAGTAAGTATTGTCAAACTCAGGAATTTGTTGAAAATTATTAACACCTGCTCTGGCAAAAACCATATTTCTAAACGAAACTTCTAAACCAAAAGAGGGGTCTATACTAATTAAATTAGTTTTTATAAGAGTATTTCTTTTTCCATCGCTGGTATTAACAAGGCCCAATTCTCCATAAATAGAAAAATCATCATTTATATTAAATAAATATCCTGCGGCTAAAAGTAAACGAGGTAAAGTAATTTCTAATCCATTTTCAGGAATTTCGTTTCCTGTAGCTTCAAAAACATCGCGTAAAAGCTCTTGATTAAATTTCCAAGCATTAAAAGTTGTACTAATATCTCTAAAATTTGCTCCAAACTTCCAATTTTTATAATGATACATTGCTGAAGCGTCTATACCAAAACCCCAAGCATTTGCAAATTCTCCAACATTTCGTTTAATTACTTTTGCATTTCCACCAATACTTAAACCATCTATAGGTAATTTGTGAGAATATGAAAATAAAAAAGCGTAATCAGCAACCGAAAACGAAGAAATTCTGTCGTATCTTATATTTCCATCACTATCAATAAGGTCTAAGGTATTTGGAATATCATCAACTCCAAAACGGATCATGGATAAAGCCAAAGCAGATTTGTCATCAATTTTGTATGAAGCTCCTAAAAAATCGTATTTTGCTATTCCTGCAAAATATTCTGAGTGCATTGCACCAATTTCTATTTTTTTGTCTAATTTGTACAACCCTGCCGGATTCCAATAAGTTGCATTAATATCTTCGCTTGAAGCAACAACAGAGTTTCCCATTCCTAATGCTCTGGCTCCTACGCCAATAGCCATAAACTCATTACTGTATTTTGGAGCAATTTGTGCTTTAAGATTAAGACTAAAAATTAGCAAAAACAAAAATATATTTAATGTAAATTTCATTTCAATTTTTTTATTTAACAAAATAACATAATAAAATGTTATTTATTGCAAGTTTTAACAAAAAACTTCAATATTTTTGTGTCAAAATTAAATAATTTTTTAAGATTTAAAAAAACACTAAAATGAAAGTCTATAAATCCATTCCTTCCTTAATAAGTTCAGGAAATTTAGTTTGTGGTGCAATTGCAATATTTTTGAGCTTTTCAAACAATTTAGAATTTGCAGTTTATTTTATATTACTAGCTTCTGTTTTTGATTTTTTTGATGGATTTGCTGCGAGAAAACTAAATGCAGTTTCTGAATTTGGTAAGCAATTAGATTCTCTTGCTGACTTAATAAGTTTTGGTTTTGCCCCAACAGCAATGATTTATGTTTTTATTGAAAATAATGACATTCTACCAGAATATTTTTCATATTTATCAATTTTATTGGTTTTGTTTGTAGCTTTTAGGCTTGCTAAATTCAATATAGACGAAAGTCAAAGCACTGAATTTAAGGGACTTGCCAGTCCGGCTATGGCTTTGTTTATTGTCGCCGTGGTATATCCAAAAAACTTTGGTTTGCTTTCAACTCAGTCAATATTTTTAAATAAAATTTTTATTATTGTAAGTCTTGTTATTTTACCAATATTAATGGTTTCTAATATCAAGTTATTTTCACTAAAAATTCAAAGTCTAAGTTTTAAAAATATAATTTGGCAAGTAGCATTATTAATTTCTGGGATTTTATTGTTAATAATATTTGGAATAAATGGTTTAGCATATCTAATAATTTTATATCTTGCACTCTCAATTTTAAAAAATTTGATAACTAAAAAAACTATATAAAAATGAAATTTTTAGCACAAATAAACATCATGCCACAAAAGGCATTATTAGATCCACAAGGAAAAGCTGTTATGAGTTCTGCCAAAAAAATAGGCTTTGATACTGTAAATAATATTAGGATTGGTAAACATATAGAAGTAGAAATTGAAGCAAAAGACAAACAAAATGCTGCTGATTTGATAGATGATTTATGTAAGAAAATCCTTACAAATCCTATTGTAGAGTCTTATAATTTTAATTTATTTGAAATTTAAAATATTTTTTGCAAATAATAAATTAGTTTGTATATTTGCACACCAAAATTATGGTGAGTGTAGCTCAGTCGGTTAGAGCATCGGATTGTGGTTCCGGGGGTCGTGGGTTCGAATCCCATCATTCACCCTAAAAAAGAAAAAGCTTTGCTAAAACGGAGCTTTTTTTATTTATTAATCACAAAATAGAAAAAATACACTAATCTTCATCATTATCATGTGTAATATCTGGTTTAATAAATATTTTTCCAATTCCTTTTCCAATATTTTCAATTGCTTCAATACCTTTTGTTAAAGGATTATTTGCAAGATCTTCAAATTGGCTTATCGAAGAGTCTATTTGCTGAGGAAAAATTACTATTCTATTATAATCAGAATAATATCTTTCAATTTTAGCAAATATATTTTCAAAATAAGCAACATAAGAAAATGAATTTCTCCTTGCAGAAACTATAATAAACAAATCATCATCTTCAATATATCTAGCTAAAATTAAAAAGTCTTCCCATTCAGTAAATTCGTGAAATTCAATTTTTACATTAAATTTATTTTTTTTAGCTAAATTTTTTAAGCTTTTATCCACTTCTTCTGTTCCAAAATGCAAAATACCGGCAGATAATTCTGAAGCAAGTTTAAAAACTTTTTCTGTCCATAGTTTAAAACCTTTTTCTTTATTTGCTAACTTAGGAGTAACTAAAATAATTCTTTTATTTTCAACAAAAGCATTTTCTATAGAAGTAACAAAAATATTTTTATTTACAGAGTAAACTATATTATTTACTCTTTCTCCTGCAATTTTATTGATAATTCCAGCTTTACCTGGCCATCCCAATATTAAAATATCTACCATTACTTCTTTTGCCATACGGGAAATACCTTCAACAACATTATAGTCAATAGTTGTAATTGTATTAACTTCTATTTCGGCAGCTGCTCCATATTGAACATATTCTTCCAATTTATCTTTAGTTTTCAGAAGATTTAATTCTGCATTAGAATCGTTTTTTATAATTGATAAAAGTGATAAAGGCTTCGTTGATTTTAAATTCTTTATTAAAACAGCAAACTCTAGAAGTTTAGGAACAGAAGCTAAGTTTGCAACAGGAATAAGTATATGTTCTGCAAATTTATTTAAGGTTTTTTCACTACTTGGCGTGTCATCATCTGTTAAAGCTAAGGTTTTAGCTGCTCTTTCAGTAGCAAAGGAGGCAATAATACAAGACACTAAAATCAAAATTATTGTTCCATTTAAAATATTATCGTCTAAAATTTCAAGTCTGTAACCAACTAAAATAACAGCTAAAGTTGCTGCTGCGTGAGAGCTAGATAAACCAAAAATTAAATTTCTTTGAGTTTTGGAATATTTAAAAAACACTTGAGTTAAAAAAGCAGCTATCCATTTTCCTAAGACTGCTCCAACAATCAAAATGCCTGCAACTGCGGCAGCTCCCCAGCCTTGAATAACAACGCTCACATCTACTATCATTCCAACAGAAATCAAAAAGAAAGGAATAAACAAAGCGTTTCCGCTAAACTCAATTCTATTCATTAAAGCAGATGTTTTTGGTATTATAGGGTTCAAAGCTAATCCAGCTATAAAAGCACCAATTATTGGTTCTAAACCACTAATGTCAGCCAAGAAAGCAGCAAAAAATAAAACTGCTAAAGAAAATATAAAATGAGCATGTTTTTCGCTTTCTAATTTGGAAAAAAACCATCTTGCAATTTTAGGAACAATAAAAAACATTATTATTAAAAACAAAACAAAAGAAATTCCTAATCTAATAAAAAAGTCTTGACTTAGATTTCCTTGTGCATTTCCAACTATAACTGCTAAAATCAATAAAACAGCAGTGTCTGTAAATATTGTTCCACCAACAGTTATTGCAACAGCCTCATTTTTAGTTACTCCAAGTTTGCTAACTATTGGATAAGCCACCAAAGTATGAGTAGCAAACATGCTAGCAGTCAACAAACTTGCATTAAAATCATAGCCTAAAATATAATGACATAAACCATAGCCAATTGCAAGGGGAAAAATAAAAGTTAATATTCCAAAACTCAAACTTTTATATTTGTTCATTTTAAACTGAGCTAAATTAAGCTCTAAGCCCGCAACAAACATTATATAAAGCAAACCAATAGTTGAAAACAATTCTACTGCACTATTATTATCGGCAGATTCAATAATATGAAATCCATAAGGTCCAATAATTATTCCTGAAATAATCAGACCAATTATTCCGGGTATTTTAAACCTTTGTAATAAAATTGGCGAAAGTAAAATTATTAAAAGAATTACAGAAAAAACCAAAATCGGATTATGTAATGGTAAAACAAACTCGGCTAAGAGTTCAGATAAAAATTCTTTCATTATAAAAATCTAATTATTTAATTTTTCACAAAATTAAAGGAATAATTCAAAAATCATAAGTAATTGTAAAATAAAAATTTATTTAATGAAATTTTCATAAATTTGTAAAAAAAATAAAAATTATGCTTAGTTCAAGATTTAAAAATGATGGTAAATCTATTTACAAACTAAACGAAATACAATTACAAGCAAAAGCCGATATAGAACTAAAAATAGCAAAAGAACAATACAAATTTGAAGAAATAAATTGTAGCTCATGTGGGAGTAAGTCCTACGAACTACTTGCAGAAAAAGATAGGTATGGTTTAAAATATTACACTAGAATTTGTAAAGATTGTGGCTTTGTTTATGTTTCTCCAAGAATGACAGAAGAATCGTATGCAGAGTTTTATAATAATGAGTATAGAAAATTGTATGTAGGGGAAAATATAGCAAGTGAAAAGTTTTACGAAGATCAAGTATTTAGAGGCAAAAGAATATTTCAATTTATAAATTCACATTACGAATTGAATAATAAAAAACTAGACATTTTAGAAGTTGGTTGCGGTGCAGGTGGGATATTATCAGTTTTTAAAGAAAATGGACATAATATTACTGGTATAGATTTGGGTGAAGAATATTTGAATTATGGAAAAGAAAAACATAAGTTAAACTTAATAAAAACTAGTTTGAAAGATATTGATGAAAATTATAAAGCAGATATTATAATTTATTCACACGTATTTGAACACATATTAAATTTAGAAAAAGAATTAAATACAATAAAAGAACATTTAAAGGAAAATGGAATTATTTATATTGAAGTCCCAGGTATAAAGTATGTACATAAAACTTATGAAATGAATTTTTTAAAGTATTTACAAAATGCCCATGTTTACCACTTTTCGTTAAACTCTCTATCAAGGATTTTACAAAAAAACAATTTTAATTTAGTTTATGGTGATGAACAAATTAGAACTATTTTTAAATTAAAAATAGACATAGAAGATAAAGTTTTTAAAAATGAGTATTCAACAGTTTTAGAATATCTTACTAAAATTGAAAAAATGAGAGTTTTTAATATTTTTCGCTTTAAAAAAATTAGGTGGAAAATAAAAAAATTGTTTTTAAAGTTAATATTTAAATAAAATTACAGCCTAAAATTGCTATATTTGTAAAAAAACTAAGATAACTTTACTATGAAAACTATTTTAAAAACTCTACTAATTAGCTCTTTTATTTTACTTTCTTATTTTGCATTTTCTCAACCTGTTCTTGATTCTGTTGAGTATATATATTGGGCAGAATATGTTCAAGGTAAAATATATAAAGCTCATTTAGATGGCTCGAATATGCAAACTTTAGTTAACAATGATTTTAAAATCAGAAGACTACGTTTAGATAGAAGAGCTAGAAGATTATATTGGGCTAGTGGACATTATAATGCTATACGCTCAGCTAATTATGACGGAACAGATATTGTAACTGTTTTAAATACATCAAGCGAAATTGATGTAATTGAAATTGACCAAATAAATAAAAAAATTTATTTTACAGAAGATGATACTGGAATAATACAAAGGTGCAATACTGATGGCTCAGAGCTTGAAACTATTGTTTCAGGCACAGGTTTGGTATTAGGAATGGCTGTTGACACATTAAGAAATTTACTTTTCTGGGGCGACAATACAAATGGTAAAATTTTTAAGGCAAACTCGGACGGAACAGATATAGTTGAGATTCACGCTTCTCCATATCGCATATTTGATATATATATTGATGTTAAAAGACAATATGTTTACTTCAACAATAGAACAACTGACAAAATACAAAGAATTGATTATTATGGAAATAACTTAACAGATATTATTCAATGTAGCGGTGTTGTAAGTTCTTTAGCAGTTAGTGTAGAATATAATTTGCTTTTTTGGGTTGAAAGAGAAAATGGATATATTGTGAAATCCACTGCTTACGGAGAAGATAGAGAGAATATAGTTAGTATTTATGGAACTCAATTTTCTGGTATGGATATAGGCAAAGAATATTTAACGCCTATGATAAACGAGTTAGCTGAAGATAATATAAAACAGATAGAAATTTATCCCAACCCTTGTTCAGATTATTTTTTTGTTAATTCTGAGATTAATTCCAAAATATCTATTTATAATATAACAGCTCAAAAAATTAAAGATTTTAATTTAGATTACTCAAAAATAATAGACATTAGCGAATTGCCTTCAGGAGTTTATTTTGTTGAAATAAAAGATAAAAACAATAGTTTTAGACAAAAAATTAATGTTTTAAAAAAATAATCTATAAAAACTTTTCCTTATTCTACAATTTGACAATACTGTAAAACAAAGATTTTTAATAATTGCAAAGATTTTCTTAAATTTGTTTTCATTATTTTTTTTAAATAAAACTTTATGAGAGTTTTTGTTTTTAATGTCTTAATTCTTGTTTTATTTTCTTCTTGTTTAAAAAGACAAGAAATTGTTGAACCAAGTCAGTTTGAAATAGATTATTGCGATAAACTTGAATTAGCTGATGCAATAAATAGTGATTTTTTTAAAAAATTAGAAAATTTCAAGTCAGACAGCTTAATTTACCAAGATTTACAATATTTATTCACTTATATGCCTTTGAGTGATTTTGCTGATTACGATTTTGAGTTTTTTTTAAATCAAGTAAAATATGCACATCTAACAAAAGAAACTTTTCCTTGGGCAAAAAATATTCCTCAAGATATTTTTAGGCATTATGTTTTACCGGCAAGAGTAAATAATGAAAATTTAGATACTGCTCGCATGGTTTTTTATCGTGAACTTAGCGACAGATTACTTGATTTAGACTTAAATATAGAAGAAGCTGCATTGGAAATAAACCATTGGTGTCATGAAAAAGTAATTTACAAAGGAAGTGATGAAAGAACAATTTCTCCACTTGGGGCTGTTCGTTCGGGTTTTGGTCGTTGTGGTGAAGAAAGTACATTTACGGTTACTGCTTTAAGGGCGGCAGGAATCCCAGCACGACAGGTTTATACTCCGCGTTGGGCTCATACAGACGATAATCATGCCTGGGTAGAAGTGTGGATTGAAGGAGAATGGAAATATTTAGGTGCTTGTGAACCTTTACCAAGATTAAATATGGGCTGGTTTACTGTTCCTGCAAGTAGAGCTATGCTTGTACACACAAAACAGTTTGGTGAAAATAATGTTGATAATCCAAATTATCTAGCTAATAATGCTAATTATACATGGATAAATGCTTTAAAAACTTATTCACCAACAAAAGACCTAATAATTATTGTATTGAATAAAAATAATATGCCAGTTTGGGGAGCGGATGTAAAATTCCAGTTGTATAATTATGCAGAAATGTATCCATTACATTCAACAAAAACCGATATTAATGGAATAGCTAAATTTACTACAGGATATGGCAGTTTAGAAGTTTCTGTTAGTTTTAAAGGCAAAACACTTAGTAAAACTATAAATCCTGAAGACAAGAATATTATTAAATTACAACTTGATAAGGATTCGGAATTTCCTTTAGAAAATGTAGTTTATTATCCCCCAATAGCAGGTGAAGAACCAATAATCGACCCAAAAGAAGAGGAATTAAATAAAGAAAGATTAAAACAAGAAGACAAAATTAGAGCTAATAATGAAGCTTTATACTATGATGAAGATAAAGCAAAACAATTTATAAAAACTTTTGACTATCAAGAAATTGTAATGGATTTTCTTATTGGAAGTAGGGGAAATTGGAATGAAATTGAGGCGTTTTTAATAGAAGCAAGCTATAAAAATTATAAAAATGAAGCAATAAATCTTCTTTTGGAATTGTCTGAAAAAGATTGGAGAGATAGTAAAAGGGAAATTTTATCAGAACATTGTGAATACGCAATTAAGCACAAAAACAAAGATTTGAATGACAGTATATTTTATAAATATGTACTTAATCCACGAATAAATTTTGAGCTTTTAACTAATTATAGAAGTGTAATTTTAGAAAGTTTAACAAACCAAAATATTGAGGATTTTAAATCTAATCCTGAAAAAATAAGTCAATATATTAATAATAATATAAAAACACAATTTCAATTTAAAGATAAAAACGTTGATGTTCAGGGTTTTAATAATTATTTTGTTTCAATTACACCAATAGGAGTAAATAAAATTAAGTATGCAGACCCTTTATCTTTAAAAATTTACACAGTTGCTTTTTGCAGAAGTTTAGGCATTCCGGCAAGAATAAATTTAGCAACTAATTTTGCTCAATATTTTCATAATGAAAAATGGATAGATTTTAATTTTAATGAAAATGCTGATATAAATAAACTTAATAAAGCAAACTTGTATTTTACTAACTTAGATACTACAAGAGATTTGAAATATAGAATACATTTTTCTATTGCAAGATTAGAGAAAGGATTTTTCAATACTATAGATTTAGGCTGGGAAACTCCAATTAGCAAACTCTCCAACGGAATTGAATTATTAGAAGGAAAATATATGTTGTTAACTGCACATAGAAACTCTGACGAAAGCATTAGTGTGAAAAGAAAATATTTTGACTTAAAGGCAAAAGAAACAAAAACAATAGATATTTCAATGCCGGAGGATAATAATATCTTGTTAGGAATAAGTGCTTTTAATCACGGTAACTTAAGCAATAAACAAGGCAATTATATTAGTAGTAATAGTATTTGTAAAATGAATACAGCTACTGCCTTTTGTTGGATAAACCCATCTCAAGAACCATCGAAACATATAATTAGGGATGTTTATGCAAGCTTAAATGAGTTAACAAATAATAATATAAATATTGTTTTTATTACAGAAAAGGAAAGTTTTAAACCTGAAGACTATGGGTTTTCAAAAGACATTACAAGCTATTTTGATAAAGATTTGAATTTGTTAAATAAAAATTCTTCGTGCAGAACCTCCAGAAATAATAATATTTTTCCAAACATAATGTTGATATATGATGGTAATTGCATATTTTCAAGTAAAGGTTACATAATTAATCTTGGAGATATTTTAATTAATGAATGGAAAAAATACAAATTAAATTACAGCTAGATTTTTTATTATAAAAATATTTGTATTTTTGTAAAACAACAAAATACGACAAATATGATAAATAATGATTTTAGAAAATATGCTATTCATAATAGAGGAATTAACGGTTTAGCATTTGACCAATACACTAGTATTTACAACAATTATATTTCACCAACAATTATAGAAGAAAGAAGTTTAAACATTGCAACAATGGATGTTTTTTCGCGTTTGATGATGGATAGAATAATTTGGTTAGGTTTACCTATTGACGATTATGTTGCAAATATTATTCAAGCACAATTATTATTTTTAGAGAGTACAGAACCAAGTAAAGATATACAGATATATTTTAATACTCCAGGTGGCTCAGTTTATGCAGGACTAGGAATTTATGACACTATGCAATATATAAGTTCTGATATTGCTACTATCTGCACAGGTATGGCCGCATCAATGGGAGCTGTACTTTTATGTGCTGGAGCAAAAGGAAAAAGGTCTGCATTAAAACATAGTAGAGTGATGATACACCAACCAATGGGTGGAGCTTCGGGACAGGTTTCAGATATAGAAATCACAACTAGAGAAATTATAAAACTGAAAAAAGAACTTTACGAAATTATTGCCCACCATTCAGGCAAAGATTTTAAAACTGTAGAAAAAGACTCTGATAGAGATTATTGGATGACTGCCGAAGAAGCTAAAAATTATGGAATGTTAGATGAAGTTTTATTTAGAAATGAAAGTTTATAAAACTTAGTTTGCTTTAATTATTTTTTAAAATTTTAACCATATATTATAAATTAATTCAGATAAATTAAAATGGATAAATGCTCGTTTTGTGGAGCCACAAGAAAAAATGTAGATATTCTTTTAGCAGGAATTGACGGACATATATGCAATAATTGTATTGAAAGAGGTTATGACATTTTGCAAGAAGATAAATCAATAAATACAAAATCTAAATTTAACTTCAAAGATTTAAAAAAGCCTAAAGAAATAAAAGCATATTTAGACGAATATGTTATAGGTCAGAATAATGCAAAAAAAATACTATCTGTTGCGGTTTACAACCATTATAAAAGATTGTCTCAAGTAATTAAAGAAGACGATATTGAAATAGAAAAATCAAATATAATTCTTGTTGGCGAAACAGGTACAGGCAAAACACTTTTAGCAAGGACAATAGCAAAAATGCTTCATGTTCCTTTTGCAATTGTTGACGCAACAGTTTTAACAGAAGCCGGCTATGTTGGTGAAGATATAGAAAGTTTGCTTGTGAGATTATTGCAAGCCGCAGACTTTGACGTAAAAGCCGCTGAAAGAGGAATAGTATTTATTGATGAAATAGATAAAATAGCCCGCAAAAGCGATAATCCAAGTATTACTAGAGATGTTTCAGGAGAAGGAGTTCAGCAAGGATTACTAAAACTTTTAGAGGGCTCAGTTGTAAATGTTCCACCTCAAGGCGGACGTAAACATCCTGAACAAAAAATGATTGCTGTTGATACAAAAAATATTTTATTTGTTTGCGGTGGTGCTTTTGATGGAGTAAACAGACATATTGCAAAAAGAATTAATACCCAAGTAATTGGCTATGGAAAAGAAAAGCAAGAAGAAAGAATAGATAAAAACAATTTAATTCAATATGTAATTCCGGACGATATTCGTAAATATGGTTTAATCCCCGAAATAGTAGGGAGATTACCGGTTTTAGCTCATTTAAACCCACTAGATAGAGATGCTTTAAGGCAAATTTTAACTGAGCCTAAAAACTCAATTATCAAGCAGTACGAAAAGCTGTTTGAAATGGATGGAATTACATTAATTTTTAAAGATGAGGCACTTGATTATATTGTAGATCAGGCTATAAAATTTAAACTTGGAGCAAGAGGATTAAGGTCTATTTGTGAATCTATTATGTTAGAAGCTATGTATGAATTTCCTTCACAAAATATTAAAGAATTTGTACTTGATAAAAATTATGCTGAAAACAAATTAGATAAAACTGTAAGTACAAAATTTAAGTCTGCTTGATAAACTTACTTTTTCCCTTTATAAATTTTAACTGCTCCACACATAAGATTTTTTACTTTTACTGTTTCCGCACTTTTTTGCAACATACGCTAAGTTTCTTATAATCAGGCACAATTATTGTATTTGGGTGCAGCAACGCTGTAACAGAGAAAGTTTTTATGAAATTTAATTCTTTGATTGTTAGAAATATTTTATAAGATTGTAGTATTTGTTACAAAAAAAAAGGCTGTTTTACTTTTGAAACAGCCTTTTTTAAAATATAAATTTTTTAATTTTTTATGAATTTCCCTTTAGATATTTCATGAACATCATTACCAATTATATAGTAATACACTCCAGAACTTAAAGAAGAAATATTTAAAGAACTTTCGTTAGAATTAATATCGCTTTCAAAAACTTTTCTTCCCGAAATATCAATAATTGTTATGTTATAAGCCTTATCAACATCAAAATTAAGAACAATATTTAATTTGTCATTTGCTGGATTTGGATATACAAATGCTGAATTATTTATATCATTATTGATAGTTCTTTTCTGATTATTTGTACCTTGTCCTTTTTTTAGATTTGGTAAAGGTTCTTCATCAATTAAATCAAGACAGTTATTATAGAAGAAGCATAAAATACTATTAGCTATTGCTGATGAAAATCCATCAGTAGCGGTTCTAATTGATTCTAATAGAGTAATCTCTTCTTGTGTTAATTGATTCCAATTTCTGTCAGATAAATGAACATTTTCTCTTAATAAAAATAATTCGTTAAAATTATAATATTCTATGAACTCATTTGTATCAAACTCAAACATATTTGGAATGTCTAATAGTAAGCTTCTAGCTAAGTCATATTCACCATAAGAACAAAAATCATTTACAAGTGAGTATTTTGAAATTGGCTTATCTACAACTTCATACCAGTTGCGTAACTCTGTTGTGTACATTATAGAATCCATAAGCAGTTCAGAAATTTTTCTATCACTTATATCAGCCATAAGTCTGCTTATTGAATTAATCTCTTCTAACATGATATTTGCAGCTATAGTAATTTCCGAATTAGCGTTATTTAAATCATCTAGCGATAAGTTGTCATAACCAGAATTGTGAAAATCTGTAATTAATGTTTCATATTGAGATTTTAATTCTTCATAAGTAGTTAAATCATAAGCATCGTTTGAACCACCAGGGGCAATTGATTTTGGCATGAAAACTACTGGAAAATCACACAATGTTGATGCACATGAGTTAGTATTTGCAGTATTATATTTTGTGATGTTTGCACTAATTTTTGGAGGAGACAATGGATCGTGACTACCTGTATTGCTGTAGTGATAAACTATATTACTTTGTGAGCTATATGCAGAATAAAAAGTCATATTTGGATTAAATGAGAAATTGTTATCAGCACCTCTAGAGGGAATACCTTGCCAACTTTTTATTGGACCACTATATTTAAAAATGTTTCTATCAACAGATTCAAATTGATTACATTGAAACTGTAATCCAGTACCATTAGGAGTGTTTTCGCCACAAACTCCCCAACATAAGATACCGTACATAAGATTTTGAAAATTGTTTCTATAAATTATATTTTCAGCAATACCTATTGAAGTAGCAGAAATTCCACGTGGTTGAAATCCAGAAGGCAATGAAGAATAAATAGAGTACATGTTGTTTTCTTCTACTGTGAAGCCAGAACATGAGTTTAAGTAAATTCCATTTGGATAACTATTGGGATAATTACCATATGTGGAAATGTCAAAATTTGATTTTGTTATAAAACAATTATTAACACCTTCATTATATATACTACAATAGTTATTGGTAAAATTACTTTCACTTATAGTAAAGCTATAATTACTTCCTGAGTTTGTGGCGAAAACACCATAATATAATCCCTGAAATGTTGAACGTATTGGTGTTTCTAAACAGGTACAAGTTTGTATATCATAAAAACCAGGACATTCCTCTGTAACAATAAATCCTGCACTAGCAGTATAAATACCTTTTCCTCTGTTAGTAGAATTTGGTGAGAAAGATGTTTCATTTTTAAAATTACAGCCTTTGAAAGGAATTTTATTAACATCCCACATAGTTACATGGTTTGCAAAAGTATAACCATGTTGTGAAAACAAATTGTCGTTGTTAATAGTAAAAGTACATTTTGTAAAATAACTTACATTGCTTATTTCAATGCCACTTGTATTATGATTAGAATATGACATGAACTCAATTGAGCGTAAATTATTTCTAAAAGTACTATTTGACGCTTTAATTATTCCTCCACTAGTGTTGTAGTCGCTACCATCCCAAGTGCTGATTGCATTTTTTGCATGTTCAATTACTGCGTTATTTTTAAGTTCAATGGTGCCTTGATATTGACTTATTTGACGAGCATTTGAATTACCCCACACTTGAATTCCAACCCATAAATCATTACAGGTTTTGGTTATTGTTGTTCCATCAATAATTAATTTTCCACCTTGTTTTATTATAATTTTACCTATTTCTGTTAGCGCAATTTGAGAGTTGATGAAGTTCGCAGTTACACCAGATTCTATAATCATATCTTTTTTTAGTACAAAATTCCCATTAACAATAGTAGTAGAAGAAGACATGACTAAATTATCTTCGTGAGTGAAGACAGGTAATTCCTCGCATTCGCAAATTATAGCTCCATTGCCCGTAAATGGATAATTACACGGTCCAAAACATGTGGAGGATTGAATTAATAATTGTGGATTCAAACCGGAAATTGCGTCACCTGATATGTTTATCAAACTGCTTGGATCTTGTAAAGTAATATTTGCACCATCTTCAATGCAAATGAATGCTCCAGACTCAACTTCGATAGATGATGTCCCTTTGAGAATTACATTTGAGTTTTCTCGTATAAAAAGAGTTCCACCAGATCTAATCTTTAGCTTTGAACCTGTGTTTATTATGAGTTGTCCATAATCTGCATCTATCATTAATAATGATCCATCGCCGATTTCAAGTTCAGCCTTTTTAGAACCATTTATGTGACCTAATTCCAATTTTCCATTCCGAATCAACATTTGATTTCCTCCACAAGTATAAAAATACCCTACTGTTGCATTGCCACAAGTATAGTTGTATCCATTGTTTAAATATAAATTAGTAACTCTATTACAACCGTTTTGATAAACACCTATCCAGTAATTGTCTGTCAAAGCTAACGAAGTGTTTGGGCAGGCATAAAAGTAATAATCTTGTATTGAATTTTCATTCAACTTGTTTACTTTATATGTATCTGTCCAACTTACAGTTGAAAAAGGTATCTCTACACGTATTGTTCCTTGCTCAGATTTGTTTTTAATTACAAAAAGTTCATCAGAGGATAAATTGCCTATACTAATTCCATTTATAAAATCGTCAATATTCCAAATTACTCTATTTTCAAGAAATGTACGGCTTATATCTGCCTTATCCTTACAATCAGTAAACTGCGATAAAAAACTATTGTAATAGTGTCCTATATTACGTAAATTTTCCATATCTGCGGGTGTATTAATCATTTGTAAAGGAGCGCAGATTTGAGCAAGGCTAAATTCAACATTATCAATAGAATTCCAGCTCCCATAATCATTCCAACCATGGACAGAAGGGTCTGTGGGCATTGTGTTAGGTAAGCCTTTATTTGGACCGTCCCACAAATCGTATATTGCACGTGCAATATAATATTCGGAACGATAACCGTTATTTATATTGTTAACATAAGTTGAAGGTGGTTTTATTTCATAATATTCCGAAAAACGACTTTTACCATATTCATTATCTTCTACGTAATATGCAGCATCAAGTATCATTTCAATTGCATTTGCCCAACCTTCAATCCATGCCAATAATCCAGTATTTTCTTTTGTCCAGCTATGAGCATTAACCCCTTCTTCTCCGTAAGGTATTTTCATGTTATTATTTTGTAATTTATACATTATACAATGACCAAATTCATGTCGAGTAACATCTTCTAATGAACCATCACCAGTTTCAAGATGAATTACAGGAATATCTACAGTATATACATTAGCCCAACTACCCATAGCATTGATTTTTATCTTAACATTTGGCGATAAATAAACAGATTCTTGTGTAAAATATTTATATGCTTTCCTAACCCAGTGTACAGCTCTAAATGCATCATTAGTTGATTTTGCTTTTTTAAAAAGATCTATATCTTTTATTATTGTTCCTGCATTAGTACCACAACTACAAAGTTCGTATCGTTCTCTATGAACAATAGTATTGCTTATTGACCTTATTTGATATACACCATTATCTTCTGCATATAATTTTAAATATAATTCTATTTCGCTTCCTTCAAGAATTGACTGTGATTTAGAATAAGTAATTGAATAATAGCCGTTTTCATCTGTAAAAGTTTCTCCAAAAGGCTCGTCGTATATTGCATCTTTTTCCATAAGTCGTACCCTAATGCCTGCAAGTCCAAAAGTAGGAGAGCCAAAGCCGTTTTCTACCGTAGTTGTTATTCTTCCCTTAACTGTTCCTGTAAATTTTTTACGCCCGCCTGTTGCATATTTTATTGGAGAATCATCAAAATCCTTATAATACAAAAGCGAATCTTCTGGTACAGGTTTCATCAAAATGGTATATGCTAAACCGTCAATTTCTACTTCTCTGAAATTATCAACCCACCAATCATTCCAGTTTGAACTATCTCGCATATATAAAGAAAAATCTGTTATATTGCTTTCAGGAATACTGTCAGATGGGATATATACTCTTGTTTTTCCTGGAAAATCATCCTGATTTATCCAACGCCTTGGTAAAGAATAATAATCTTCAAGATTCCATATTTCTATTGTATTATATGGAGTAAAATATATTTTAGCTGCTATTGTTGTATAAGAGTTTGCTGAGTCTTTTAAATGATAAAATATTTTTAGTTGAAAATCTTGGGGATAATAAGGTAAATTTACAGTATCTGGTATAGTCAAATATATTGATAAAATAATGCTATCACAAGGAGTATACAATTGCCCAATGATATTGGTGGCAACATTAGCTGTCCAATTGTGAGGTAATTGATATGATAGACTATCAATAATAATACTATCCATACAATATAGATTTTGGGTTAATTCAAAACTGCTAGAAAGCTGTTGATGTTCAAAATTATTTGTAAACCCAAAAAATGGATTATTATAAGGAAAATCTCGTACTCTGCTTTGGGCAAATAAAACATTAGTTATTAACATAAAAAATGCGATAATAATCTGATTGATCAGTAAATTTCTAATTTTCATAATTTTCAACATTATATCTTATTAAATTTTTCACACTCACTTTTGTAGTATCAGAATAGTCTTCAATTCGTACTAGTCCAATATGTTTTGCCCAATATAGTTTCATTAGAGTTTCTTCAGGTATAGTTTCGGCTGTTAATAAAAACATTTTAACATTTTCATAAACAATCTCATTACATTTATAGTTTTGATAAATCAATTCAAATTTTGAATAGAAATATGGCGAATTAAATCCTCCCAAATATTTTTCTCCAATACTTCCATTATGAAAAGAATAATATTTATATTGTGACGCATTGCTACTCACTTCATCCATGTAATACCAAATAGGTTTCTGATTATCAAACTCTGCATCAAAGCCAGGACGTATTATAGTATTATATAAATTGTTTGTATTATTATTTTGTACGTATGTAGAATAAGTATAGGTCTCCCAAGCGTCAGTTGTACCACCTCCTTTACCAGAAGTAAAGTATGGGTTTGTTTCTATTACAATACTATCGGTTTCTAAAGTGGCAGAGTCTTGGTATATCCAATAACTACCTTGTTTAAAAAGGCAATAATCTTTTGTCTCTTGGTCAATATGTATTGTTTTCCCAGAAGAGTCGCATCCATAATAAAAAAGTGCAACTGCGATTATAATTAAAAATAATTTTATTCTATTCATAATATTTAAAACAATCAAAATTAACATATTTTTTTTCAAACACTACAGCATCATCAACTTTATCAATTATTGCGATAAAGCGAACAGTTTTAGAATCGCAAAGTTGAGCAGTACTTCCAACAATATTAACTTGAAGGACAAAATTATTACTATCATTTGAATAAATGTTGTACGACAACTCACTTATAGCAGTATTTGAGTAAGCTGTACCTTTGAAAAATAGCAGTGTTTTTATTTCGAAAATAGTATCATCAAACTCAAAACTACAATTGTTTATAATTTCATTTAAATCAGTTTTTGAGTTAATTACAAGCACTTTTTCTGCTACCAAAAAGTCCCAGACCCATATATTTTCTATTTCTATCTCTTGAAACTCAATTTGACTATTATGGTTTTTGTTAAAAGACTTTGTTGTTGAATTAGTCTCTTTTTCACATGAAATGAAAAGGCAAAATAATAAAAATAACAAAGTAACTAAAACAAACAAATTCCTCATAAACTCTTTTTTAAATTTAAAACATATTTTATAAAATTTTCAAAAGTAAAGGTATTGATTTTTATTTACTTGTGCTAGTATTTTCTTTATTTATATTAACTAGTAGTAAAATTAGATAAAAGAATTTAACTTGTCGAGTAAGCTTGATCGTTTTTGCAAATTTAATTTTCTGCTTTTTATAAATATTCTCTGTTTTCGCATTTTTTGCAACATGCGCTAAGCTCCTGATAATCAGGCATGGTCATTGTGTTTGGGTGCTACAACACTGAAAACAGAAAGTAAATTAGACCAAACTGCAATAACAAGATTCAAATCTGCTTAAAAAATGTATTTTTTAGCTTTATAAATTTTAACTGCTCCACACATAAGATTTTTTTCTTTTATTTCAGAAAAGCCTGCTTGTTTAAGTTTTTTAGTTACATTAATATTATTAGCAAAATCAACAATTGATTCAGAAAGATATTTATAGGCTTGCTTATCTTTTGAAATAACTCTTCCGAAAAAAGGAATAATTAATTTTAAATATAGTTTAAATCCTAGTTTGCAAAATAAATTTTTTGGTAAAGAAAATTCCATAATTGATAGACAAGCATTTTTCTTTGAAACTCGATAAAACTCTTTAAATGCCTCGTCAATATTAGTAAAATTTCTGATACCAAAAGATACAGTAATTAAGTTTATGCTATTATCTTCTAAACTTAAATTTTCGGCTTTTGAAATAATAAATTCAGCTTCGGGGAATTTTTCTCTTGCAATTTCTAACATTTTTTTTGATGGATCTATGGCTATATACTTTTTGGCTTTTAATTTTTCAAGTTCTACTAATAAATCACCTGTTCCGCTTGCTACATCAAGAATTATCTCATAATTATCATCAGCAAGTAAATTTACAAACTTTTTTCTCCAGATTTTATCAAAACTAAAAGATAAGCTATGATTGAGTTTATCATAAGTTTGTGCAATTGTATCAAACATTTCAGGTGTATTTTCTTTTTTCATTAGCTAGAAAAAAAGAGCCTTTTTACAGGCTCTATTTAATATTTATCTTTTCTTTTGTTGTTTTAATTTTTGTTGTTGGGCACGTTGAGCTTCTTCTATGCGTTGTTGCCATTTTGATTTTGCCTTTGGTGGTTTTTTCTTATTTGTCTCCATTTGGTTTAATAATTTTTTCTCATCAATAATAAACTTTTGAATTACTAAAGTTTGTAAAATAGTAATTAAGTTGGCAAGAAAATAATAATAACTCAAGCCTGAGGAATATTTATTAAACCAAAATATCATCATTACAGGCATAAAATACATCATCATTTTCATTCCAGGCATAGCATTAGTTTGAGCTTGGTTTCTGCTTGTCATCCAAGTGGAAATAAGCATTGAAGCAGCCATTAATAAAGTAAATAATGAAATATGATTTCCATAAAAGCTAGATATCAGAGGTATTTGTGTTGACCATTCAAGTATTGAGTCATAAGAAGATAAATCTTTTGCCCACAAGAAACTTTGTTGACGCAACTCAATTGAAGCCGGAAAAAACCTAAACATTGCAATTAAAATCGGAAATTGTATAAGCATAGGTAAACAACCACCCATAGGGCTAGCTCCGGCTCTTTTATATAAAGCCATTACAGCTTGTTGTTTTTCCATTTCTTTACCTTTTGGGTATTTTTCGTTTAGTGCATCAACTTGTGGTTTTAAAACTCTCATTTTTGCTGTTGACAAATATGATTTATAAGTTAGGGGGAATAAACCTATTTTAATTATAAGAGTTAAAAGCAATATTATAAGACCATAACTATTTATAAAACTACCAAGCCAATTAAAAATAGGAATAATTATCCATCTATTTACCCAGCCAAATATTCCCCAACCAAGCGGCACTAATTTTTCAAGTTTTAAGTCATATTTTTTTAAAGTAGAAAATTTATTTGGTCCAAAATACATTTTAAAACCTGTTGTTTGTTTTTCGGAATTTTCTAATGTAAATGAAAATGTAGAGCTAAAAGATTTTAAATACTTTCCTGTTGGATCATCAATTTTTTCAGAACTTACAATTGGTGAAGATAAATTATTATCAGCTATAATAACAGAAGAGAAAAACTGCTGTTTATAAGCAATCCAATCGGCCGAACCGCTTGTTCTAAAATCATCTTTTGCTTTAGTTGCAGTTAATGATTCTATATCCTTGCCTATTTTTAAATATATAGATGTGTTATTATTTTCCCAATCTATACCTCTTTCTAAACTAGGGACGTTTACTTGCCATCTAAAATTAGCATAAGAATTAGGAATTTCATTAATTTCATTTTGCAATCCCACAAAATTTATATCAAAATCTAACATATACTCGTCAGGATAAACAGTATATAAAAATTCTATATACTTTTCTTCCGTAGCTTGCAAACGCATAGCAAGTTTCATTTCTTTATCCATTACTTTGATTGTATCTGTCTCGCTTATAGGCACAAAATACATATCATTAGTGATTATAGATTTTCCTGAGATAAATAATTCTAAACCAAAAACCGATAAAGAATCGTTTGTGTATAAAATAAGCGGGTCTTGATGAAAGGTTTTATAATTCTTTAACTCTACAGAGGCAATTTTACCACCTTGATTTGATATTTTCACAATCATTTTTTGATTTTCTATAATTGTAAAGCCATCTTCTTTATTATCAAAAGTATTTGCAAATATTCCGTATTGTTCTTCAAGATTAAGATTAGTTAAAGAATCTAATTCTTCTTGGGAAAATTTTTCAATTATGCTAATTTTTTCTTTTTTTTCTGCTGTTTCAATACTATCTTGTATAGCAATTTGTAATAGAGCCAGTGAGTCTTCTTTAATTTTTACTTGTGCTATAGAATCTTGCATTCTTTGTCTTTCAGCCAATTGCTCTTTGCTTGGTTTTGTAATATACATATAACCAATCAATAAAGCTCCTATTATCAATAATCCTATTACTGTATTTTTATCCATTTTTTAAACTTCTAATTTTTATTTTTTATTTTAAAATCAACAGCTGCCTTAATAAAATCTACAAAAAGAGGGTGTGGATTTATAACCGTACTTTTATATTCAGGATGAAATTGAACTCCGACAAACCAAGGGTGTTCAGGAATTTCAATAATTTCAACAAGTTGGGTTTCAAGATTAACTCCAGTTGCTATCAAACCAGCCTTAGAAAAAGCTTCTTTATATATATTATTAAATTCGTATCTATGTCTATGTCTTTCTTTTATTTTTAAGCTAGAATAGGCCTTATATGCTTTTGAATTTTTAGATAATTTACAAGAATATGAACCTAAACGCATTGTACCACCTTTTTCATTAACCAATTTTTGTTCTTCCATAAGACTTATAACAGGATTTATACAAGTTCTATCCATTTCTATAGAGTTTGCATCTTCAAGATTAAGAACATTTTGGGCAAATTCAATAATTGCTACTTGCATTCCTAGGCAAATTCCGAAAAATGGTATTTTATTTTCTCGTGCATATTTTGCTGCTACAATTTTTCCTTCTATACCTCTATGTCCAAAACCAGGAGCAACAAGTATTCCGTCTATATTTTTAAAGAATTCCTGACTAGACTTTTCATTTACATCTTCAGCTTGAATATAATTAATCTTTACTTTTGTTTCGCAAAACGCACCTGCATGTATAAACGCCTCATTTATAGACTTATATGCATCTTTTAAATCAACATATTTTCCAACTAAAGCAAGTTCTATAAAGCGTTTTGGGTTTTTATATTTTTTCAAAAAGTCTTTCCAAGCTTTTAATTGAGGTTTTTCACCAATAGTAATTCCAAAATGAGACAAAACAAATTCATCTAGTTTCTCTTTTTGCATTTCTAATGGAACTTCATAAATAGTGCTTAGATCTCTTGATTCTACAACAGCTTCTTTTTGAACATTACAAAAATTTGCTACTTTTATTTTAATATCGCTTGTTAGAGGCTGCGCTGTTCTAAGCACCAACATATCTGGTTGCACTCCGGCTTCTAAAAGTGTTTTTACAGAATGTTGGGTTGGTTTTGTTTTTAACTCTCCGCTTGCAGCTAAATACGGCACAAGTGTTAAATGAATAACCATACACCTGTTTTTCAACTCCCATCTAAATTGTCGAACTGCTTCTATATAAGGTAATGACTCAATATCGCCAACAGTTCCTCCAATTTCTGTAATAACAAAGTCGTATTTTCCTCTAGCGCTTAAAAGTTTTACTCTTCTTTTAATTTCGTCTGTAATATGAGGAATTATTTGTACAGTTTTCCCAAGATATTCTCCTCGTCTTTCTTTGTTTATTACTTCTTGATAAATTCTGCCTGTAGTAACACTATTAGCTTGCGAAGTATAAATATTTAAAAATCTTTCGTAATGTCCAAGGTCTAAATCGGTTTCGGCACCATCTTCAGTTACATAACACTCTCCGTGTTCAAAAGGATTTAAAGTTCCGGGATCAACATTTATGTAAGGATCTAATTTTTGAATACTTACAGTAAAACCACGTGCTTGCAATAACTTGGCTAAAGAAGCAGAAATTATTCCTTTGCCTAAAGAAGATGTTACGCCACCTGTTACAAAAATAAATTTAGTATTAGCCATTGCAAAAATTTAAAAAGTAAAACTCAAGCCAAAGCTAGGCATAATTGGGAGCTGATCCACTCTGTTGTGGTCCACTCTGTCAAAATAAAAAATATTTTTTCTATTATAAACATTAGTTACTCCTAAATTAAGCTCTAACCTAGTATATTTATTAAAACTTATTATTTTATTTATCGTTAAATCTAATCTATGATAATAAGGTAAACGTCCTGTATTTAAGTCGCCATAAATAACTCCTAATGAACCATTTGTTTGCCAATAAGGATGATTTAAACTATGATAAAAATCTGTTTCTTCAAAAAATCCAGCAGTTTGGGTAAATGGAAAACCTGAGCCTAAATTCCATCTTGCACTAAGATTCCACGATTGATCTTTTCCAAATTTATATGTAGTTACTAAATTTATATTATGCCTTCTATCATAATGAGGGCTATATAATTGGAATCCATCATCACGTTTTACCCAACCTATAGAATACACAAACCAAATATAAACATCTTTTTGGTCATATTTTAACAAAAAATCAAGTCCGTAAGCATAGCCTGTTTCAATTAAGAAATCTTTTTTCAAATAATCTGGTATGCTACTATTTATTGGGCTATCGTTATAAACCTTATTTCTATTAATTGTTGAAAGTTGGGAAAAATTCTTTAAATACCCTTCAAGATTAATATCAATTTTATTAGTAATATCTATTTCAGTTCCAAAAATTATATGTTCAGATTTTTGTAATTTATGTGTTAGCTCTTTTTCTCTAAAAGAACTTGGCAAGTTTAAATCACCGCTAAGAAAACCATAAAAAAGATTAACGACATCTCTATCACTATTTGCTGCAACTAAATTTTGAGAATATAAACCTGCAGCAAGCTTTAATCTTATTTTTTCGCTTAGATTATATTTAATTCCTAATCTAGGTTCAGGCGAAATCTCGCTCATAGACGCAAAATATTGAACTCTAAAGCCTGGTTCTATCAACAAACTTCCAAGATTTATTTTATATTTTAAATAAGCGGCTAATTCTGTTGTATTTTCCTCTTGTCTCAATTCTCTGCCAATAGAATTATGAAAAACATAATCAGTATTAAAACCTAAAGTTTCTATTCCCCAAACAAACTGGTTTTTACCCAAGAAATACAAAAAATCTAAGCCAAAATTATATCCTCTAATTCCGCTATTACTAGGTAAATTATCAAGGGTTTGTAAGCCAATTTTATAATCAGAAAATGAAAAGTTGGATTTTATCATAACAGTAGAGCCGGACGGAACAACAGAAACATTTGCTCCTATTCCAAAAGAATCCCAACCAAGCTGGCTAAGTCCTTGATAACTAACTCTATCATTAAACTTAAATCCAAATAAATTTATTTTACTGCCTTCAGGCGAACTCAGGCTTATTTTTCCATATAAATCGGTATAATTAAAAGGCAAACCTTCACCGTCATTTATATAGGTATAAAGAAGTTTTGAAGATTGCTCAAGAAAAGATGTTTTTCCGGAAAATATATAAGACAAACTAGCTTTATCTTCGCTATATTTAATAATAGGTCCTTCTAATAATAGTTTAGTTCCAAAACTGCTAGCGCTTAGTTTTCCTCCAAAGCGTCTTGAATTTCCTTCTCTCATAGAAATATCCATTACTGAAGAAATTCTGCCTCCATATTCTGAATTATATCCGCCTGTATAAATATCTGCATTTCTAATTATATCAGAATCAAAAACTGAAAACAGTCCAATTGAATGAAATGGATTATAGATAGTCATTCCGTCTAAAAGCACTAAATTTTGGATATTTGACCCACCACGAATATAAAGCTGCCCACCTTGGTCGCCTGTAAAAGTAACTCCGGGCACAACTTGCAAATACTGTGCTATATCGGGTTCGCCACCAACTGATGGGAGTTGTTTTATCTGTGTTGGCGAAACTTTAACTATTGAAATTCTGGTTTGCGTTTTCATCTCTTGCCTTTCTGCCGAAACAATAGTTTCATCAAGTACAAAAGCTGACTTTATCATGTAATAATTTTTAGAATACAATTTAGAATTTACTATGCTAAAATCTTCGAGAATATTATCATAACCCACATAGCTTATTTCAATTTGATAATCTCCGTTAGGTATTCTTGGAATAGAGAAATAACCATTTATGTCTGTTGCGGCACCAAAGTTTGTTCCTTTAATTGAAATATTAGCAAACATACAGGGTTCGCCAGTTTCTTTGTCATATACAAATCCTTTTATAGAGCCTTGCTGAGCAAAAACTAAAATTGGAAAAAATAAGAATATAAAAACAAATAAATGTCTAATTGGTTTGTTCATCATTTTTGTCTTTCTTTTTAAGCTCACGTTCAGCCAAATCTATAGCTTTCTTTTTTTCTTTAAGAGTTTTTATTTCAGCCTGAGCTTTTTCAATTTTTTTATTAAAATCTTTCACTAAACTTTCGGAACCAGAAGCAAAAAATCCCATATTATTTTCTATTTTTAATATTTCTGCATTAAGTTCTTTAATTTTTTGTAAAATACGATTTCTTTCTTTTGCAAGTTCGTTTGTAGAACCGCTTTCTTTTATAGCGTCAACTTTATTAGCGAAATTACTCAATTCTAATGCAGATTTATTAAGTTTTAGCTTTTTATATAATTCATTTATTGCCTCTCTATATTCATTATAAAGCTTGTCTCTTTCTGAGTTTGCAACAAAACCAATTTCAGTCCAAGTGTTTTGGAATTCTTTTATTTTATTAATATTTTCAGTTTGGTCGCCCAAGGGTTTATAATTTTTAATTTCTTCAATAAGTGCTTCTTTTTTTATTAAGTTGTCTTTATGTTCTTTTTCAATATTTTCGAAAAATTCTGATTTTGCATTAAAAAAATGGTCGCAAGCTTGTCTAAATCTTTTCCAAACTTGGTCCGAACTTTTTCTGGGAACTGGTCCGATTTCCTTCCATTTTTTTTGTAAATCTATAAATAATCCTGTTGATTTTTTCCAATCTGTACTTTCTTGCAATGATTCTGCACTTAAACAAATTTCTATTTTTTTCTGTAAATTATCTTTTTGTTCTGCATTAATTTCATTAAAAAAATCATTTTTCCCTTCAAAAAACTTATTGCAAGCCATTCTAAACCTTTCAAAAACTTCATTATTAACAGCTGCTGGCACCATTCCTATAGTTTTCCAAACTTTTTGTATTTCCAAAACTTGTTCTGAAAGTTCTATCCATTCTTTGCCGGAATTTGGGGTGTTTTCTGTCAAAATATTTTCAACTTTTTCGCAAAGAATAAGTTTTTGCTTATAATTTGCCTCTCTTTCTTCTTTTAGTTTTTCAAAATAATCTTGATAGTTTTTTCTTACTTTTTTGCTAATATCCGAAAATCTATCCCATAATTCCACACGTTTATCGCTTGGCACCGGACCTAATTCTTTCCATAATTCGTGATAATCTTGTAATTTTTTGTAAGCAGCAACTACATCTGTTACTAAAAGCAATTCTTCGGCTTTTTCGCACAATTCTATTTTTTGTTCTAAATTTCTCTTAAAATCAAAATCCCTTGCCTCTTTATTCAGTTTAACTAAATCATAAAACCTTTCAATTTGCAACTGATAATTATTCCATAAATTATTTGATACTTCTGCAGGAACTTGTCCAATTTTCAGCCATTCTTGTTGCAAGTCTTTAAACTCGTTAAAAGTTTTATTCATTGACTCTTCGCCATTTGCTAAAACTTTAATTTTCTCTATTATCTCTTCTTTTCTTTTTAAATTTTCAAGTTTTTCAACTTCTTGTTGTTTTGCTAATTCCTCTCTTTTCTTAGCATATTCAATCCACAATTCTTTTAAATAATCTTCATTAGCATCTTTTGGTAAACTAACTTCCAACTCATTTCCGGTAGAGTTAATAATTTCTTGACGCAAGGCATCTTGCTTTTTCTTTAAATTTTTATAAAAAAGACTTTTAAGCAGGTCAATGTCTTTGCGGGTTTCTTCAATATTTGATTCGTAAATAAGATGCTTAAGTTTTTCAATAATCTCTTCATTATTCAAACTAGCATAATCATTTTCTTCAGGCTTATCTTGAGTATCTTCTAATTTTTCTTCTTCCTCAACATCAATTTCAGAAACAAAAATTTCATCATTTTCTATTTTTTTATCTTCAGAAATATTATCTGCCTCATCCTTCTGCGATTCGGTTTTATTTTCCTCAATAATTTCACTTTGTGCTGTTTCAACCTCATCAATTACAGTATTAATCTCAAGTTTTTCAACAATATTACTGTCTTGAACTGTGTTTTCTGTCATATTTTCTTGGTTTTCTAAACCTTTTTTATCTTCTTCAATCATACTAAGTTTCTGATAATTAAATATTTAACAAACTATTACATTAATATTATAAAACCTACGAAGTTATATTTTATATAATTTAGAAACAAATTTTTATTGATTTTTCTAAGCCGGGTAAATAATTTTAAAGTTTAAAAAGTTTAAACATCAAAAATGGGATTATTTTATTGCTTTTATTATGTTTGTAATTATTAAAAAAAATAAAAAATGAGAATTGATATCATTACAGTTTTACCTGCATTAATTTCTGCTCCTTTAGATTTGTCTATCATAAAAAAAGCAAAAGACAAAGGCATAGTAGAAATAAATATACATGATTTACGTGAATATGGATTAGGAAAACACAAACAAGTTGATGATTACCCATATGGTGGCGAGGCTGGAATGGTTTTAATGATTGAGCCTATTTTTAATTTAATAGAAAAACTTAAATCTGAAAGAAAATATGATTTAATCCTTTACACTTCACCAGATGGAAAAACATGGAATCAAAAAGAAGCCAACAAAATAAGTTTATTAAAAAACATAATTATTTTATGTGGACATTATAAAGGAATTGATAACAGGATAAGAGAAAATTTAATAGATGAAGAATACAGCATTGGCGATTTTGTATTAACCGGTGGCGAGTTAGCCGCTGCAATTATTTGTGATAGTATTGTCAGGCTTCTTCCTGGTGCAATTGGAGATGAGCAGTCTGCATTAAGCGATTCTTTTCAAGACAACTTATTAGCCCCCCCTGTTTATACCCGTCCTGAAGTTTTTAATGCTTGGGAAGTTCCGAAAATTTTACTTTCAGGAAATTTTAAAAAAATTGAAGAATGGAAAGAAAATCAAGCATACGAAAGGACTTTAAAGCTTAGGCCAGACTTATTAAAAGAATAGCAGGCGGATTAATTCTTAAAAAATCCTCTTATTTTATTATATTTGCATTTTAAAATTATAAAATGAGCAGTCTTTTACAAGGTGAAAATTTAAGCAAAAGGTATGGTGAAAAACTATTATTTGAAAGCATAAACATCCACATTTCCCAAGGAGATAAAATAGCCTTAATTGCCAAAAATGGAGCTGGGAAAACTTCTTTATTAAACATTTTAGCAAATTTAGACTCAGGCGATACTGGAAATATTACTAACAAAAGAGATTTGCGTTTAGCTTATTTACCACAAGAATTAAATTTAGATCCTGAAAAAACTATTTTAGAAGCAGTATTTTTTTTAGAAGACGAAATTATTAGCACCATACGGGAATATCACGAGATTTTAAATGCCAAGGACCATTCTAATTTACAAAAAATACTTGATAAAATGGATAGTTTAAATGCTTGGGATTACGAATCAAAAGTAAAACAAATATTAGGCAAACTGCAAATTGATAATTTTTCAAAAAAGATAAAATATTTAAGTGGTGGACAGAAAAAAAGAGTTGCCTTAGCTGGAACTTTGATAAGCGAGCCTGAACTTTTAATACTTGACGAACCAACAAACCATCTTGATTTGGATATGATAGAATGGCTTGAAGAGTATTTGGAAAAATCTGTTTCAACAATTTTTATGGTTACTCACGACAGATATTTTTTAGATAGAGTTTGTAATACAATTTTTGAATTAGATATGGGTAAAATTTTTATTTACAATGGAAATTACTCATATTTTGTTGAAAAAAGAGCCGAAAGAATTGAAAACTTACAATCTAATATTGACAGAGCTCAAAATTTAATGCGTAGAGAACAAGAATGGATAAGCCGCATGCCAAAAGCAAGAACTACAAAATCAAAATTTAGAATAGATGAGTTTGATAATTTAAAAGAAAAAGCTTCGCAAAAAATTGAAAACAACAAGTTAGAATTAGGTATTGCAAGCGAAAGATTAGGTAAAAAAGTTATAAATATTCATAATATTTCAAAAGCTTTTGGTACAGAAAATTTGATTTCTGACTTTTCGTATAAAATAGCAAGAAACGAAAAGATTGGAATTGTTGGAAACAACGGAAGCGGTAAAACTACATTTTTAAATATTTTAACAAATAATATAAAGCCAGATTCTGGTAGGATTGAAATTGGCAGCACTGTAAAAATTGCTTATTACACTCAGGAAGGTTTAAATTTTGATGATGATTCTAAACCAATTGATATTATTAAAAAAGTAGCAGAAACAATAAAATTAAAAAACGGTAAAACATTTTCTGCTTCTGGATTTTTGCAATATTTTTTATTTTCTCCTGAAATGCAATATACTTATGTAAAAAAACTTAGCGGAGGAGAAAAACGCAGATTATATCTATGCTCCATTTTAATGACTCAACCAAATGTTTTGATAATGGACGAGCCAACAAATGATTTAGATATTATGACTTTACAGGTTTTGGAGGAATATCTACTTGAAATAGAAGCAAGTGTTATTATAGTTTCTCACGACAGGTTTTTTATGGATAAAATAGTTGACCATGTTTTTGTTTTTGAGGGTAATGGAAAAATTTCAGATTTCCCTGGCAACTACACTCAATACAGAAATTCAATAAAATTTCAAAAGCTAAAATCAGAATTAAAGACTGAAAAAAAACTTCCCAATCCAAAGCCAAACCTTACAAAAAACAAGAACACCAAAATAAGTTTTAATGATAAATTTGAGTATGAAGCATTAAGTAAAGATCTTGATGAATTAAATCATAAAAAACAAAATTTAGAAATTGAGATAAATTCTGGAGAAATAAACCATATAGATTTAATAGACAAATCCGAGGAGTATTCAAAATTATTAGAAATAATTGAAGAAAAAGAGTATAGGTGGTTAGTCTTAGATGAGCTTATAAATCAATAAAAAGCATAAAAAAGAGGCTGTCTCAAAACAACTTTTAAAACAATAAACTTTTAAGCTGTTTCAGAAGTGTTAAAATGCAAGGCTCTGAAATTGAGGACGAAGGAGCGTACAAAAGTACGTGACTGAGTCCGAATATTGAAAGAAGCAGTTTGACACTTATGAGACAGCGCCTTTAATTTATTTATCTAACTAAAGTAATTTGTCCTTGTTTTTTATGCACTGTTCCATATAAATCTTTAAACTCGGCATACCAATAATATACACCTGTTTCCATAATTTCATCTCCTTTGTTTTTATTTCCTCTAAAAGTACCATCCCAAGCACCTTCAGAGCAAGCTTCACAACTAAGATCAGGATCAAATTTATGAGTTTCAAAGACCGGTGTGCCCCATTTATCATAAATATAAAGTGAGAAATCTTCTTTATCTATACCATTACCACAAGGTCTGGCACAATCGTTAAGCCCATCGCCATTGGGAGTAAACGAAGTAGGCATATAAAATGCAAATTCGTTTCTCACACTTATAGTTCTAGTTGTAGTATCAGTACAATATCTATCAGTTTCAGCTACTAATATTACTTGATATTCTCCTATATTTTTATATGTATGGCGTGGGTTTACAAATAGTGAACTATCACCATCTCCAAAGTACCAATAATAATTAGAAGCATAAGAAGAGTGGTTTATAAACTCAATTTCACCATCTATAAAAGAAACTATTTGAGATGAAGTTTCAAAATTAGCAATTGGTCCTTGATAAACCGTGATAAAGTTTTCAATTTCACGTTTAAATTTACAGCCAAATAAATCTTTAACTTCAAGGCTTACAGTATAAACTCCCGGTTCTTTATAAATATGAACAGGATTTTTCTCGGTTGAATATTTTTTATCACCAAAATTCCACAAATACGTTTGTCCAAAATTTGGAGTTTCTTCAGTAAAATGAGCCGCAAAAGGTGGACAACCCGCAACACTTTCTACAGTGAATAAATTTTTTGGTTTTGGGCGAGCATTTATAAGGATAGAATCCACAACTTTTGGTGTTCCACACATATCTGCAAGAGTAATATAATACATTGTAGTTGTATCAGGATTAACAGTAAAAGGCGAAGGTACAACTCTACCATCTTGTAAAGTCATTAAATAAGGGCCTCCGTTTCCTCCTTCAACATCAACGTGAATTATAGCCGGATCGCCAGGGCAAACCGTGTCATTGCTAGTAACCACAGAATTAATTACTAAATCAGGATTAACATAAACAGTAGTACTAACTCTATCGCTTTTACAACCATGGGAATCTGTAACGACTAAGCTATAAGTTGTAGTTGTCGATGGGCTTACGGTATATAGATTTGAGTTCCAAACACTTCCATCGCTACCTTCCCATCTAAAATCATAATATGGAGTTCCACCAGTTGCTTGATTATTAAGGCTTACTGATTGAGTTTTGCAAATAGTTTTATTACTCATAGGTAAAACAATAATTTTTGATGGTTGAGTAATTTCAAAATCTGAAACTATCCTACAATTATGATCGTCTAAAACTGTTACTGTATAACTTCCTGCATTTCCAACAAAAGTTTCTGTATTATGTCCATTAGGCCAAGTATAAGTATAAGGACTTACTCCACCTTGAACATAAATATTGGCTTCTCCATCATCATAACCAAAGCAAGTTGCTGGTTTTACGGTTGATGAGTATACTAATTGAGTTGGTTGCTCAATAACAAAATTATTTGCAACAGAACAGCCGATAAGGTCAGTAACTGTTACAGTATAAATTCCTGCACACAAACCTGAATATATATGATTATCCGAACCCCAAGAATACTGTAATGGAGCTAATCCACCATGCATAACAATTTCTGCACGTCCATCACAAGATTGATAACATCTATTATGTTTAATTAGCATAGTGTCAATAATCATTTTAGGACTAACCGTAACTTTAATCGTAGCTATATTGCTAGTACAACCATGTGCATCTAAAACATAAACTTCAAACATTCTAGTTGTATCAGGACTTACAGTATAAGTTGAGGGACCAGGGTTAAAGCTAGAATCTTGATGGTATCTCCACATATAAGTATAAGGCACAGTTCCGCCCATAGCTTGGGCTTGAAGTACAGTTTGACTTTCTTCACAAATTGCTACATTTGGAGAAACTGTTACTAATAGTTCATTGGGCTGAGTGATTGTAACACAGTCAGTTACAGAGCATCCATTTTCGTCTGTAATAGTTACACAGTATTCACCTGCTGCAATATCAGTTCTATTTGCAGTGCCAAAACCAATATCAGACCATAAATAAGTTAAATCGCCGGTACCACCCGATGCGGTAATAGAAATATTTCCATCATTAGATTGATAACAAATAAGGTGATTAAAAGAAATATCATTTATTAAAAGTAAAGGTGGCTCTGTTACTGTAAAATTCTGTCCTGTTGTACAATTATTAGCATCAGTAACAGTAATAGTATAATTTCCTTCGCACAAATTTGGTAAAACCGGATTTTGTGAAGCCCAAGAATATGTATAGGGTTCTGTGCCACCTGTTGGAAAAACTTCAGCTCTACCACCACAAGAGGCAAAACAAGGATCATTGTCAACTTCTATACTATGTTCTAAAACTACAGGATTTAATATATTTACTAAAGTATCGGCAGAAGAACAGCCATTTTCAGTAATATTCAACCCTACAGAGTGCATTCCTGGTTCTGTCCAATAAATTGTATATGGTCCTACACCGCTCCCATTCACAACAGCAGCCCCATCAAAATCCCAGTTAAATGTAGCAGAACCAGTCATATTACCAACATAAGTAATAGTAGAATGGTCTGCATTACACATTATAGGTTGGTATGTAAAAGTAGTTGTTGGAATTGGCCAAAACTCAACAGTTACTCTATCTTTATCAACACATGTAGGAGACAAATATTGCTCTGTCCACTCAAACTCATACACTCCCCACTCACTAACCAATACAGTTGCATGAGGTGAGTTTTGGTTTGTCCAAGTTGCAGTTCCAGGACCACTAATCATTTCCCAGCTACCTGTATTTCCAGTTGCTATGCTTGCATTAAAAGTATAAGTATTTGTACAAACATGAGCATCTTGGCCAGCATGGGTATCAGGAAGGATACAACAAGACGGGTCATTTATCGGAAGTACTGTTGTGCTAACATTATGACTATAGGTACAACCAAAGTCATCAGTTACCGTAAGTGTATAAGTTGCAGTACCAGAGGTTATTGGATTTGCGCTACCATTATCTTGGTTTCCGGTTCCAATATCTTCTCCACCCCATTCATAACTTTCGATAGTATTTTCAATGGTCCAAGTACCTGATGGTATTAAACTTGCATCAAAATTAATCTGCCAAGAAAATATATAACCATTATCTAAGTTCATATGGTCAGTAATATGAATTGTCCAAGTACCATTTAAAGGGCAACCTACTAATGAAGACCAGTTTCCGCTAACCTGATATGTACCAGGGTTTAACTGATTAACACCAGTACTAACTTGACCTATAGGGTCAGTATAAGAATTAAGATACGTCCAGTTATAATTTTGATGTATTGTACCAGAAGTAGATGTTGGAGACCAACAATAATCATAACCAATACCTGGTGTCAAATTTGAAGTATTGCTGTCAACAGGTAAGTTCGCCCCTACAGGTTCCCCTAATATAGTTCCACCACCACCTTGTCCAAAAATTTGCATAGTATTTCCGTTTGGACACTCAATATACATTGAAAGGTCGCCCATGTAGGTATGTTCCATATTTACGCAAATATCCACAATATCATTTGGACTATGAATAGTGGCTCCTGGCTGAAACAAACCATTTGTTATAGATGTTTCATAATGAACACCAGAACCATCTGGTAAAAATGTTACTCCTGCAACTTCATTTTGAAGCTCCTCTTCCCAAGGCGTAGGCGTTACAACAGCAACTAGGCTAATTTCTTCTCCAGGACAGACAGGGGTTTCAGGTATATTTGTTCCTGTAAAACTTGGAGTTAAAGAAACCCTAACTCTAATTTCTTGTTCAAGAGTAGCTGTACAACCATTTATATCAACTGCACTAGCAGAAATATGATACCCACCTTGTCCTGTAAAAGTGTGTATAATACTTGTCATACCTACTCCACTATATTCTGCTTGATCTGTTTCATTAAAAACAGTCCAATTCCATGTTAGATTTCCATCAGATTGTTCATAATCTGTATTATTATTTGGAAAAGTTCCACCAAGTGTAAATGTTGCACTTGTGTTTTGGCAAACGTCTATCCACAAAGAATCTAGTGGGGGCGACAAAGAAGGCTGAGTACTTACTAAATCAATTGAAAAATCCTGACAAGGAAAATTACACGAAATTGTAGCGGCAAAACCTGCATAAGTAAAACTTCCATCTGTAACCATTCTTAATGTTAAACATTCGCCGGTTGCAGTTATAGTAACCCCTTGCAATGCGGTACTACCAGCTTGATTTATTAATACATTACTTGCTGTATTTGGTCCATCATAAATAGTCAAATTATCCCAAGTTGCTGACTCAAAACTAAATTGAGTAAATGTTAGTGTTAGGGCTCCACCTGGAATATTTGAGCATATAGTTATAGTATAATTTTCATAATTACCATAATTACCATTTGGTCCACCTGAATCATATAAGGTTCCTGAACAAGTATTAATAGTACCTCCTTGGCTAATTAAATACTGCTGACTAAATGCTAAAGAACTTATAGCAAGTAAATAACCTAAAATTAATATTTTTAAACTATTGATTTTCATTTTTATATTGATTATAGTTTTCTGTTAATGTTTTTAATGAATCAAAGATTATGATATATCCAGTATTTCCAATTCTATAACTAGAGGATTTGTCATAATGGATATCAAATGAATATAATAAGGGATTAAAATCTTCCTCATCAAATCCAAGTGCTTGGTTTTTTTGTTTTGTTATAGGATTTATTTCGTACAAAAATTCTAAAAATTCAGCTTTTTCAAGTCCTGTGTACATAATTACATAAGAATTATCTAAAAACCAATTCAAATATTCTATTCCTTCTTGGTTTATATCTAGATATTCTTGAGGATAAACATCTAATAATCTTGGGTCAGGAGTAGAACTTGTTTGAGCTTTGCTAAATCCAAAACTAAATATTATAACAAAACCAATTAAAATTACTTTTTTCATAATTTATAACTTCTATTTTATAACTTAATAACGAAAAATATACTTTTAGGTTGCTAATTACTAAGCAACAAAAGTAAAAAATATTATAATTATAAACATAAAAAAAGTGCAAAATTTTGCACTTTTTCAATTTATCAGATAATTATTAAATATCATGTCTTGCAGAATAGTTAATTTTTAAAGCAGAAGCTTTTCTTAGTTCTTGTTTTATGTCGGTAACTATCCCCATTTTTGTATCTTTATGAACTTTTAAAGATGTTGTCATGAATGGTCTTTCAGCTTCATCACGCATTTCGCGTTCAGCAAGGATATACTCATAAATATCAGTAAGCTCGGCAAAAGCAGAGTTTAGCTGAATTCTGGGTTCTGTCCCATACATTGTCTGATATTGATCCAAAGGTCTTCCTACATATATATAGCTTACTAATGATTTTTTTTCTAATTTTTTAATTTCAGTTGCTTGAGGCAAATCGCTAGATTTTAAATCTACTCTTAATTCAACCTCTCTCATAGAAGTTGTTGCCATAAAAAAGAACAAAATCATAAATACTACGTCCGGCAAAGAAGATGTACCTATTGCACCAACAGATTTTTTCTTTCTATTTCCAAATTTTGACATAATTATTTTCCTCCAATATTTTTAGGCTCGGCTTCAGAAATTCTTTGCGGAACAATTTTTCTTACTGCTTCTTTTTGGTCTTCATCTAAGGCTTCAAAATTTCTTTTTCCAAAATGTTCATAAGCAGCCTCATCACGCAATTCGTTAACTGCCGCAACTAACTCATTTTGAACCATTATATAAGTACCATAAGTTGTTCCTCTATCATTTTGCAATGATATTACGCCTTTACCTACGTCAATTCTTTTATTTAACTTATCAATATAAACAGATTCTAACTCAGGCATTGAAGGGTCATCAGGATTTGATTTTACAAATTCCTTTGTTAAATCTCTAAGATCTTCAATTTTCCTTGTAGTCCCGTTTACAGAAAGCAAGTTTTCTGAATTGATAAGCACTATAAAAATATTTCTTTTATTAATATCAACTTCTGTTATATCAGTTTTATCGGGGATAGGAGGTAATTGACGGGCAATACCAGTATCCACGTCCATTGTTGTTGTTAATAACCAGTAAATAAGCAACAAGAAAGCAATGTCGGCCATTGATCCTGAGTTTACTTCTGGTGTTTCTCTTTTCGCCATAATTTATTTAATTATTCGATTATGCGTTATTATTATTATTATTTCCAAAATTTAGAAACCTCGCTATATATAGCAGCAAAAAATGTTAATCCTAAAGTTATATATAGAACATATAAACCAGTTTCAATAGCTCTACAAGTTCCACCAGTAATATTCATTGTATCTGAACCAAGGAAAACAGGAATTTCGCTAGATGCTAATACAAAATACGATACTGCGATTATCACTCCTATAACTAAAACAGTACCGATTACTGCAGGTGCTTTTGACTTATCGTTAATAACTACAGCAATAATTTGCCAAAGCAATGAAGCTATAACAATAATAAACTCTATAATGGTTAGTGCTATAGCATAAAACAGTATAGTAGCACTCCAACCTTGGCCTATTTCCATTATTTTAAAGGATTTTACATCCGATGGTAAATCTCCTGTTTCAGCAAGCTGGGTATTCAAACTACCTAAATCGAAGACAAAAAAATGGAGAATTATTAGTACTGTTAAACCTAATAATGAATAGCCAAATATTTTTACTATTTTTTCTAACATATTACTTTATTTATTATTTTTGCTTTGCTTCAAATTCTACTAAAATATCTATTAACGAAATAGAAGCATCTTCCATACTATTTACTATACCATCAATTTTTCCTAAAATATAATTATAGAAAACCTGTAGTATCATAGCTACAATAAGACCACCAACTGTAGTAATAAGAGCCACTTTCATACCTCCTGCAACTAATGATGGATTAATGTCTCCAGCAATTTGAATTTCGTCAAAAGCTTGAATCATACCAATAACTGTACCCAAGAACCCCAACATAGGAGCAATAGCAATAAATAACGAAATCCAAGTAAGGTTTTTCTCTAAAAGCCCCATTTGTACGCCACCATAAGAAATAACTGATTTTTCAACTATATCTATTCCGCCGTCAAATCTATCTAAACCTTGATAAAAAATACTTGCTACAGGTCCACGGGTATTACGACAAACTTCTTTTGCAGCTTCAACACCGCCTGCGTTTAAAGCCTCTTCAACTTTAAGTAAAAGTTTTTTTGTATTTGTTGTAGCAAAGTTCAAATATATAATACGTTCGAATGCTAAGGCTAAACCTAAAATCAAAACAATTATAATTGGTGCCATCCACATTGGACCACCTTCAATAAATTTGATTTTCAAACTTTGATGAATTGGAATGTCTTCACTTGGAGTCTCTACAAGCTCTTCATCACCACTATAAGTTTCATCTGCTGAGGCGTTTTCACCTTCAGTAGTTTCCTCAACTTGTTCTGTTGTATTTTCATCCTTTGCTTCATTGTCGTTTGCATAAATTAAAGATGAACTCACAAATGTTAGCATTCCAGCTAAAGTTAATAATGCAATTAGTTTTTTCATGACTATTTTTTCGTTTTAATTTAATTTACTTTATTTAATTTACTTATTATTTCAAATTTTTAATGGCGGAGAGAGTGGGATTCGAACCCACGAGACGGTTTCAAGCCGCCTACACACTTTCCAGGCGTGCGCCTTCGACCAGCTCGGCCACCTCTCCATTTTGACGTTTCAAAATGTGTCGCAAAATAATAAATTATTTTACGCTAAAAAAATTTTATTCAATTTATTTTTAAAAAATCTTGTTTTTTTTAAAAAAACTGTTGAAAAATCACAAAAGAACTCAATTTTATCAAAAATTAAAAAGCTTTATTGCATTATTTTTGGTAATATTAGCCACATCGTCATAATCAATTTTCTTCAGCGAAGATATTAATTTAACAATCTCAAACATATAAGAAGGTTCGTTACGCTTACCTCTATACGGTACAGGACTTAAATATGGTGAATCTGTTTCTGTTAATATAAATTCCAAATCTATATTTTCTACAACTTCAAGCATGTTATTTTTCTTATAACTTAAAATTCCACCTATTCCCAAATAAAATCCATAATTAATAATTTGTTTGGCTTCTTGTAAGTTTCCTGGAAAACAATGAAAAACTCCTTTAAGTCCTTTTGGTAAATAAAGCTTCACAATATCTAAAACTTCTTTTAATGAATTGCGACTATGAATAATTACAGGCAAATTGTTTTCACAAGCATAATTTAGTTGAAAATCAAAAACTACTTGTTGTTCTTTTAAGAAAGTTTTATCCCAATATAAATCAATCCCAATTTCGCCTATACCTATTATATTAATAGAATGCTTAAAAATTTTTAATAATTCTAGTTCATAATCTTCTTTAACAGAACGGGGATGCAAACCAATTGCAATACTAAATAAATTTGTATCTGAATAATAAAGATTAAACATTGAATCAATACTTTTAGAATCAATATTGGGTAAAATTATTTTTGAAATTCCTGAATTTTTTGCTCTAAGAATTGTATCATCAAGGTCTTGTTTAAATTCCGGCAAATATAAATGACAATGTGTATCAACTAACATATTTATTTTATTTTTAAAGAAAATATTTTTCCCGGCAAAGCCCTTACAAGATTTTTAAATTCTAATTCTAACAAACAAAGACTTAGGGAGTTATTATCCATTTCTGTTTGTCTTAGCAAATTATCTATATCAAGATATTCATGCTTTTTTAAGATATTTACGACTTTAATTTCGTTTTCGTTCAAATCCGAAATTAAGTCTAATTTTTTTTGCAAATCTGAAGGTTTACCATCAGACCAATTCATAATATATTCAATATCTTCTAATGATTCAATTAAATTTGCTCTATTAGTTTTAATCAGCCTATTGCAACCTTTACTATAAGATGAATTAATGCTTCCGGGCAAAGCAAAAACATCTCTATTATAATGATTAGCAAGATTTGCAGTTATCATAGAACCACCTTTTTCTCCCGACTCAACAACTACAAGTGCATCACACAAGCCTGCAACAATTCTGTTTCTTTTTGCAAAATGTGAAGGGTCTATTTTACTACCATGCGGATAATCACTTAAAACGCAACCTTCTTGTTCTAACATTTTTTTAACCGTTGCTTTATGAACAGCAGGATAAATAAACTCTAAGCTATGTCCTAAAACTGCCCATGTTTTTAAACCATAATTTAATGCAAACTTATGAGCTGCAATATCAATTCCGTAAGCTAAACCACTAACAATTACAGTTTCCGGATATTTTTCTGAAATAGAAGAAATTAATTTTTCAACAAACTCAATTCCATAATTACTTGCTTTTCGTGTGCCGACTACACTAATAATTTTTTGTGCATTAAAATCGTGTGAGCCTTTGTAATATAAAACCATTGGAGCATCATCACATTCCTTTAATCTATAAGGATAATTCTTATCTCCAAAACAAACAAAATCTATTTCATTTGAATAAACATAAACCAACTCTTCCTGAGCTAATTGCAAGGCTTTTTCAAAACTCAAATATAAGGTTTTTGCTTTAACATTTCCTATACCTGAAATAGAATTCAAATCTTTTAGTTTTGCATGAAAAACTTCTTTAGCATTAGAAAAATAAGACACTAATTTCTTAGCGTTTATATCTCCAATACCATCTAAAAAAGAAATGGCTAAATCGTATATGCGTGTATCTATCAAACCTAGATTTATTTACTAAAACAATAAAGCTTACTCAATATTCAAATCTTTTCTTAATTTTATTATTTCCTCTTTTTTTAAAATAGAAATATTAATTTTTGGATATTTTGCGACTCCTTGAGGTGTTCTAATGTACAAAACTAAGTTTTTTCGAAAACCAAAAATAGAGTTTACAATTTCAGCTTTTACAAAATCTTTTTTAGGAATTTCAACAGAAAAATTACCAGAAGATAAAGGTAGTAAAGAAGTGTAACGTATAGTTAATTTGGGTCCATCACTATTATATAAAATATAATTGAAATTTTTTAATAAAATAAAGATAACCCACAAAACAAAAATTGCAGTCAAACACATCTCAAACAAATGAGTTTTTGACCATCTCATCACTAAACTAGCTACCAAAATTGCAGCATAAACTAAAAATGATAGCATTATAATAAATTTTAAGCTTGTAGAAATTTCTTTTTTATCTATTACCATAATGAAATTTATAAAATTTGCACAAAATTAAGGCATTTTTTAATTATTTTCTAATTTAGCTGTACTACTTTTTAACAATTTCTCATAAAATTTTCTCATAAATGCAAAAATTTTAAGCGAAATAAGGTGAATTTTGAATTAATTCACTGTTTTTTGAAGTTTTTTAAAGTTTTTTGTGTTTTTTTTGCAAAAAGATATGATTAATTAAAAAATATTTTATTTATTTGTAAATAAATTAAAAAGTATTACTTTTGTAAAATTGATAAAGTAAGCAAATATACATTATGAATACAAAAAAACATTTAAGTTTAGTGATATTAGGAATGATAATAATACTTCCACTATTCACTACCAGTTGCTTTAAGAAAGGCGAAGAAGACCCTTTCTTCTCTATTTATACTAGAAAAGCCAGAGTTACAGGCGTGTGGGCTTTAGACCAATACGAGTCTAGTATTAAAAGGACCTACCAAAACAAGCCGGATCAAACACTTACTGTTACCACTATTGATGGTGAAGACTGGAATCAGAACACCAAAATATTAGGCACAGACAGTGTTGTTGATATTAAAGGTAAAATAATAACCGGACGCAATACCATTCATTATTATAATGATGGACGCTTCACGGAATTATTAGAATACGAATATCAAATCGAAGAGGTTGACGAAAACACTGAAAATGTAAATATTACAATTTACAAAGTTCAAGATGAGCTTAGCGGTACTTGGAATTTCTTAGGAGATATTGACGATTATAAAAATAAAGAAAGGCTGTCTTTGGTAATAGAGCAAAACAAATCTAAAACATTTGTATATTCATTGCTTATTACAGATGATGACGAAACTATTCCAATTCCATTATTAACAAATACAGTTAGCTCGTCTAGAAAATATGCAAATGGTGAAATGAGTACTATTTGGACTTTAAGAATGTTAAAAAATAAACAAATGATACAAGACCAAACAGTGGACAGATTTGTGGTAGAAACTATTAATGAAGTAGGTGATGTATATACTGAAGTTGGCTCAATTTCAAGAACGCTAATTCAACAGAAATAATAAAATAAATACAAAATATAGTAAAAAAGGTCAAATTTTTCATTTGACCTTTTTTTTTACTCATTGTTTTGGACTAATGCATAAAATTGGAATTTTAGATTTTCTAATCAACTTATCAGCCATACTACCTACAAAAAATTTTTGAATTTTTGTTTCTTGACGCGTCATTATAACTGTTAAATCTGCATTTATATCATCAGCATAGTCATTAATCGCATTAGCCATAATTTCAATATCGTTAGAGGTTTTTAGTAAACTTATTTTTGTATGTATATTTAATTTTTCAAAAACAGATTGCACATAAACTAATTGTTTTCTTAATTTTGATAGCTCTAACTCATCAGTAAAACTAGTTGCCGAAACAATATGAACTTCTGAATTGTATATTTTTGCTAATTTTATTGTGTGGTCAATTTTTTGTTTAGTTTCTTTGGTTAAATCCAAAGGTAAAACAATTTTTTCACAACCCTTTCTATTATAATTCTTGACAAAAATAACAATAGGGCAATTTACAGAATTTACCAAGTTTAAAGTTAATGATGAAATTTCTTTTCGAGAGACATCAGAACCCAAAAATATATAGGAAGGCTTAACTTCTTTTTCCAAAAGCAAAATTTGTTGCAAAACTTTACCTACTTCAATTCTTGTTTGAGCTTTTTTGCCGGTTTCTTTAAAGAATTTATCCGATAAAACAGATAACTTTTCTTGAATATTATCAATATTACTACTATTGTTATTTATCATCTTAAGACTTGGTATTACATGAAAAAGAACTATGTCAACACCGGTTTTTAAAGAAAACAAAACACTTTGCTCAAATGCAATTTCTGTTTCATTTGTAAAATTTGTTGGAACAAGAATGCGACTTTTATTCATATTGTTATAAAATTTTTGAAATATTAAAATATTTGCTTAATTTTACAAATATAAACTAATTTTTTAAAACTATGAAAGCAATAGCCGAATCTGAACTTATTATTAATAATGATGGTAGTATTTTTCATTTACACCTAAAACCCGAACAAATAGCAGACACTGTTTTTCTTGTTGGCGATCCAGCTAGAGTAACAACAATTTCAGATATGTTTGATACAATAGAGCATAAAGTACAAAACAGAGAATTTGTTACTCATACAGGAATATATAAAGGAAAAAGATTTAGTGCTTTAGCTACAGGAATAGGAACAGACAATATTGATATTGTTATAAACGAGCTTGATGCTCTAGTAAATGTTGATTTAAAAACTAGAAAATCAAAATCTGATCACAAATCGCTAAACCTTATCAGGCTAGGAACTTCAGGAGGTTTGCAAGAAGATTTAGATATAGATTCTTTTTTAATGACAGAAACATCAATTGGTTTTGACGGTTTGTTAAATTTTTACAAAAATCGCGATGCAGTGTGCAAACTTGATGTAGAAAAAGAATTCTT
>Ga0265295_1001044_pt1 | contig 51383 bp, 35 predicted proteins | sample Munlansysbiofilm_FD_192503 | JGI IMG/M metagenome (GOLD analysis project Ga0265295, IMG submission 192503) | Leachate microbial communities from a municipal landfill in Southern Ontario, Canada - Methane capture system biofilm | ecosystem: Engineered > Solid waste > Landfill > Unclassified ... | reverse complement strand
TACTAAGGCTTACCCGGGGGGTCATGTGGCAATAGACACAGACGCCCAAAAGTCGTCCGTAGCTCGGGGTAGTAAATGCAGTAGTATTGACGGGAAGATAATGGACTTAACGTAGGAGGTCTCTGGCCCGAGAGGGCTGGAGAAGTCAGCAGAAGCCATAGTACCGCTATAAATATTGGATAACGCCAATATAGGGAAGGGCTGAATTTTCAATTAAGGAGCAGTAGTTCTGCAAACTGTAACAACTATGATGAAGCCAGGAAAATACGAAAACTTTCAGATGGGTCTTTTTGACGAATGGGAGTGTAGCCAAATGGTGAAAGGTACTGACGTATTCAGTTCCCGAAACGGTTTGGTACGGCGTGAGTGGTTGTCGGGGTGCAGAAAAGAACGAGCCTTAACCCAAGATTTGCTAACTGCGAATTACGGTTAACCATTGAGAAAACCGCCTAATACGAGAGACGTACGTTGGGTGGTGTGAGAGGACAGCAAAGATAGGAGTAACTACCTACCTTTGCTTCCTACTCGATTACGGAGTTTTAACGCCCTGAAAGGGGAGGTAATCAGGGTCGAAACATATTCAATGATCATGATGAATCACTGCGCCTACACGGCTACACAGCTGGGGGCGTTAGCCCTGTCATTACTCTGGGGCTATACGCCTTCTTTGCAGGAAGAAAAAAGCTACCTCAAGGGAAGCTACCATTCGATTAGTTATACTTTTTCGTGAGCTGTTTTGGAGCTTAAATTTTCAATATCTCTATTGAGTAGCGCTTGAACCATTTTCACTTCTTTTAAAACCTCCTCAATGGTATTGTGGAGCCAGGTTTCATCTACATCGTGCGGGTTGATGTTTTCAAGCTGCTCAAGTAGCTGTCCTAGCCCATCAACCCTAAGCTGCCTAAAGGCCGATTTCATTCGGTGCGATACTTCGCTTACGCCTTTCCAGTTCTTCTCTTCAACAAAACCCTTTAAATACTTAACGTTGGCTATAGAGTTGTCTACGAATGATTGTAGTATCTTGCAGGTCGATTGGTCATCGTTATCGGCAAACCGTTTAATCTCAGCTATATCGTATCCCTCGATACGATTTGGTGAAAGCCCCGTATTTTTTACCGTACCTCTGCCTACAACGGGAGCAATAGCATTATAAAGGCTTATCTCGTTAAAGGGCTTGGTTAGGGCGCAGTAAAAACCTTTGTCGATGTAATAATCCTGATTGCCATCGGTGCTGTTGGCCGTTAGGGCAATAATTACTGGTGCTTGATTAAGCTTCAAGTTTCTTACTCGCTGCACCAGCTCAATGCCGCTCATCATGGGCATTTGAATATCGGTAAGGATAACGGTTGGTGGATTTTCTTCAATTTCACCAATGGCTTTAAAGGGGTCTCCGTAAACCTTAGGTTTGGTACCCAGCGTTTTAAGCATTTCGCTAACTAGCATCTGGCTAATGGGGTCGTCGTCAACCACAACAATATTTAGGTCGTTAGGTAGTTTTGGTGTCTCAAAATTTTCGTCAGCTGTTGAAGCGATTGCTTCTTGCTCGGTAGCCAATGGGTAGCCTATTTTTACGGTAAAAGTAGTCCCTTTCCCCTCTTGGCTGCTAACCGCTATGGTGCCGTTTTGTATTTCGACAAGTTTTTTAACAATGGATAACCCAAGCCCAGTGCCACCATATAGGCGGGTTGTGCTGCTGTCAACCTGATTAAACTCTTCAAAAATATTATCGATCTTATCGGCAGGTATGCCAATTCCCGTATCGGCAACAGTGAATTTGAACGATGCACTATTTTCTGTTTTGGTGCTGTGAATGCTAAGCTTTACGTATCCATTGCTTGTAAATTTTATGGCATTGCCAATTAGGTTAATAAGTATTTGGGATAGTCTAAACGAGTCGCCAGAAACGGTTACATTATCATCCCCGTGGCTTTCAAAACGAATGGCGATATTCTTTTCCTCTGCTTTTATTGATAGGTTTTCAACCACGTCGGCAGCGATAACATTAGGCTTAAAAGGATTTTTTTCAAGACGAATGAAGCCACCCTCAATTTTTGACAAATCGAGAATATCGTTCACGATATTAAGCAAGTGGATTGATGATTTGTTTAGCGATTCGATAATAAACGGTTTGTTGTTGCTGTCGGACTTGGTTTTGAGCTGTTTCGAAAGCCCCACAATTGCGCTTAGGGGTGTCCGGATTTCGTGATTCATGTTGGCTAAAAAATCCTGCTTAACTTTAAGCAGCTTTTCGGCATACTGTTTCGATTTAAGCAGCTCGTTTCTGTAGTAGGTTGCCCGTGTAACATCCCGAAAAATGAGGGTAGTAAAAAGTATAAACATAAAAATAGCAACGCCCCCTAAAATTAGCAGCAGCTTGGTCGATTTTTCAACAGCCGCTTCAACATCTTGGGCCAGCTCAATGGAATTCATAAGCTCTTCGCGTTCTAGTAGCGACACAATGGTTCTAATTTGATCCATTATCTCCTTATCGCTTTTCAAAATTTCAAGCTCCTTTTTGCTTATGTCATATAGAGCCATCTCTTGCTGTGTTTGAATTTCAGAGAGAATGCTTTTTACCTCGTTAAGTAGGCTGTCGGATGGCGACATGACCGACCGGCTAAGGGTATCTATTTGGGTTTCAACCTCCACAATTAGCTTTGTAATAACGCTATCGCTCGACTCCTTTTTCGATAACCAGCCAAATAGTTTGCTAAATCCGCTCTGGCTACCTTCTTCGGGCTTTACTTTTATAACGGAGTCGCGGCGTGATGTTTTGGTTGTAGTAACGCTGGTAATTACCGATGATTCTCGTATGGAGTCGAGGTCTATCATTTCAACCTGTTCCATCGCTTTTTGATAAAATCGAGAGGTTTGGTCACTTTGTTTTAGCACAACCAGCTCGTTTAGTACCCTGCGTTTGCGGGAGAGTAGTTCCTGAATAAACCTAATTTTTTCGGCCTGCACGGCATTATCATGGGTTAACTTCAGCAGCGAGTCAACCTTTATATTTATGTTTTTCATAAACGAGAGGTAGATTGACAGGTAGCTCTCGTTTTGGGTAAGGGTATATGTTCTGATATTGCTTTCTGCTTCGTAAATATCGGTTAAAATGGAGTTTAAGTTTATTAACTTTTTGCTGGGTTCCGAAAGGTTTTGTCGTGTTTCGGTAAGCTCTATAAAACCTGTGTAGGTTACAAACAGCGCAACTGCTGCAATGGTCATAATTATTATAAAACCAAATAGCACCTTGGGCTTTATGTATCCATGCTTCGATTTATTCCTTTTACTGCTCATTTTTTTAGCTTGAAATAGAAAGTGCTATGCGTTAGCAACTGGGGAAGTTCCAAATTTGTACCAATACAAATAATTTTTTATCTAACATGCTGTAACCGCTTGATATTGTTGATCTATAGGGGCAACAATAATTTTCTGCTAAATGGGTTGTAGTGTGAAAAAAATCAACATAACGAGATACTTTACTACAGAAAATCAGGGTTTCAAGAATTGTAATCTCAAAGATACATAGTTTGTACAACGCCACTTCTTTATGATGGCTAGCCAATAATATTGGCAATTGTTTGCAAAAACTCATCGGGGTCAATGGGTTTTGGTATATACTCGTTACACCCCGCTTTTATGCATTTATCCCTGTCGTAATCCATAGCATTAGCTGTTTGGGCAATAATGGGTACTTTGGGGTTAAACTTTTTAATCGTTTGCGTAGCCTCATATCCATCAATAAAAGGGAGTCGCATGTCCATAATAATTAAATCGATATCCTTTCTAAGCCGAGCGATTTCAATGGCATCCTCACCATTTTTCGCATGTATTAGTTTTGCCCCAGTATTATCGAGCATAGCCTCAATAAGTTGAAAACTCATTAGGTCATCTTCTACCACCAAAATGAACTTGCTGCTAAGCGAGAGATTCTGGACAGCCGAGCGCGATATGTACGGTGTTGCTTTTTGTTTACCTGGAATATAGGGAATAGTAAAGCAAACGGTGGTCCCTATACCTGGGGTTGTTTCAATATTCATTTTGCCACCAAGCAGGTCGGTAAGGCTTTTACATATTGGTAACCCTAGGCCTAGACCATGATTTTTTGAGTTTTGCGAACCATGACTAATCCGCTTCACGTTGCTAAAAACCTGCTCTTTTATTGCTTGCGATATGCCTGTGCCCGTATCTTTAACAAAAAACCGTATGCGGTTAGAGGGTGTTAAATCATAGCCAAATTCGATAACCCCTTCATTGGTGTAGCTAAAGGCGTTGGTTAACAGGTTGTTGAGGATTCGCTCTATCTTGCTAGGATCTGATACTACTGTTGAACGCTCGTCGCTTATCGAAACGGATAATCTAAATTCTATCTGACCTTGTTTTCGATAGAGGCTATCCGATTTAAACATTTTGTAGAGGTCGTACAAAAGTTGGTTCAGGTTAAACGATTCGGTTTTAAGGTAAATCATCCCCGCATCAATAAGCGATAGGTTAATAATGTCGTTTACTATATGCTGAAGATTTTTTCCTCTACGCGTTATGATTTCAACATACTGCTTCCGTTCGGTTTTGTTGAGGTTATCGTTATCTAGCAGCTTGCAAAATCCTAAGATAGCATTTAGGGGAGTACGAATTTCATGGCTAATGCTTGCCAAGAAGCTCGATTTTTGCTTGCTATTTTCCTGAGCTTTCTTTTGGGTGTCGAGCAGGTCCTGGGTGCGTAATTCGACAATGGTTTCTAGATGCTCGTTTTTGTGTTTAATCTCATCATTTACTTTTTTTAGTGCCCTTGTTTTATCCCTATATCGTTTAGAAAGAAGTAGCAAGGTAGTTAACATGGCTAAAAGCATGAGCGATAAAACCGCAAAGGCATATTTTACGGTTGTAGAATTCTGAATCCAACTACTTTCTACTGTTTGCGCAGGTTCATGGCTATCCGTATTCTCGATATTATAGAAAGTTGAATGGGATTTAGATATTCTTGTCGACTCAATGAATTTAGTAGCATTGGGTGTGCCGAATACGATATTATGTGCTACGCATGGTAATTGCTGAACAGTAGCGAGGAGTAATATTATAATGAGCCGTACCATAGGGTATAAGATTGCTACAAAAATACACAAATATTGCTATTTTGCTTAATATCTGCTTAAAACGTTACCCAATCGTAGGTTATTTGCCTAAAGTTCTTTTAGCAGCGCTTCGGCTAGGGTTAGATCAAAAGGGGTTGTGATTTTTATATTTTGGCGCTCGCCTTCAACAAGATTTATTTTTATGCCGAAGCTCTCGGCAACTGAGGCATCATCGGTAAATTGTGGTTGCCAGTTATTCCGATAGAGAGGTTTAATTTGATTAACTTCAAAAACCTGAGGGGTTTGAACTAGCCAGCACTCGTTGCGATTGCCTGCTTTGCTTGCTAATGCTGGGCCCAATCGGATTGATTCAACTGGTTTTGTGGCAGGTACTGCATTCCCCTGGTGGCCAGCTTGCTCAAAGCACCTATTTATTAGGTTGATCGTAACCAGAGGCCTTACGCCATCGTGAATGGCCACAAGGCCATTATCGGTAATGGCTGCCAGGCCATTTTTTACCGAGTGGTAACGGGTTTCGCCACCGCTAACAAGCCTATGGGCGATGCTAAAAGAGTGCTGATTACAAAGTTGTTGCCATCTATCGTGCTCTGATTGTGGTAATACAACAATTATATTGCATAGGTTTTTAATGTACGAAAAAACCCGAATTGTATGCATTAGTACGGGTAGTCCGTTTAGGGTTAAAAATTGTTTGGGGATACTTTTACCCATTCGGGTTCCTGAACCTCCAGCAACAATTATGGCGTATTTATTCAATGGGTTCAACCTCTTTTTTTTCCTCGTGAAATAGCAGTTTACGTTGAAATAGCAGTAGGTAAAATACGCCAATGGTTATTGCCGAATCAGCGATGTTAAAAACTGGCCTGAAGAACACAAAGCTTTGCCCTCCTACCCAGGGTACCCATTGGGGCCAAGTGGTATTAATTATTGGGAAGTAAAGCATGTCAACAACTCTGCCGTGTAAGAATGATGCATAGCCACCATCGGGAGGTAAGAACGTGGCGGGTAAGGTATAGCCCGATTCGCTAAAAAGCAAGCCATAAAAAGCGCTATCGATGATGTTGCCGATGGCACCAGCCATAATTAGCGATATGCCTAAAACCAAACCCGTAGGCATCTTCTTTTTAATAAGCGAGGCAATGTAAAAGCCGATGAGTATAACTGCAGCAATACGAAAGAGGCTAAGGAAAAGCTTGCCAAACTCGCCCCAAAATTGCAGGCCAAAAGCCATGCCGTAGTTCTCGGTAAAATGGATTACAAACCAATTGCCAATTACATTAAAGCTTTGCCCCAACGACATGTTTAGCTTAATCCATATTTTTACGGCTTGGTCAACAACTATAACACTGGAAATTAGGGTAATAACTTTGCTCCGAAGGGACATTTTCATGACGTAAAATCTAGCAATAGTGCAGAAAAGTGGCTTGTAGCATGCCACTTTTCAATTAGTAGAGTTAAAGTTGCTATTTCTGGTTGTTTTTAGCTTCAATGCTAAGGGTAGCGTGTGGTACTACGCGTAATCTTTCTTTGTTAATCAGTTTACCCGTTTCACGGCAAACGCCATAGGTTTTATTCTCAATGCGTATCAGTGCTGCTTCGAGGTGTTGAATAAATTTTACCTGGCGTTGTGCTAGCTTACCGGCCTCCTCTTTCGAGAGCGTTGCGGCACCCTCTTCGAGTACCTTAAAGGTTGGTGAAGTATCTTGAGTATCGTTACTTTCACTCATGGTAATAGCACTTTTAAGGGTGTCGTAATCGCTTCGAGCCTTATCAAGTTTTTGCAGAATAATCTCTTTAAATTCCGCCAACTCTTCGTCGTTATATCTATTTTTTACTGCCATGGCTATAAAAATTTTCTAAATATAGTAAATTGTTAGAATGTTCCAAATGTTAAGCATCAATTTTTTCAACTTTAATTGATGTGAATAGATCGGTATCGAGGTCAATTTTTGATGCACTTTCTTCAGTCATTGAATCGACTAGTAGTATCTCGCTGGCAAGTGTTTGACTAGCAATATACTCTTTGTGGTTTTCAATGGCTTGTGTTAGCAAATCGTGCTTTAAGATACTAATTTTTACCTTATCGGTAACATCAAAACCAGAATCCTTACGTATGTTTTGAATCCGATTTACTAGTTCTCGAGAAACTCCTTCCTCTTTCAGATTACTGGTTAAGGTTATATCGAGGGCAACGGTTAGGTTGTCGTCGTTGGCAACTAACCAGCCCGGGATGTCTTCCGAAACAATTTCAACATCTTGTAAGGTAATGGCTTGGGGCTCGTTGTTAACGGTAATTTCAAGCGAGTTTTCACGTTCAATCTGGCTAATATCTTCCTGAGACATGCCTGTAATTATGCCAGAAACCTCTTTCATAAATTTTCCAAAGCGCGGGCCAAGGGTTTTAAAGTTTGGCTTAACTTTTTTTACCAGAATCCCTGTTGAGTCGTCCAGATATTCCAGCTCCTTAACATTAACCTCGGCTAAAATTAAATCTTGTACCCCTTGAAGCTGCTTGCGGAATTTTTCGTTAAGTACTGGCACCATCATTTTGCTTAGGGGCTGCCTAACCTTAATGCTAACCTTGCGTCTTAGGCTTAGTACCATTGACGACAGTTTTTGGGCAATATCCATTCTTTCTTCCAAGTCCTTGTCAATTAGCTCTTTGTTAGCCTTTGGGAATAGCGATAGGTGTACGCTTTCAGCATCAACTTGCGCTGTAATGGAGTTTAGGTCAGTAAATAGTTGGTCGGCAAAGAACGGTGCTATAGGTGCAGCGAGCATTGCCACTGTGTTGAGGCAGGTGTATAGCGTTTGGTAGGCAGCAACCTTATCGGTGTTGTATCCCCCTCCCCAAAAGCGTTTACGGTTTAGCCTAACGTACCAGTTGCTAAGGTTTTCGGTAACAAAATCCTGAATTACTCTGCCTGCTCTTGTGGGTTCATAGCTATCGTATGCGTCCTGAACTTCGAGAATTAGAGAATTTAACAACGATATAACCCACCGGTCTATTTCCTGCCTTTGGTCAACGGGAATTTCGGGTTCGCTATAGGTAAACCCATCAACATTGGCGTATAGGGCGAAGAACGAGTAGGTATTGTACAGGGTTCCGAAGAATTTACGTTTTACCTCGTCAACCCCCTCAGCGTCAAATTTAAGGTTATCCCATGGTTGAGCGTTGGTTATCATGTACCAGCGGAGCGGGTCGGAACCATACTTTTCGATAGTTTCGAAAGGGTCAACCGCATTACCCAACCGTTTGCTCATTTTATTGCCTTGCTTGTCGAGAACAAGGCCGTTGGATATAATATTTTTGAATGCAACCGAATCGAAGAGCATGGTTGCAATGGCATGAAGGGTAAAGAACCACCCACGGGTTTGGTCAACACCTTCGGCAATAAAATCGGCTGGGAATTCAACCTCCAAACTTTTTTTATTTTCGAAAGGATAATGAATTTGTGCGTATGGCATTGCCCCTGAATCGAACCAAACATCAATTAGGTCGAGCTCACGGACCATTTTTTTACCCGATTCCGAAACCAGCACAATATTATCAACAAACGGGCGGTGTAGGTCAAATTTGGCATAGTTATCAGGAGTAAAGTTGTTTGGCTCAAAATTTTCTAGCGGATTCTCTTTCATAAATCCTGCTTTAACCGATTTTTCGCACTCGGTTTTTAGCTCCTCAACCGACCCAATACAAACTAGCTCTTTCCTGTCTTTTGTAACCCAAATTGGTAGGGGAGTACCCCAATATCTTGAGCGAGAAAGGTTCCAGTCAACCAAGTTTTCGAGCCATTTTCCGAAACGACCGGTACCCGTACTTGCGGGTTTCCAGTTTATGGTTTTGTTTAGCTCCATCATTCGCTCCTTAAGGGCTGTGGTTTTAATAAACCAGCTATCGAGAGGGTAGTAAAGGATGGGCTTATCGGTTCGCCAGCAATGAGGATAGTTGTGGGTATGCTTTTCAATTTTAAAGGCAAGCCCCTCCTTTTTTAGCTGAACGCAAAGGTCGATATCTAGGCTCGAACCGTCGGTTGGTGGGTTCGGATTGTATTCGTTTTTAACAAAACAACCAGCATACTTTTTGTACTGCTCAATGTTAACGTTATTTTTCACAAAATTGTCATCTAGCTCGTCAATGTTGTAAAACTTTCCGGTTCGGTCAACCATTGGTTCCGGATTCAGCTGCTTGTTGCGAAGTATTAGCGGGGATATACCCGCAGCTTTGGCAACCCTATCGTCATCGGCGCCAAATGTGGGTGCAATATGCACAATTCCAGTACCGTCTTCAGTGGTAACAAAATCGCCCCCAATAACTCTAAATGCATCGCCCTCGGGTTTTACAAATTGAAAAAGTTGATGGTACTGAATGCCCGTTAGGTCGGCTCCCTTATGCTCAGAAAGCACCCTAAACGGAATCTTTTTGTCGCCTAATTTATAGTCTTCAAAAGGAAGTTCTGCATTTTCGGGAGCAAAGTGCGAGTTTTGCAAATCTTTTGCCAGCATAACGGTTATTGGCTGACCAGTGTATGGGTTGTATGTTGATATTTTAACGTACGATATTTTTGGCCCAACGGCCAGTGCTGTGTTCGATGGCAATGTCCAAGGGGTGGTTGTCCACGCTAGCAAAAACAGGTCGGTATCGATATCGCTAAAGAACGATTCTGATTGCTGATTGCGTACAACCTTAAATTGCGCAACAGCTGTTGTGTCCTTTACATCGCGATAGCAACCTGGCTGGTTTAGCTCATGGGTGCTAAGCCCGGTACCAGCTGCAGGCGAGAATGGTTGAATGCTTTTACCCTTGTACAGCAATCCCTTTTTGTGAAGTTCCTTTAGCAGGTACCACAAGGTTTCAATGTATCGGTTATCGTAGGTAATGTATGGGTCTTCCATATTAACCCAGTAGCCCATTTTGTGGGTTAAATCTTCCCACATGTCGGTGTACTTCATTACTTCGCGTCGACAGGTTTGATTGTACTCTTCAACCGAAATCGATTTTCCAATGTCTTCTTTTGTGATGCCAAGTAACTTTTCAACTCCTAGTTCAACGGGCAGGCCGTGTGTATCCCAACCAGCTTTACGAAAAACCTGAAACCCCTGCTGGGTTTTATATCGACAGAAAATATCTTTAATGGCACGGGCCATAACATGGTGAATGCCTGGCATTCCATTAGCCGATGGCGGCCCCTCGTAAAACACGAAGGCTGGATGCCCCTTGCGAATCGATAAACTTTTACGAAACGTATCGTTCTTATCCCAGATTTTTAAAACATCCTTGTTAATCTGAGGTAAATTCAACTCTTTGTACTCTTTAAACTTGGCTTTCACTGTTATATTTTCTTATGCATTACTAATTGGCCATAACTATATTTCGGATCTTTATGCTCATCAAACTACTAGCAATAAAAATCTTACAAAGATAAATCACGCAGCGATAAAAACAAATCATATTCTTATCCATATCAAAGGTTTTGGTTGTTAATTTTTTCTGAAGTAAATTGCACGTTAAAATTACCGCCTGATGACTGTGTTAAGATACTGGAAATCTGCTGTTTGGATACTCGTAATCTTGCTGGCAACCACCCTGCCCAGTAGCAGTATACCAAAGGTTCCTATGTTCGATATACCTCATTTCGATAAGATTGTGCACTTTATTCTATTCTTTATACTTGCTATATTTCTACTTTCCGAGAGCAATAAGCTTAGAAAACAGGGAGAACTTACCCGTTTTGCCGCTATTGTTGCCCTTTCGGTATCATTTACTTTTGGCCTTGCTATCGAATTAATGCAGCTTTACTTACTTCCAACTCGTAGTGGAAGCTTGTTAGATTTTATTGCCAATATGGCCGGAGCTATTGCTGCCGTGATTATATACAAACTTGTTAATAGAATTACTTTTCATTGGCTTTAATTACGATGGCTGTGGGTTATTGCTTACTCGTCATGAAGATGCCCACGAGGCTGTACCTTGGTACCAAGGAATTGAACTTTTCTTAGCACTACGCAGGCTAGAGAAACCCGTTTGGATGATTAACTATAACGATGAACCCCACAACCTTGTGCGTAGGGCGAATCGTGTTGATTGGGCAATACGTATGCAGATTACTACCTAAAGGATACACCTTCTCCAAAATGGCTGAAATACGGATTGCCAGCCCTTGAAAAGGGGGAGATGGGCTATGAGTTTGTTGAGTAGCTTAATATTGGGCAAGCCAAATAGAAATATTTGTGTGATTAAGACGTCGTGTTGGTTACCCGAGTTTTAATCTACCTAAGAAAAGGAGTAAACAAACATCAGCATTTTATTTTGCGGAGCGTAGCTCTGCCATCTTATTAAAAGACTGTCGGTATGAGTATTGTGAAGAATCTCAAAAGATTTACCGGACAACAGTGATTACAATTGAATAAAATGTATCCTTAAAAACAGAACAGAAAAAGGGTTAACTTAATTTCGCCAGCATCTTGCTATAATCCTAAAATCCAAACCGATTTGGTGGCTTTATGGGATCTAAGGCGGACAAGCTCGCGAAGTGCCCCATTCTTGTCGGAAAATTTGCTGATGGCAACCCTGTAATGGTCATTCGATTTGAGAAGTTCGGGGGAATATCCCTCCTTAGCAAGCGAATTGAATAGTTGCTGTGCATTTTCAATTTGCTCAAAACTTCCTGCAACGATGTAGTACGTTTTATCGTCGGGTTTAGTTGGCTCCTCGTAAAAAAGTGCCCGTTTTTTATCGGCAATAATTTCTACCTTTTCCTCCAGCTCGTTTGTTACCGTGTCGCTTTGTGTTTTTTCGGTGGTATCTATAGGGAGACTATTGGCAAATGAGGGTTGACTATCTTTTTGAACATTAATTATATCTAGGGTTTTATTGCTTTTGTAACTCCAGAAACGAAGTTCGGGTATAAAAATCAGCAGGCTGCCCACAAGCATAAGTACAACTACTGCTGCTACACCCAGCATTATTGGGAGGCCAACAGCCGAGAAATTACTGGTGCTGGTGGCTGCCTTGGGTTTTGTGCTTTGTGGTTTGGGTTGCTTATGTGGTGACTGGTAGCTTTCCTTTTTAGGTTCGAGTTTAATTGATCGAAGACCAAACGTTGCAGAGGCTCTTTGAGCTTCAGGAAAAGGTTCGAAACATAATAAGCCATCATCCTTTTTCTGCAGAGTGCCCACATTTTCAAAGGTAATGGGGGTTCCTTTCTCTAGCTCCTCTTTTAAGCTACTAATGTATTGTTTAATCCTTAGGCTGGCTTCGTTTGCTGTAATGGTTTCAGTATCTTCTAGGTAGCGTTCAAGTAGCCCATCATTAAAAGTACGAGAGGTACTAAAAAGTATGGTTTGTTTTGGAGGTATGAAAGTTACCCCATCGGCCGAAAGTTTGGCAGGTTCTAATGTTTGAACAAAGCTGCCAATGCTGGGCAAGCTAATGAAGTTATTGCTGGCTAGAAGCTTTTGTATTACCCTATTCAGTTTCAAGTTGCTTTGGGTTTTAGTTTACAACAAAAATAGGTAAAAATTAGGGCGAAATCAATATAGAAAAGAATATATTAAGTATCAAAAAAAACTAGGTCTAATTGAATTCAAAATATAGGAATGGTTTAGATACTCTGATAATTGTAAATAGGGGTATATGGCTGGGGGTAAAGATTATAATATACTGTAATTAGCTTAGGTTATAGTTTTGCTTATCTTCTATTTCATTCCTATCGAAGTTTATAAAATAATCCATTCCACGCTGCTTCAACGACATAATTCGTCCGCGTGCTTTTTTTACCAAGAACTCTTCGTACGATTTTACGGCGTAGTGATTAATTCTAACTTTATCGTGCAGTGGAGCACGTTGAAAAAAGTACTTACGTACAATGTTCCTGTTTGTGTCAACAGCCCGACCAGATAAAAGAGTGGGATAATGTGATGATATAAAATTCAAAGCGAATCGTGGATACACAATGGTTTTAATATGTCTATTCAATTCATGGTTGGGGTGTGAATGGGTACGGAATCGCTCCATAATCTTTCCGGACTCATGTGTTTTGGCTCCGCCACTGCCGTAGCAAAGCCAATTGATTTCTACTGCTGGAAAACCCTCAAAATCGTTTAAAAATTCTGGTATGGTTTTGTATTTAATGGGAACAATGAACTCGTCTAAATCAATAAATGCAATCCAACGTGAGTTGTATCGATGTCGTTTAAGGCAATCGTTATATGCTGCTGTTTGTTTTCTCTTCCCTTCAATAAAATGATACTCAACCAACCCAGAGTTGATGTATGGTTGCAAAATTTCATGGGTGTTGTCGGTTGACTCGTTGTTATAAATGTAAAATCGTTCCACGCCTTGGGCAGCATGCCATTCAATCCATTCTTTAAAATATGGGCCTTCATTTTTTGCAATGGCACATATGGCTAAATAGTAAGTTGGCTGAGTACTGCGCATTTTTCTATTTTGAAGGGCAACTCTAGCAGCACGTAGTGGACCAAATTCAAGAAATCCTCGCACACGCCTACGCTCAACCTTATTACGGAAAAACGGAGATATTATGCTGGCAAAAAACTTTCTAATTAGCGTCATTTTATTCAACTTAAGATACAACCTATATTTGAGTTAGTTTCGACAATGAGGAAACGAGTTTTTGTTTTTTGGGAATTTTCGATAAAAGCGAAGTAATTTATTTGTTAATGTAATCCTGAGCTAAAAATATAATGAACAATCCAATTCCTACCGTTTTAGTTGAGCTGAATAATATTCCAGGAAAAGATAATAACATACACTATTAGTTATTCTTAATTAGTGTCTAATCGAATTCTTTATCTTTGCATGCCCATTCAGCACAATGTATTTGTTAAAAAACTCATTGTTTATTAAAGTAAATATAGAATTGACATTCTATTTCGAATAGATTACCTAACTCAAGAAAGCGTCTAACGCCTCCGTAAAGTTTTGTATGGGGTAAAATGGTGCCAATGCGCATTGTTCTAATAGTTAATTAGGTTAAGTGTATTGCATAAAAAAACTAAAAGAGAACTTAGTTATTGCCTTGATAATATGCATTAAAGCATCGTTTCACCATTTTGCAATTTAAACTATCTTTCACTTGTTCAAAACTAACAAGAATATCTTCGGCCAGCAAAATTATTTCCTAAATTCAGCTGGCTATGCATCCTAAAACATAAGAATTCTAAAAAATCTCAGCAGCTTATACTGTTCATTCATAAATAGTTTGTAAAACAATACCTGCCTGTAGCTCCAACGTTTCTTAATCTCTTTGAACTCAGGAGTATTTCTATATTTAAGTAAAACTTCTCGTGCTAAAAGCATAAGATTATGCTGGTTAGAGCGAATGGGATTGCGTATTAAAAAACGATAAACACCATACGATTCTTTGTGATAAACCCACCACAATAAGCGTTTATCGATAGTTGTATCCATTGCATATTTCTGATAAACATACGGAATTGCGATGTCGAACATTTGTATGTGCACCGGCCTGTAACCGCCAAGCATAACGCTGCTACTTGAGCGCCTGTGGCAAGCCACAACGCTATCTATCTGCACGTAATTTTTGATATTTGCCACCACCTCGTACATAAACAGATTATCCTCGCGGCCCGAACGTAAGCTCTCTAAGAATCGGATGTTTTTTATGGCAGAGTGCCTGAAAAGGCACTGCCAGATGTAGCACCACGTTTTGTTTTTTCTGCGGGCATTTCGGTAGAAATCTGTTAGCGGATTTTCATGTAAATTTGAGAATGTTGGTGCTTGCTGCTTAGGTAAATCGGTTAAGGCATAATTATCTGAAATCATTATCATTCGCCCACGCGACATATCGGCATTAAATGCTTCTGCAGCATTTAGTAAATTTTGCAGCGTATCGGCAACAATTAGGTCGTCGTGATCAACAAAATACAGAAACTCGCCTTTTGCCAAATTCATACCCGCATTGCGCGCAGCCGAAACGCCAAGGTTTGCCTGGTTTATTTTTATAAATCGCTTGTCGTTTACCGTAAATTGGTCGATAATTGCTTCGCTGCTATCAACCGAACCATCATTTACACAAATGCATTCAAAATCAGGAAATACTTGATTCTGGATAGATTGCAGGGTATCCGTTAAGTACAGCCCACAGTTATAAATGGGAATAATAACTGTAATTTTTGGTGCTATCACTTTTCAAATGCTGATTTGGTTGGGAACATATATTTGATAAATTCGGAGGCTCGCTTAAACGATGACTTTTTATCCGAAAAGTCATTTATGGTAAACAAGGTCGGCTGATGTTTACGGATATTGCTTATTAAGTTCATCTCCTTATCAATACAATCGTAGTGAATAAATCCAAAAATAGTTGCGATAAGCCACAAAGCACTACTGTGCATCCGCCTAAGCCGAGTATCCTTTCTGTAATTGTAAACAATTCTATTTGGCCCTGTACGCCAATTTAATACAATGGAGTTTCTTCCACAGGCATTGTCGTAAAGCGGCATAATTATTCGTTGTAGGTTATTTACATCCCGAAAGGGTGTAATGGTGGTTTCCATTAAATGTTGTTCCAATGTATTGAAATTGTCTGCCATATAGTTTTTTCGAATAGGTTCAATGGCATGTTTAAACGAGAGGTTATATTTTATGCCGAGCTGCTTGTACACAAATTTTATGGTACGTGCGGTTTTAATGCTGAAGAGCCTCCGATTCACTTCCGATTGATCATCTAAGTTTGCAAAATTTCTACTGCGCTGCTTCATAATCACAATGGGATTCCCGTTTTCATCAAAAAAGAAGTCGGGCTTAACCTCTTTCCCGAAAAACATATCATCGCATGCATATAAAAAGTGCTCCGAGAGATTGGGGATTTTCCATAAAAACATCTCTATGGCGTTGCTGTTAAAAAGCGGCAATTTTTCGTGTGGAATAATTTCCTTATGGTCAACTATGCTTACTTTCGAGTTATTTGTATTGAGCCACTCAGGTTTGTGGTTGTCGGTAACTATATAGATATGGTTAATCCATGGAGCAAATTTTTCTACGCTACGTAATGAGTAAAGCAGCTCGTTGTGATTTGCCCATCGGGTGCAACGCACAGAGGATATCGGAAGGCCTTTCCCGTCTTTTTTTATAGCAGCATTCTTTTTCTTTTGCCAATTCTTATCGCTGCCATCTACCCATAAGTAAACCAAATCAATTTTCATATTCCCGATAGTTTTAGATTACCCTGTTTTCGTTGGTTTATTCAGTTAGCATTGGTCTATAGATAAGCAATAATTAACACAGAGCATTAGCTAAGTAAAAACTCCTCTTTAAATAGGCTAGCCATCTCTTTTACACATTTAGATTTAAGGGTTTTATTAACAGTTGGTCCAGTTGGCGTATTGTTTACATCAATTATATATATTTTTTTATCGTCGTTATCACGTAACACATCAAGCTCTCCGTAGTCAAGACCTATGCGCTTGCAAAAAGTTGCTATAGCTCTCATCTCTTCCTCAGTAAGCAGGTCTTCTATGGGAAGAACTTCAGGTTCTTTGGAATTAAGCATATTCTTCGGAAAACTTGCAAACCGAGATTCAATTGACTTATACTTGAGGTAGCCAAAAATCATTTTGCCATTTATAACAGGAAGCCTTATGTCAACAACAAAATGTTTATCGTATTCATTATTTATAACCTTTTGGTAAATAAACCCCTCGTCGGGAGAAAGCGGTCCCTGAACAATTATGCCATCATGCGAAGCGTTTATTTCATTTTTTTTAACCATTAAACCTGTAAAGGTTTCTGGATTTACAACGCTCGAGTAACCAAATACTTCGTTAAATACCTTTTCAACCAGGCTTTTAGATATGTCTGTACACTTGAGATTTATCACAGGTCCTTTTTCGGAGAAGTTTTTAATAACTGAATCATGATGCCTGTATGTGGTATCATGCCAGTAAACCACAAGGTCATGTTCTTTATTTGGATTATTGGTGATGTTGCAGCTTAGTTTTGTTAATATCCTATAAATTACAGCATTGCTGCTAGGGTATTGTGGGTAAAGAAGAATTGTTTTAACTTTATTACCTATTAATAATAGGCGTACACCCCATTTTAAAAGGTATGCAATATTCTTAAAAAAGATATTTATTGGTGACCGTTTTTTTCTGAAATTATTAAGAATGTACATATGTTTTATTCGTTTTGTGGTTATAAGACCTCGGCTATTTAGTTTATAACTAATGTTTTAAATTAATTCACCTCAAGCATTCTATCCATCCAGCTATAAAGTTTGTCCCTGTCGGTTTGGCTGCATAGGTCAAGACTCTGGACGCATAAAAATTTAATATTTTTATTTTTTTTACAGTATGCTATTTTTTTGTCAATATAGTCTTTTGACCTACCAACTGGTTGTATGTAGGCTAGGTCGGGTTTTGCAATATGCCTATTTCCCAGGTTAAGCTGTAGGTGGTTCGATAGTGAAATAACGTTAAACTGTTTTTGATTTCGGAATTTATAGCGAATATTTTTTTTAAGTAATTCTTCGTTCTGCTTAAGAAAAGTGCTAATTGTTACTAGATTAACAGAGTGTGGAGTATGGCCATTGGCAAAGTATTTAAAGAAGTAGCCAGTAATACGGGCTGCATTCCACTGCCCAATATGGAACGAAGGACGGGGTTCATAATACGTTTTGCGTAAAACGAAGCGTTGCATGCACAGCTTGGCCCAGCTCCAAAAAAGCCGGGGTGCTGGTGCTAGCGACCAACTCCCGCGTAGTACGGGCTTAGAGTTTATAAACCAATCGCTGGGTTCAATGGGCCTAACCAAAAAGTTGTCGTCGTTAAAATATACAAAGTTGTTCGACAGGCCTTTTATTCGCCAAATCATGGTTTCAATGCTTCTACTGTTAAATGTTGGCAAAAATGTTTCGTAATCTCTAAATATTTCTTTATGGTCTATAATAGTAATAGAGCTTAGCCTTTCAGGGAAAAACTTTTTTACAACATCAAAAATATTCGGATTCTGATTGTCGGTAACAATAAATATTTTCCGAACAAACGGGGCAAAGGTTAGTATGGAAAGTACGCAGTACGTAATTTCGTTTACAGATGCAAAGCGTGTGAGGTTAGCACCAGGTATGGTTTCTCGGGATTTGCCGTTTAGGTGATGTTTAAGCTTTTCGTGAAATTTAGGATCGCCACCATCAACCCAGGCGATAACCACATCTATTGGGGCCGATTCAGCTAAATTAGTTACAGGCATTGCTATTTTTTCTTCAAAAGTATTGCTTTTTTACATTTTTTCGCAACTTTGTGATTAAATAAATGGTTAATATGATTTCTTCTCATAAAAATAAAATAGCGGTTGTGTCTATGATGCGCAACGATAGCTTTTTTGTCACCAAATGGTTAAGCTATTATAGTCAGCAGTTTGGTGCTAATAATTTATTTCTAATACTCGATGGGCACGACCAGCCTTATCCTGTTGGTTATGAGAAAATTAACGTGATAAGGTTGCCTCACATCAGCTTAAGCCGAGCAAAGGGCGATAGGAATAGGGCTCGACTAATTTCATGCTTTGCTAAGTCTCTTTTTCACAGGTACGAAGTGGTTATTGCGCACGATATTGATGAGATACTTGTGGTTGACCCAAACCTAAACATGAGCCTTGGGCAGTATTTGCAAATACCTGTTAGGTGTTCATCAAAATCGGCTTTGGGTCTCGATGTGGGGCAGCATCTAGAGCTGGAAAGTGAGATTGACACGAACACACCCTTTCTTGCCCAACGGCGTTTTGCCCATGTGTCGGCCCGCTATACAAAACCCGTAGTGGCTCATAAGCCTCTTCGATGGGGGTCGGGTTTCCACCGGGTTAAAGGTAAAAATTTTCGAATTGATAAAAACTTGTTCCTTTTCCACTTCGGAATGGTCGATTTCAAGAGGTCGAAGGATAAAATTGGCGACACATCATTACAAAAAGCTGGTTGGCAGGGGCATCTCGACCGACGGCTTCAGCTATTCGAGTTCATTACAAGCGCCAAGCCCATCAACGGCGATGATTTTTTTGCAAAAGCGCGCACCCGACAAAGCATATTTCGTCCTATTTACGCCATAAATAAACCGGGGAAACTTAAGGAGAACCCGATAGTTAAGATCCCCGAACGGTTTATGCATATTGTATAGCTAAAAGTTAGCTGTTTCTATTTTTAATTGAGCAGAAAAGATGAGTCATACTTATTGTAATACCTCGCTATTAACCCGCACTACTCATCAAATTTGTTAAAGATGAATGCAAATGCGGGTTACCCCGACCTAGTTGAGCCCAATTTTGTGTAACAAAATTGGTTGTGAAACTTAGTCGCTGTCGGAGACAGCAATTATTCGAATGAATAATTGGGGTTGACATATTTTATGAATGGTGCAATAAGAAACTTTTTATGGGGTTTATATGATAATAAAACTGTTGGCAGATATTTGCCATTCGTAAGATGTTGAACCAATGATTTCCAAATATCAAGCCCAAAAACAAGTAGTACAGTACTGGATTTACTTTGGGTCTTTGGCGTTACTAATGATTTCGCTGCCCACTTCGCGTTTTATGATGACCCTTAGCCTTGTGTTTCTTATTGCAAACTGGCTGTTTGCCGGAGGCTTAAAAACGAAGTTTAGAACGTTCCTATCAAGCAAACCGGCCGTTGCTTTCACATTAATATATGTGCTCAATATTATTGGATTAATCTGGACCAAGGATTTTCATTTTGCTCTCCAAAATGATCTGTTGCATAAGCTGCCAACCCTGTTTTTACCTATTATCGTAATCTCTTCCCCACGGCTTAGTCCCAAAAGGGTAAACCTGCTGTTCTCCCTTTTTATAGCATCAGTATTTGTTGTAACGCTTATGGGTTTATTTGTTAGGGGTTTTAATCAGGGAGCTGGTTTTCGCGAGGCGTCGCCCTTTGTGCCAAACGTTTACTTTTGTATGATGCTTATAGTTGCCGCTTTTCAGCTTCCCTCTTTAGTGAAAATAAAAGGCACTTCTACTCGGATTAAGCTGCTCTCTATTGTATTATCGCTTTGGTTTGTATTTTACATTTTTTTTATGCGCTCACTTTCGGGTATAGTAGCATTTTTAGGGGTCTTAGTCTTGGTCATTATTAAGAGTAAATACCGGCAGCTAAAGTTAACCTTTTTAGCGCTGTTTATTCTCCTATCGGGTTTTTTTACTTGGCTTTTTGTTGACATGTATAGTATTACCCACACCGAAGTGGCTGCTAGTTCACCCTTGCCCACCCATACGGTGAATGGTAATATGTATTCGCACGACACCACCCATATTTTAAGAGAAAATGGTAACCTGGTTTACATAAATATTGCACAGGATGAGTTGGCAAGACAGTGGAATAAAGTTAGTGCCTTAGATTTCTATGGAGCCGATAACGCAAACCATGCATTAAGGCACACATTATATAGGTATATGGCATCTAAAGGACTTGCAAAGGATAGTTTAGGTTTTTCTTCGCTTGGGCAACCTGATATTAGTGCTATTGAAGATGGTGTTCCTAATTACTTATACACCAAATGGCCAGGTGTTTTTATTAGGGTTCACCAAACGACCATGGGGCTTTACATGTATAAAAAATCGGGTTATAGCCAACCCTCGTGGAGCACCCTTACCGAGAGGCTCGACCTCTGGCGATCATCGTATATTGCTTTTAAGCATAAACCCCTACTTGGATGGGGTACAGGAAGTATTCATGTTGCCCAAGATTTCGGGCTAGCCAAAGCACAATCGGCACTAAAAGGGAAGGGCATGAAACCCCACAGTCAGTACCTATACATCTTGCTTACTCTTGGAGTGTTAGGATTGTTGGCTCATATCGTACTTTACGGATATTTTGTCAAGGAATCGAGAGTGTATAAATTGTTTATGTTTAACGCTTTTTTTATTACATTTGCTATTAACTTTATTGCAAACAATTCAATCGAGAGCCAGGTAGGGCAGAATATGTTTGTGCTGTTCTCGCTTTTGTATTGGATAAAATCGTCTAAACCTATTCATGATACGAATTACTCAATCCCATAAATTTTTTTCTTATTTACGTGGGTATAAAATTTCGATACAAAGGCCAACACGTTTTATGTAACGCTCTGGTTTCGAGCAAGATCCAGCGTTTTTTTTCACAAACTTTAAAATCCGATGAGAAATACTTCTAAGCTCCACACAAGCCAACATGTATATAAAACGCTTTCCGCAAACGAGTGTGTTGAAATTTTGTTATGCTAATTAATGTTTAATTACATTAATTAGCATATATACTTACTTTTGTTGTAAAGTATTTTTACAAGGATAAATATCGTTGACAACTATTCACTAAAATCTTAACAAATTATGGCCAGAGCACTACAAAGAATTATGTTAGCAATGCTGCTAACTATTTTAACCAGTGGAGTTTTTGCGCAGGGAACGGTTAAGGGGATTGTGGTAGACGCTAGCACCAATGAGCATCTCATTGGTACCACAGTCATTGTTAAAGGTACAACCACTGGTGTTGTAACCAATGCAATGGGGCTTTTTAGTATGCGTGTCCCCACTGGAAAGCAAACCATCCTAGTGCAATTCGTTGGTTTTACAACCAAAGAAATTGACGTTAATGTTAAGGATGCAGAGGTTATCGATTTAGGAACCATTAAAATTGAGCCTGACCAAATTGGTATTGCCGAGGTTTCTGTTTTTGCCTCGGTTGCTGTAACAAGGAGAACGCCCGTAGCCCAATCGAAGATTACCCCCATTCAGATTGAGGAGAGGTTGGGAACTCAGGAGTTCCCCGAAATCCTAAAATCAACTCCAGGCGTTTACGCCACCAAACAGGGGGGAGGGTTTGGAGACTCCCGTATTAATCTCCGTGGTTTCGAGTCAGCCAACATCGCAGTAATGATTAATGGTGTTCCCATGAACGATATGGAGTGGGGTGGAGTTTACTGGTCCAATTGGGCTGGCCTGTCCGATGTTACCCGTACCATGCAGGTACAACGAGGATTGGGTGCCTCAAAGGTGGCTGCACCATCGTTGGGTGGATCTATCAATATTATCACAAATTCTACCGATGTAAAAAAGGGAGGTACAGTGTCCTACGGTTTAGGTAACGATGGGTACAACAAGGTTAGCTTTAGCGTTTCAACCGGTTTAACCGAAAATAATTGGGCCGTTACTTTGCTAGGTGCCAGAACGGTTGGTAACGGTTATATTCAGGGTACAGAATTCGAGTCATACTCCTATTTTGTGAACGTTTCTAAAAGGTTAAACGACGAACACCACCTATCGTTTACCGCATTTGGAGCTCCCCAGTGGCACAATCAGCGGAATAGATACGACAATTTATTGATTAGCGAGTGGCAAAAGCAACCCCTTAAGTATAAGTATAATGCTTCATACGGTTTCGATATGAATGGCCAGCGCAAGGTGTCTGTTCATAATGTTTACCATAAGCCTCAAATTTCATTAAACCATTTCTGGGATATAAATGAGAGGTCAAACCTTTCAACAGCAGCCTATGTTTCCATAGGTAATGGTTATGGTTTTAGCGGTCAGGGTGTTAACAGGTATGACTGGTATGGCTCTTCGGATGGTATACCTAACACCACGTATCGGAACATAGATGGCACATTTAATTACGGTGGTATTTATGAGGATAACGTAGCTAATAACGATATTTCTGGCTCTTTAATGGCAATGTCAAAAAGTGTTAACCAGCATCGTTGGTACGGGCTGCTCTCAACCTACACTACCAACCTTACTGACGAAATTGATTTTTATGCCGGTGCTGATTTACGATACTACAAAGGCGTACATACCAACGTGCTTAACGACCTTTATGGGGGAACGTACTTTATTGATCCAACCACTAGAGCTCAGCTAACAGATCAGTCGTACGCAACCCGAAAGCTTAACGTGGGCGATGTGGTTTACCGCGATTACGATGGTTTTGTTATGAGCCAGGGAGTATTTATGCAAACCGAATACAATAAGGATGCCCTAAGCGCTTTTGTCTCATTATCAGGTTCAAACACAAGTTACTGGCGCTACGACCGCTTTTATTACGACGAGGAAGAAGCCAAATCAGAAACCATTAACTTCTTGGGATATAGTGCAAAGGGAGGTGCAAACTATAACCTTACCGATAACCACAACGTGTTTGCTAATATCGGCGTTATCTCGCGTGCCCCATTCTTTTCGGGAGGAGCATTCCTTCAGTCTACTACTAGCAATATTACCAACCCAAATGCGGTTAACGAGAAAGCTTTCTCAATGGAGCTGGGGTACGGTTTTGTGTCCACCTACCTTTCAGCAAACCTTAATGTATATCGCACGCTATGGAGCGATAAGACCATGGTGCGGGCAGTAGATACAAACAGTCCTGATAGTAGGGTAGCCAACCTCGAAGGCGTAAATGCGCTTCACCAGGGTGTTGAACTAGATTTCGTAGCCAAACCTCTTAAAGGGTTAGAGATTACCGGTATGGTATCGTTGGGCGATTGGGTATGGCAGGATGATGTGAAGGGGTATGTATACAACAGAGAAGGACAACCCATGACATCAACCAATGAAGTGGCTAGCGGTATTGGAGCCGAAGATCACCAGATGATGGAAATTAAGATTGGTGGTATTAAAGTTGGAAACTCCGCTCAAACCACGGCTGCACTTGGTGCAAAATACGAATTGTTAAAAGGCCTCAGGGTAAGCGTAGACGGCAATTACTATGGACGCAACTACTCATATTATAATATATCATCGATTGGCTCATCATTCTCGGATGTTGCATTTGATCAACCATGGATGATCCCCGATGCGGTAGTGTTTGACGTTGGCCTTAGCTATCGCTTTAAGCTAGGCGGTTTTGACGCCTCATTATTTGGAAATATAAACAACGTGTTGGATGCTGAATATATTTCCGATGCTACCGACGGAACCCCCCTACCAGGTAATCCTGATTGGACTGCTGCGGCTGTGTTCTACGGGTTTGGTAGAACTTATTCCACCACATTAAAAATTAAATTTTAAATACTAGAGGAGCTATGAAACAGAGATATTTTTCAATAATCATAGGGTTGGCGCTTACCATGATAGCTGGTAGCTGTACAGATTTTAACGAGCAGTTCGAGGGTATTGACCAAATGGCGAAGCCAACCAACCTGGTAAATTATGAGTACACCCTTACCGAGGATGACTACAGCACCATTGCCTCAAGCGCACTTGCTGATGCAACCACCTCTGAAGACTCAGCTAAAATTAAGAGTATAAAAGAGAATAAGTATTTTACCGATTCGGTGCCAGCTTCCAACTATGTACCCTACCTTTTAGAGGAGATGTATAAGTATAATGATGCCGGATCGTCGGCCATGGTTACCTATGCATTTGGAAAGGATAAACCGCCTTATATAAGCGATTTAAGTACGGTAAGCATTCTTAATAAAGATGATTACCAGCTAGCCTGGGGAAGCGAAACAGATTTTGTGAATGCATTCACCCCAGCCGTTTCACCGGCTGACAACCTTCCCGAGGTATTGGCTGTTAAAGATCCTAATGCGCTGGACGGGCAGCATAAATTTGTGGAGTATAACTACTCTTCAGAGGATGCGGTTTACGATGTTACAGAGGTTGAATATCTAGCCGAAGACTTTGAGAGCCAAACAGCATACGAAAATATTAACATTGAGGGCTGGACAAATAAGGATATAGATGGAGAATTAACGTGGCAAGCTCGTGAGTATAGCAGTAATCTTTATGCGCAGGTTTCATCATATAATTCAGAAACCGTAAATACGGCCTATCTAATCACGTCGGAAATTGACCTAAGCAGTGCAGATGCTCCAGAATTTACCTTTGATATTAAGGTAGGATACTGGAATGAGACCTGTTTAACGGTGTGGATTTCAGAAGATTTTGATGGTACAGAAGGTGGAATAACAGCAGCTACTTGGGTTGATTTAACATCTAACTTTACCTTGCCCGAGCCGGCCTCTGGTTATTCAGATATGGAAAGTGCAGGCGTTGCTGACCTTACAGACTATAGTGGTAAGCAGGTTTACATCGCCTTTAGGTACGAAGGGGACGATAGCCCCGGGGCAGACCCACAGAAAACCACAACCTATCAGGTTGATAATGTAAAGGTTTCGGAGGTAAAGGTTGCTCTTTCAGTGGATGAAACGGAGAAGCAATATGTAGTTTATAGCTACGATGGGTCGGCTTGGGAACCAGCTGGTGATTCCTTTGTGGCGGTGCAGCCAGCTGACTATGATGCAATGGGTTTGGATGATGGCTACATTAGTCCCTCTGATGCAGATTTGTATATTCCAAATTTCCTAGGCAGCAAATTCCCATATGCTCTTGAGGGTAGTGTTAAAACGGTTGTATATAAATCTGGTAGCGACCAGACTAAGTCGGATGCAGTTGATTACAAATTGATTGCTGGTGAATGGGTTAATGATGATTTTATAGAGGATAAGAGCGAGCAGTTTCTTTACACAATCGATGGCTGGCTATTCGACCCTACAGTAAATTACACCCTGGTTAAGGATGATTACCAGATTATGGTAGATTATGTTAAAGACAACATTGATCCTAACTATATCGATAGCTATGGCACTGCGGAGTACTACTACGGTTTTGGTAGTTACCATAAGAATGTAAACTTTCGTTTAAGCTACCGCGAATCCTATTTAGAGTATGATACCGAGTATGCAGCCCTAGAAACCGATGAGGAGAGGATAGCCTTGCTGCATAACCGTTTAGAAACAGAGGGGATGATAAAGTTTGCCCAGCTTCGATTTCCTGATGCTGTTCCAGCAGTGAGCGGTGTAGATGTATTCTACAATATAACAGCACTTCTGTACTATCCAACAGGAACTGCATATGGCGAGGAGTTTCGCACGTATAGCTATCAGTGTACCGCTGCAGGAACCGATGATGGTACACCCCCAACTTTCGAATTTATACCAGATTCTTAAGATCAATAATCGCTTTATAGTAAGCGTTGCTAAAGCCCTGCCTGGTTTTATCCTGGCGGGGCTTTTTCGTTTACCCCGCATTATTCATCAAAATTATTAATGATTAGTGCAAATACGGGTTACCCCGACATAGTGGAGCCCAATTTTGGGCAACAAAATGGGTTGTGAGGCTTAGTCGTTGTGGTAAACCCCAATTCGGTTGAATGGTTGGGGTTAAGGCAGAAACATCCTATCCCTTTACATTCAGGGCGTTGATGTAAGTTTCATATTTACAGTTATTTATGCTGTTGATAACTTTGACTAATTGTTTATTTCTTCAGGTGTAAAACGTTGCAGTAAGAGGTTATGGTTTATAACTTGCAAACACAATTTTACATGCTAAAAAAAACTCTACCTTTCTTTTTTTCAGCATACTATAGTTTTTACTTTTTCTAAAAAAATAAAATCAATATATTAAAATGAATAAAGGGGAAATATTTGTAATGGGTGAAACGAAGGAAAAGCAAAAAACCTATTCTTACGAAGAAGTAGTGGAAGCATCCACGGTTTATTTTAAAGGCGATGAGATGGCCGCTAAGGTTTGGGTGAGCAAGTATGCGTTAAAAGACTCGTACGGGAATATTTTTGAGAGAACGCCCGATGATATGCATAGGCGCCTGGCTAAAAACATTGCTCGCATTGAGAAGAAGTATAGCAATCCCATGAGCGAGGAGGATATATTTAATCTGCTTAAGGAGTTTAAGTATATCGTCCCTCAAGGAGGCCCAATGACGGGCATTGGCAACCCTTTTCAAATAGCTAGCCTATCGAATTGTTTTGTTATCGGCAATCGTGGGGTTGCCGATTCGTATGGCGGTGTTATGAAAATTGATGAGGAGCAGGTACAGCTTATGAAGCGGCGGGGTGGTGTTGGGCACGATTTGTCGCATATACGCCCAAAGGGAAGCCCTGTGCTAAATAGCGCGCTCACATCAACCGGCGTGGTGCCATTTATGGAGCGCTACTCAAACTCTACCCGCGAGGTGGCGCAGGATGGAAGGCGTGGAGCCCTTATGCTGTCAATATCGAGTAAGCACCCCGATGCCGAAATGTTTATTGATGCTAAAATGGATGCTGGAAAAATTACCGGAGCAAACGTATCGGTAAAAATAGACGATGAATTTATGAAATCGGCTATTGATGGTACACCATACGTGCAGCAATATCCCATAAACTCAAAAAATCCCTCATATCGTAAAGAGGTTGATGCGAGGGAGATATGGAAAAAGATTGTTCGTAATGCATGGAAATCGGCCGAGCCTGGAGTCCTCTTTTGGGATACCGTAATCCGTGAGTCGGTTCCCGACAGCTATGCCGACATGGGGTTCGAAACCGTATCCACAAACCCTTGTGGCGAAATTCCCCTTTGCCCATACGATAGCTGTCGATTACTCGCTCTTAATCTATATAGTTACGTTGATAAACCCTTTACCCCCAAGGCTAAATTTAACTTCGACCTGTTCACAAAGCACGTTCATGCGGCACAGCGAATTATGGACGATATTATCGACCTTGAGCTAGAAAAGATTGATGCCATTCAGGCAAAAATTGATCGTGATCCTGAGGACGATGACATTAAGGCCGTTGAACGCAACCTGTGGAGCAAAATTAGACAGAAGGCAGTACAAGGGCGGCGTACAGGTGTTGGTATTACCGCCGAAGGCGATATGCTGGCAGCGCTTAATTTAAGGTATGGGTCTGAGAATGGCATCGACTTTGCCGTTGAGGTGCAAAAAACGTTAGCCGTTGAAGCTTACCGCTCATCAGTTTTAATGGCTAAAGAACGGGGGCCATTTCCAATTTTCGATGCGCAACGCGAGAAAAACAACCCCTTTATTAACCGAATTAAGGAGCAGGACGAGGAACTATATAAGGATATGGTAAAGTACGGCCGTCGGAATATTGCCCTTTTAACCATTGCGCCTACCGGAACAACCAGCCTAATGACCCAAACATCATCGGGAATTGAACCCGTGTTTATGCCATACTATAAGCGCCGCCGTAAGGTTAACCCTAACGATCAAAACGTAACCGTTTCGTTTACCGATGAGGTTGGCGATTCGTGGGAAGAGTATAACGTTTTCCATCATAAGTTTCTTACTTGGCTTGAGGTGAGTGGTTACGACCCCGAAGTTGTAAAAACATACACAGAAGAGCAGGTACAGGAACTTATTAAGAAGTCGCCATACCACAAAGCTGCTTCAAACGATGTGGATTGGGTTAGTAAGGTTAAGATGCAGGGTAAGATTCAAAAATGGGTTGACCACTCCATTAGCGTAACCGTAAACCTACCCCAAGATATTTCGGAAGAGATGGTTGCACAGGTTTACCAAACTGCCTGGGAAAGCGGATGTAAGGGATGCACCGTTTACCGCGAGGGCTCGCGAGATGGCGTTCTTATATCATCTAAAAAGAAGGGGGTTAAGCAACAGAAGGCCGCCCCACCAAAAAGGCCCGATGTGCTGGATTGTGATGTTATTCGATTTAAGAATAACCGTGAGAGTTGGATAGCCTTTGTAGGTTTGTATGATGGTAAACCCTACGAAATATTCACAGGATTATCCGAAGACGATGTGCTTCCAATTCCAAAATCGGTGTTAAGGGGGCGAATTCTGAAGATAAAGGACGAGAACGGTAGTCGTTACGATTTTCAGTATGTAGACCGGTATGGGTACACCAACACCATTGGCGGATTATCGCACATGTTTAACAAGGAGTTTTGGAACTATGCCAAGCTAATTTCGGGCGTACTACGCAACGGAATGCCAATTCCCGATGTGGTAAACCTCGTAAGCTCATTACGGCTTGACAACGAGACGATTAACACCTGGAATGCAGGTGTTGAGCGTGCCCTTGAAAAATACATACCCAACGGTACAAAGGCAAAAACTGGGCAAAAATGCACCGAATGTGGGGCCGAGTCGTTAATTTATCAGGAGGGATGTTTAATTTGCACCAGCTGTGGCAACTCAAAATGTGGGTAGATTTCTGTTAAGTGTTTAGCTACAGCCCCCCTTTTCCTGTTGCTGGGGTCTCCTACAGAGCCCAAGTTTCACAATTGGGGTCAACTAAGCTGGGGTAACCCCCTTTGGTATTCATCTTTACTAAATTTGATGAATAATGCGAATTAAAAAAAGCCGCTCAGATTTTCTGAGCGGCTTTTTGGTTTTATAATAAACCTGTTTATGTTATAACTGAAAGGTAAAGTTAAAGGCCTCTTCAAGCGTTTCGGTGGTACCATCGTTATACTCGAAAAGCGGAGTAATTATTTCTTCTTCCATATCCCATTTCGAATCCCAAGTAATACTACCTATTTTGTCGCCCCCGGGGTAGGTTTTAAAAATCATATTAAGATGCTCGTTTGCAGCTGCAACCAGTATGTTAATATCTGTTGCATTTACAGTAGCACCAAGGAACGCGGCAACAGCATAGTTAACTTCTGCTTTGATTTCACCCATATGTAAGTATCCTTTTGCTGTTGAGGGCATCAAATCATCTTCCATAAATGGATTTAGAACGGAAGTTCCTTCAAAAACAAGCTCAATATTTGAGGTTGAGAGAGGAACACCATCTTTTTTTAGGGTGTGTGAAATAACAACCTTAACCGAATTGCTTGTTGAAGTTGCTATAAGGCTAGCATTAAGTTCAAAGGGTGCTAATGTAACACTAATTTGTATCTCTTCTATTCCATTATTGCTTAATGAAGCCTCATAGCTTGCACTCATCTCTTCTACTTCATCAATTGTCAGGCTAATGGATGCCGATATTGGGAATATATCTGCATTCTGTTCTAATAGTTCAAGGTTCGAAATAGTTAGTTTAGCGTCATTAACCTGAGCAACCATTTGGTTTTCATTCGATGGGAAAATCCAAATAACTGAATTCTCAGCCGTCTCTTCATAGTCCCAGTATCCTGTTTCAAAATTCCATGTCCAGATTTCACCCATTTGCGATGTGTTCTTTTTAGCTTTTATCACCATTTGAGGAATGAAGCTATTCACTAAAGTTTTAGCATCAAACTCTGTGGGGTTAGATAGTAGATCTGCAAATGGGACGATTTGCTGATTCTTCCCTAATTCCATATCGTTAAGCATCATCAGGGTCATTAGAGCATTCCCACCTGGCGTACTCATTGCTTCTACTGCAATTGATTGCATCTCTTCGCTTGTGCTCGAAAGCACTTCTTGCGCCTCCTCCTTAGTTAATGGCTCATCTTTGTCATCTGGGTTACATGATGACATAACTAGCGTGCCTGCCACAAATAGCATGGCAAAAATTTTGATTTTTGTTTTCATTGGTATATCAAGTTTTGTGTTTGATTTATAAGATTATAAATGAATCAAAAATTGTACCAACTATTGTGCTATTAGGGATGCTCAGGTTGGTTTATAAAAGTTTAGCCCTTTTGTAGGTGTTTTCTTCGTGATATTTCGTTCTGTTTACGGCCTTTTATAGCCTATGTGAATTATAATTTAGTTTGTAAAATATGTAAAGCGTATATTGCCCTTTATATAACACATAAGCAGCTAGCAGTCTGAGCTTATAGTAAAAACAGGGAAAGTGTAATTGTTTTTTTTAACCGACAAACGATATATTGATAAGGCTAAATTTTGCGGTACTTATCTTTTAGGGGTTATGATTTTTTTTTTATCGTTATTCATCGTATTTTACTATACTTAAAGTAAGTTAAATAACTGTTTTTAGGCTAAATGAACTATTTTTGATGTAATTATGGCAGCCAGATTACCTGCTGACGTGTTAATAATGCTTTTTAGTGGACTAATTGTCCGTCTACAAAAAATCATATAACTTTGATGTTTACACAAAAGGGATATTTAATGTTTTTAAGAATTCTTTTTACCACTTTAGCGTTACTATTTGTCCAAATATCAGTGGCTCAGCCAATGGTTGGATATTTCCTCTCACCCCAATCGGAACTTAGCAAGGGTAGGACATTTAAGTCGATTAAAGAAACCTCCGAAATATTTTTAAAGGGTATAGCTGTTACCCCAACACGAGTTGAAAAGGAGTTTAACACATTGGGCAATATTACTGCGAGCGTAACATACAACTCGGCAGGTGGCAAAACCAGAGAAGTTTATTGGGAGTACGTTAACGGTGAAAATTTGGTTCGAAAGCACACCCGTTCTTTTGTCAACCTTAGGGGGTGGCAAGAGGAAGAGGTTATTCTTACTTGGAATGATGACCATAGTACGCCCCAAAAAATTTTAGTCAAAAAAAACGGGAAGGTATGGCAGAGCGCTTTGTTCTCAAGCGATTCATCACGTAGGTTCGAGTCGGCCGAGGTGTTCGACAGCAAAGGGGACCATGTGTTTACCGAGCGGTTTACCTATATTGAAGCATCGAATATAATTAAGGTAATGGTGTTTAAGGCCAATGGAGCTTTTCATGGAACATCAACCTACCCCATTGACCATAAGAAACCCTTTACCTTCGAGTCGGTAGCACAAACCCTTTACCCCAATGGAGATGTAATGATTGAGACCCTATCTAATGCCGTTAGTGGCGATCAGGCTTATTACTACGAGTACGAATACGACTCGCAGGGTAACTGGATAGAAAAGAGAACATTTCAGGTAAAACTTGGCCGTGGTAATAGGGTTAGGAATAAGAATCTAGAGAATAAGATTTCTCGCACAATCACATACCATTAGTAACACGCTGCTACTTCTTACCAATCCCCATAATCTTAGGAAACTCCTTACATAGTTCAGTAATTCCACAATTTGAGCATTTTGGGTTACGGGCTGTGCATGTATATCGGCCATGCAGAATAAGCCAATGATGCGCAACGGCCCACAACTCTTTTGGTATGTGCTGCATTAGCTGTTTTTCTGTTTCGAGGGGGGTTTTAGCATTATGGCTTAGACCTACTCGTTGTGCAACCCTAAAAACATGCGTATCAACAGCAATGGCGGGTGTATTAAAAGCTACTGAAGCAACCACATTGGCTGTTTTTCTTCCAATTCCGGGTAGTGATTCTAAATCTTTTAAATCTTTTGGTATTTCACCATTAAATCGTTCCATTACCCCTTTGGCCATGCCAATGAGGTTTTTAGCCTTATTGTTGGGATATGAGCAGGACCTGATTACTTCGTATACATTTTCTTGCTGAGCAGCTGCGAGTGCCTCTACTGTTGGGAAGCGGTCGAAAAATGCAGGGGTTATCATATTTACCCGTTTGTCGGTACATTGGGCCGAGAGTATTGTGGCAACAGTTAGCTCGTACGGGTTGGTGTAGTTTAGCTCCGTTTCGGCAATAGGCATGTTATCCTTAAAGTATGCAACAACTTTTTGGTATCGTTCTTTTCGTGTCATTTAGTTCCTGTTTAAACGGGTAAGCTTTCGAGATGTAAATATAAAAAAAACCCGACAGAAACCCTGCCGGGCTTTTTAACCCCAATTATTCACAAGAATAATTGGGGTCTCTAACAGCGACTAAGCCTCACAACCAATTTTGTTTTCCAAAATTGGGCTCCGCTAGGTTGGGATAACCCGCATTTGCATTCATCTTTAACAAAGTTGATGAATAATGCGGGTTAAATATGTGCATTCTAATATAGAAAGTTAAGCAGAATTCCCGCTGCAACAGCGCTGCCAATAACTCCAGCAACGTTTGGTGCCATGGCATGCATAAGCAAATAGTTTGTCTTATCGTATTCTAGCCCTACCATTTGTGACACTCTGGCACTGGCAGGCACTGCCGACACTCCAGAGTTACCAATTAGTGGGTTTATTTTATTATCCTTACTAAGGAACAGGTTCATAAACTTAACGAACAGAATACCTGTTGTTGTAGCAATAATAAATGAGAGCGCACCCAGCCCAAAAATCTTTAGCGACGATGATTTAAGAAAAACGCTGGCCTGAGTTGATGCGCCAACTGTTAACCCGAGTAAAATGGTTACGATATCAATAATTGGGCCCCGAGCCGCTTCGGCAAGCCGCTTGGTTACACCACTTTCCTTTATAAGGTTTCCGAAGAAAAGCATTCCGAGTAGCGGTAAACCGCTGGGAACCACAAAAGCTGTGAGCAAGAAACCAATTATAGGGAACATAATTTTCTCGAGCTTACTAACCGAACGTGGTGGTTTCATCCTTATTACGCGTTCTTTAGGCGTAGTAAGAAGTTTCATTAGGGGTGGTTGTATAACTGGAACTAACGCCATGTACGAGTAGGCCGAAATGGCAATTGCCCCCATAAGATGTGGTGCTAGCTTCGAGCTAATAAAAATTGCGGTAGGCCCATCGGCACCTCCAATAATGCCTATAGCACCCGCTTCGGCTCCAGTAAACCCTAATGCTAAAGCAATAATATAGGCTCCAAATATACCGAATTGAGCGGTAGCACCAATTAGTATTAGCTTTGGGTTTGATATTAGGGCGGAGAAATCTGTCATTGCCCCTATTCCCAAGAAAATTAGTGGAGGGTAAATTCCGTACCGTACACCAAAATACAGGTAATTAAGTACAGAGCCCTCTTCGTATATCCCAATTTCTAACCCCTCGGTAAATGGTATATTCCCTATAATAATTCCAAACCCTATAGGGATAAGCAGTAACGGTTCCCACCCTTTGGTAATTGCCAGATATATAAAAAATATACCAATGGCAATCATTACTCCATGGCTCCATGTAAAGTTGGCAAAACCAGTACCACTAAAAAATTGGAGAAGTTGATCTGATATAAAATTCCAAAAACTACTTCCTTCCATCATACTATTCTCCTATGGTTACTAGGATGTCGCCTTCCATAATCGCATCACCCTTATTTACACTAATGTTGACTATTTTCCCGTCCTTATCGGAATCGATGTTATTCTCCATTTTCATTGCCTCAAGGCATAGCAACTTTTGTCCTTTTTTTACCATATCGCCTTCTTTTACAAAGAGTTCGAGAATAACACCTGGAAGCGGAGACTTAATGTGTCCGGTACCTTTAGGTGCTGATGGGGCGCTTGTTTTTGCAACAGCGGGATGGCTATCGGTAGAGGGTACGATGGGTTGTCGAACAAGTTTAGGTGTTTTAGTTTGCTTAAGCTCCTTATCAACCTCAACTTTATAGGTTGTACCGTTTACCTCAACCTCAGCGATGTTATCTTCAATCGAAGCAATATTTACATCGTATTGATTGCCGTGTATTGTAAACTTAAATTTCTTCATTTTTTAATCTATTATTGCGAGTATGGGGGTTCTTAAAATTTATTCATCATTCCGTATATCTTGCTGCTCCATGGAGAGTATCGTCTCGAAATTTTATTCATTGTAAGGGTTAAGCTCTCGTGGTCGTGCAGGTCGTTTTGATACAGATGTAACGCAAGAGCAATAGCAGCCATCTCCTCTCCACTTGATTTTACCTTTTCTTGAGCAACAGCTTGGGTTTTGCTTTTTTCCTTTCGGGTGAAAGGTTTTTTGAAAAGGTTAATCATATTTTCGATATTATGAAAGAAAATAGCCACAAGAGCTAGTACAGTGATTACTGTAACCATTGCGATTGCAGCCATTGCTAATCCATAAGGATCTTGCCTCACAAATTCCTCGGCAACATTCCTAGTGTCTTGGGAAGCGTTCAATAATGTTATGGGTATATTCATTTGTAGTATAAATTAAAGTGGCATGTTAGAATGTTTACGCGGGGGATTAACATCCTTTTTGGTTTGCAAGGATTGTAGTGCCCTAATAACACGGAATCGCGTATTACGAGGTTCAATAACGTCATCTATATAGCCATATTTTGCTGCCACGTAGGGGTTAGCAAATTTATTTTTGTACTCGTTCTCTTTCTTCAGCAAGAACTCTGCTTTTTGCTTTTCGTCTGTAATGCCCTTCAACTCACGACTATGTAGTACTTCAATAGCACCTTTTGGACCCATAACTGCAATTTCGGCACCTGGCCATGCATAGTTAATATCGCCACGAAGATGTTTCGAACTCATAACATCGTAGGCACCACCATAGGCCTTACGAAGTATAATGGTTACCTTAGGAACAGTAGCCTCGCCATAGGCAAACATTAGCTTGGCGCCATTTAGAATGATTGCGTTGTATTCTTGACCTGTACCAGGGAGGAAACCGGGAACGTCAACCAGTGTAACAACAGGAATATTAAATGCGTCGCAGAAACGAACAAAGCGTGCCGCCTTGCGCGATGCGTTAATATCGAGCACCCCTGCCATGTATCTTGGCTGGTTGGCTACTATACCCACCGACATACCGTTGAATCGAGCAAAACCAGTAACTATATTAGGGGCGTAGTGGCGTTGTACTTCAAGGAACTCGTTATAGTCAGCAATGGTCTCAATAACCTCGAGCATATTGTAAGGCTTATTGGGCTCTTCGGGTATTATTTCGTTAAGATAATCGTCAAGTCTGTTAATTGGATCATTACATGGGGCAAGAGGTGGTTCTTCAAGGTTATTCTGTGGAAGGTAGCTTAAAAGTTTTCTGATAAGCGAAATTCCTTCCTCCTCGGTTTCAGAAACAAAATGTGCAACACCCGATTTGGAAGCGTGAATATCAGCACCACCAAGCTGCTCGGCTGTTACGGTTTCGCCTGTTACTGTTTTTACAACCTTAGGGCCGGTAACAAACATGTAGCTTGTGTTACGACTCATTATAATAAAGTCGGTTAGTGCAGGAGAATAAACGGCACCACCAGCACATGGACCAAATATGGCCGAAATTTGTGGAATAACTCCCGAGGCAAGAATGTTACGTAGGAAAATATCAGCATATCCACCTAAACTTTTTACCCCCTCTTGGATACGTGCTCCACCACTGTCGTTAATACCAATAACAGGGGCACCCACTTTCATGGCCATATCCATTATTTTACAAATTTTTTCGGCGAACATTTCCGACAATGAACCTCCAAAAATCGTAAAATCCTGAGAGAAAATATAGACGATACGCCCGTCGATAGTACCATAACCAGTAACAACACCGTCGGATAGATAGCTCTCATTCTCTAATCCAAAATCGGTGCAGCGATGCGAAACGAACATATCAAACTCTTCGAAACTACCTTCGTCGAGAAGCAAATCAATGCGCTCGCGAGCTGTGAGCTTGCCTTTTTTGTGCTGAGTGTCAATCCGTTTTTGCCCTCCACCAAGTTTGGCCTCCTCTCTAAGCTCAATTAATTCCTGAATCTTTTCCTTTTGCGTCTTATCCATTGCTTTGAGTATTATTTAAATGTGATTTTTTAGTTTACTTGTTTTTATTCTCACAAAGCTCGGTGAGCACACCAAAGGTTGACTTGGGGTGAAGGAATGCTATGTCTAACCCCTCGGCTCCTTTTCGAGGCGTTTTATCGATTAACCGTACGCCTTTCTCTTCAACCTTTTTAAGTTGATCTTCAATCTGCTCTACAGCGTAAGCTATATGGTGAACGCCCTCACCTCTTTTTTCAATAAATTTACCAATGGGTCCTTCTGCATCGGTTGATTCAAGAAGCTCAATTTTTGTTTGACCAACCTTAAAAAAAGCGGTTTTTACTTTTTGATCCTTAACCTCTTCAACATTATAACATTTTAGTCCTAATGTTTCTTCGTAAAAAGGGATCGCTTCCTCTAAACTTTTTACTGCAATTCCGATGTGTTCGATGTGGGTTATTTTCATTGCTATTTAGCTTTTTATGATTTTGACACAAAGGTAATGATTAGCAAATTAATACGAAAGTAATACTGTTGGCTTTTGAACATAAAGTAAATTGTTATGTAACATACTTTATAAGGCCTGTTTTTAAATGTAAATGGTATTTTTGTATCACAAAAAACAAATTATGGAATGGCTTGAGCGAACGCAGCTACTTTTGGGTGTAGATGGAGTTAAGAAATTGAGTAGAGCTCATGTGCTGGTTGTTGGCTTGGGCGGTGTGGGAGCGTATGCAGCCGAGCAGATATGCCGAGCAGGAGTGGGCGAAATAACGCTTGTTGATGGCGATACGATTAATGGCACCAACAGAAACCGGCAGCTTATAGCCATGGTTAGTACCTTGGGAAAACCGAAGGCTGAGGTTTTAGGCGAAAGGCTTTTGGATATAAATCCAGATTTAAAGCTGCATGTTCTGCAGGAGTATATTCGTGACGAAAAGACCGTGGAGCTGCTGAATGGCGATTTTGATTACGTTGTGGATGCCATTGACACCCTATCCCCTAAAATTTATTTAATTTATCATGCTCTTCAAAAGGGGCATAAACTTGTGAGCTCAATGGGAAGTGGTGGGAAATTAGATCCAACTCAGGTTAAAATTGCCGATTTTTCGGAAACCCATATTTGCCCCTTGGCTCGTATTCTCCGTAAACGGTTGCATCGATTTGGTATTAAGGGTGGGTTTAAGGCAGTGTTTTCGGTTGAACCTGTTCCCGAGCATGCCATGGTTCCCTGTACTGATGAGCCGAATAAGAAAACAACCATAGGGACCATTTCATATATTCCCCCAGTTTTTGGTAGCATGATGGCATCGGTGGTGGTGAGGGATTTGATAAAATAGTTTACTCAACTTTCGCATCCAACTTATCCCTTGATATCTAACTAAATACTTCTCTTTAACCTTGTTTATATACTTGATAATAAGTCACCTAATTATTTTTTCAAATTCTTTGTGCGTCTTTTTTGTGCAATACTTCGTGTTGCTTTGTGATATAGTTTTTTACAATTACACAAAAGACACAAGGAAGTCACAAAAGCCTCAAAGAGCTGTACTTATATTGCTGTATTACAGGGGCATGTGCAATTCTATTATGCTTGCGAAAGTTGAGATAGTTTATCGCATTTTTTTGACAAACTTTTTTCTCCGCAAAAATCTGAAATATCAACTTTAAATATTTGCTAAAATAACTAACCCTGCCAAAATTTTAAATTCTGACAGGGTTAGCAAATTGTGTTTCAAACTCTTATTCTTTTAACCACTTATCGAGCCATCCTTTAAATTCCCTTTGCCAAAGAATTCCGTTTTGGGGTTTTAGAACCCAGTGGTTTTCGTCGGGGAAGAATAAAAACTTGCTTGGTACACCAAGCATTTGGGCCGAATTAAAGGCTGCCATACCTTGTGTGTACGGTATGCGGAAATCGTTACCTCCGTGGATTATCAGAATAGGCGTATCCCAATTCTTTACGAATCTATGCGCGCTCTGCTTGTAGCTATTCATGGCAACCTTGTTGTCGGTTTCCCACGGTGCTCCGCCCATTTCCCAATCATCAAAGAACATCTCCTCGGTGGTCATGTACTCCATATCGGAGTTAAACACACCGCAGTGCGAGATAAACGCCTTAAAGCGCTTGTTGTGGTTACCAGCCAGCCAGAAAACGGTATATCCGCCGTAGCTGGCACCAATTGCACCCAAGCGATTTTCATCAACCCAAGGTTCCTGCTTAACCTCATCTATGGCAGCTAGCAGGTCGCGCATTTCTTGTCCGCCGTGGTCCTTGCTAATCTCATCGGTCCATTTTTGTCCGAATGTTAACGAACCTCTACGTGCTGGAGCGACAACTACGTACCCATTTGATGCCATGATGGAGAAGTTCCAGCGGTAGCTCCAAAACTGGCTAACCGGGCTTTGTGGCCCTCCTTCGCAATACAGTAGCGCAGGATACTTTTTAGTTTCATCGAAATTTGGGGGGAGAATAACCCAAGTGTGCACCATTTCGCCATCGCTCGATTTAATCCAGCGACGCTCAACCGTGGGCATGGTTAGCTGGTCAAGTATTTCCTTGTTAATTGTGGAGATTTGCTGCTCCTCTCCAGTTTCGGGATTAATGCTAAAAATCTCTGCAGGTGATGTTATTGAAACCTTGGAGCCAATTAGCTTGTTCCCAGCCAGAGCAACGGAGTGGTAGTCGTGGAGGCCTTCAGTTATTGGCTTAATTTCCTTAGATTCAATATTCAGCCTATAAATTTGATGTGTTGCCTCAACGCCTGCTACAAAGTAGAGCGATTTGCCATCGGCAGACCATTTTACATCGGCTGGCGAATGGTCGAAATTGGCAGTAAGGTACGTTTTTTCGCCCGATTTAATGTCCATCATAAACAAACGCTCCTTATCGGCTTCGAAACCAGCACGCTCCATCGATAGCCATATCATCTTTCCTGCTTCTGGTGCAAAAATAGGTTGCTTATCGTACCCCATCATTCCTTCGGTGAGGTTTTTGGTTTCGCCAGTTTCTAACTTGTAAAGATAGATATCTGAGTTTGTGCTAAATGCATAATCCTTGCCAACCAGCTTTTTGCAGGTGTAAGCAATGCCTTTTCCTTTGGTTGTCCACGATATTTCTTCCATTCCGCCAAATGGTTTTAGCGGCGTATCGTAAGGCTCATTGGGCATAATATCCTTAGCATTTTGCACCTTCCCGTTTTTAAAATCGGCAACAAAAATATGGCTGTAGTAACCATCTTCCCAAGTATCCCAGTGGCGGTACATCAAATCTTCGTACATTAAACCACTCGCTTTTGGTAGGTCTGTATAGATGTCGGCAACCACATCATCAACCTTAACCTCGCTAATAAAAAGAATTTTATCGCCATTGGGCGAAATGGAAAACCCGTTGATATCGCTCTCGAAGTCAGATATTTTCTTTGGGCTTGTGCCATCGGGGTTAATAGTCCAAATTTGAGCTGTTTCGCCCTCGGTTGATATGTATGCAATGGTACCATCATTAACCCAAGCGATATTATACTCGTGGGCACTGGTTGTGGTAATTTGCTTGCTGTTAGTGCCATCGGAATTCATTACAAACAGCTCGCTGTTACTTCGGTTCTGCTCAATTGAGTAGTACGAAACGGTGTAGGCAACCTTCTCGCCATTTGGCGAAACTGCTACCTCGCCCAGCCGACCGAACGACCAGAGCACTTCGGGGGTAAGAATTCCATTCTCGACCTTAATATTTGCAGGTCCAATAATTGGTTCGGCTGATTGCTGACTAGTGCTACACGATGCAAAAATGAGCGCTACCAGAGCCAACCATATGCTATTTCTTTTCATAATTAGTGTGGTTTTAAAATTTTGATAAAGGTATAAATAGTAGCGGCAACTATCAATTTGTAATGAGAGTTTTTATGCTAGGTTTTTTATGCTGATATTTTGGGCTAGAAAAGTGCTCGGGCTTGCATTGAGCCGCTATGTACCACGTTGCCATTGCTTAAATACCTGCCGTTATAGCCTATTTCAAGTTCAAAAAGTTTCGATAGCCTTTTGCGTGCCGATACTTCCCAAACCATATTTTTTCCCGATTGTAACCCCTTCATCATTTCGTAAGCCACGGCGGTTTGTTGGTTTCCAACAAAATCGTTTACCACGTATGAGCAGGTAAACATAACGCTGCTCTGATTGGCAAAAGCAAGGTTCGATATTATTGATATTGAGTGCGATTTGAGCTCCTCGTCGCCTTGCGTATTAATTAATTTAGCCGCTTTGTACACGGCTTCAACGGAATGCTGCTTAAGGCCTATAAACTTTACGCTTTGCTGTGCCAATTGCCCAGTAATTGCGTAGTTTCGGGTTGCAAAATATTCCGACAGGGCGTTTTTACTGTACTCTTCTGCCTCGGTCCGCGATGTTATCTTTTTTACGGGCATAAACCACAAAACTATTCTGTGCGATTGCATTTGCTTTTGCTCAAAGCCGTTGGCAAGTATTGCCTTGCTTTCGCCCTTTATGTATATGTACTCGGCACCAAACCTTTGGTTAAGCCTGTTGAAAGCAATCGAGTTTCGGATGTTGCTACTTAGGCTTACTATTTGCGAGTCGGCAGGGTTTGACACTATTGGATTTGCCGCTTCCCAGAAGTTTGTTAGCCTGTTCTTTTGTTGGGCTCTAAATGATGTTTGGTTGCTAAGCCTTGACAGTAAGCCTGGTAAGCCCTTAGTATTTTTAATAATTGCGCTTGGGTTTAGGTTGCTTCTTACTGAAAGCGCATTGTTGCGAACGTTTATCAGCTTGGCACCGGGTATGTTAATACGAATATAGCGGGCCTCGTCGGGGAAGTTGGCAATTTCGAACTCTGAAATTTCCATTACCCCATTGTTGTTATAGTCAATCCAGGTATAAACCCCTTGCCCTGCGGGTACTTCAAAAAAGTAGTACTCCATATCGGGCTCTAGTCCCGAACCTAGCTCGTAGCTGGCACCCATATTCCATAGGCCTTTTAAAAATTTGTTCGAGTATTCAACTCTGGCTAGCGCTGTTTGCTCCTCCTTTCCCGATTGTGGAAACACGTTGGTATTAGGACTAAATACCCTATAGCCTAACAATGATGAAATAGTTCCGGCTTTGGTGCTACTACCCTTTGCGCTTACCGATGCTTCGTGCGATGAGCCAAAGAGTTCAAACTGGTTGTTGTTTGGCTTATAATCGTTACGGAAAATGTACTGCATTTTGGCACTGGCAGCCAGCGTATCGGGGGTAGAGATTGATGCTTTTACGTGGTACCAGCTAAAACTTTTATCTAACAGATTATTGATTACTGCCGAGCTGGCCATATTGTTCTCCATTTCGGCCTGCAGAAGCATATTTATAAAACCTTGCGTGCGGGCAAGCCCCACCTTTGCCCTGATAAATTCAGCGGTTTTTGCAGTGTTCGTAGCCGAAGCAATTGAAGCGTCCCAGCTGGCATTTAGTAATTTGGTGTTTTTCCATCCGGTTATCCCAAATTTACTACCGCTATACCATGAGCCAATATCTAATTTTTCGCCCGTTACCTTAGTGTATAGTTTTTTTGGTTTGCTAACCTCGGCCCAACACGATATTAGCTGCTCGTTAGCACCAGAAAGTAACGCCTCAATATTCCAATCCCGCTCAAACTCAACGGGTCTAAACCTATCAATACCCCGAAAACCCTTTGTGGTTTTCATCAAGTTGCCTCCAACGGCAAATCGGAAATCGTTTTTGGATGGATTAAACCCGTGTGCGGCTGCAAGCTGAATACCGTGCCCTATATTGTCGTTAGAGTTAAGTGATGAGTACGTATTTAAATCGGTATTGCTTAGCGCGTAGCGAGCGTCGATGTACGAATTGTTAGCCCATTTATGATTAATTGAAGCCTGCACCATCTGCTTTTTTTGTGGGGTTACCAATCGTCTAAAAGGTTCGTAACTACCCTGTGGAGTTCCGTTCTGGGGCGCAACCCATCGGTAAACCCTGCCGTTAGCAGTGCCAAAGTCTGGAGTGTAATTTCCTTTTCCTTGCCCCACAAACGAGAAGTACACCTTATTAATGGCATTGGTAGGATTGGTTGAGTATTTAAAAACGGAATGCGTTTCGCCATTAACCGTTGTATCGAGTTTCTGGTACAGTATTAGTTCGGGGTCGTAATTCACGGTATCTACCTGAGCAATATATGCTTTGGATAGGCTGTCGCCTATGGAAGCAAGATGTTTTTTCTGTTCGCTACTCAGCTCTTGGCTTAGGGGTTGATTTTTGCTATCCTGTTCCGAGAAAATATCAATCCCCCAGGTTAATCCTTTCCTCTTGTTATGAACGCTTGCGTACGTGGTAAAACGAGAGTAGCTGCGTTCCGAGTACTCAAACTCAACCTGAATTCTACTGTTCTGGTTTATGGGCATTTTTTGAGTAAACGTAATCTCGGCAGCGTTATAGTCAATGGTGTAGTGCTGGTCGTCGCCGCGTATTAGCAGCTCTCCGTTAACATACACCTTTTCCGAACCCGATAGTACAATAATGTACGGCTCGCCAATTTCGCCCTGTAGGCGATATGGACCCTGATTACCCTCGCTACCCTGTAGCTGGTTGCGGGTAAATTTCCCTTTGGGTGCCGAGAGGGCTGCGGTAACGGATAGGGTATCTTTTTTTGTTGAAAACTTTCCGCTGTAAGCCAATCCCTGTACATTCCGATTAAATGTGAGCAGCTGATTGGGGCTGGTGCTGTGCAGGTCGATATCACCAGCCCGAATTGAAAAGTCTTTCCGTTTAACTTTTATAAAAATCCTATCAAACTCATCTAGCTGCCTGGTAGTACCCTCGGGCTGCAGCGGTATCGACTTATCGGAAATGGCACCTTCAACCATAAAATCATTCCCTAGGTCGCCCTGAAAGGTAAGGTTCATGCTTGAATTAACCGAAAGGTTTTGATTGTTGCCAAAACGAATGCCCCGCATAATGGAACCCTGTGTTTCTAGCTGGTCGTCCCAACCCGTTTCGTGTGAGCTGTTAAAACTATATCGAGATGTATTTCTTCCCATTAGGCTGTCGGGCGATAGGTATTCCTCATAATTCCGCTTGCTGTACGTTTTATCGAAAAGTACTGGAAAAACTCTGTATTCAACAGCGAGGGTGGTGTGTTTTTCTTGTAACTCTTTAGTTGGATAAAAAATCGCCTTAGCATGGTTAATGACGTATAGGTTGGTGTTTATCTCGTTATTCAGGCTATCAAAAGCAATAAAACTGCTGGGTATAATGCTTAGCGAATCGAGCAGCACGCTGTCGGTAGCAGTACTAATAATCTGCTTGCGAATGTTGTTGAGCTCCTGACCCTGCAGCCCAAGAAATGTTGATGTAAAAACAAGTAGTATGCTAATTCGCTTTACCAAAATCTACAGTATTTTAAAGACAGGTTTAATTAAGAAACGAATAAATGTCAAAATTAGCGTAATACAAGCAAAATGATAGTGTTGAAAGGCAATAAAAATTATTGTTGATAAGTCATCTAAAAAAAGCCACCATCTTTTTGTACCTTTACAAGTTGAATAGAATGGGATAAAAATAGGTAAAATACAATGATTGACCAGCTTACAGTTGATAGAATTTTTGCTGCGGCCGATGTGGTTGAGGTAGTAAGGGAATTTGTGTCGCTAAAAAAGCGAGGGGTCAATTACATAGGACTTTGCCCTTTTCATAACGAGAAAACGCCATCGTTTACAGTTAGCCCAGCGAAGGGGATATACAAGTGCTTCGGGTGTGGAAAGGGTGGTAATGCCGTGAACTTTGTAATGGAGCACGAGCAGATGTCTTACGTTGAGGCACTAAAGTATTTAGCCAAAAAGTATAATATCGAGGTTGAGGAGAAGGAGCTAACCGCCGAGGAGATAAAGCAGCGAACCGAGCGCGATAGCCTTATGATTGTTACCGCTTGGGCGCAACGATATTTTACCGATAACTTGCATAAACATAGCGAAGGGAAGAGTGTTGGTTTGAGCTATTTTCGTGAGCGAGGATTTAGGGACGATATTATTGAAAAGTTTCAGCTGGGTTATGGTCTCGAAAAGCGCGATGCCCTAACCGTTGAGGCCAAAAAACAGGGCTATAAGCAGGAGTATCTTGTAAAAACAGGCCTTAGCATTGCCCGTAACGATGGGTCGGTTTTTGATAGGTTCTACGGGCGGGTAATTTTCCCAATCCACTCTATGAGCGGGCGGGTTACCGCTTTTGGCGGTCGGATTATGAAAACCGATGCCAAGGCGGCTAAGTATTTAAATAGCCCCGAGAGCGGTATATATCACAAAAGCAGCGTGCTATACGGAATTTTCTTTGCAAAAAAAGCCATGACGCAGCAAGATAAATGCTTTTTAGTAGAAGGATATACCGACGTTTTATCGTTACATCAGGCGGGTATAGAGAATGTTGTTGCAAGTTCGGGTACAGCATTAACACCCGAACAGATAAGGCTAATAAAACGGTTTACGCCCAATATAACCGTACTGTACGATGGCGATCCTGCTGGTATTAAAGCTTCACTCCGAGGCATTGATTTAATTCTTGAGGAGGGGCTTAACGTTAAGGTTGTTCTACTTCCCGAAGGCGAAGATCCCGACAGCTTTGCCAAGAGTCATAGTGCAACACAGGTGCTTACTTTTATTGAGGAGAATGAGGCTGATTTTATCAATTTTAAGGCTAACCTACTTCTTAAAGATTCGCAAAACGATCCTGTAAAAAGAGCCAATTTGATACGCGATATCGTTAAATCCATTTCTGTAATTTCCGAAAGTATTACCCGTTCGGTTTATATTAGGGAATGCACCCGGATTTTAGATATTGATGAGTCGGTACTATATGCTGAGGTTGCCAAGTTCCGAAGAGCGAGAGTAGAGAAGGTTTTGGGTAAATCGAGGGGATATGTTGCGCAACCTCAAATCAAGGCAAAGGAAACACCTACTCTGCCCAGCTTTGTTGAGAATGTTTTTTGCGAAGAGCAGGAAAAGGAGATTCTTTACTTTTTGCTAAAATTTGGACAGAAAACTTTCTTTGAGATACCACCCTCCGATGATGCCGAAGAGGAGCTAGAACCCATACAGGTTGCTGTAGGTGAGCATATTATATCGGAAATTTTAAATGATGATCTTGAGTTTAAAAATCTTGTATATAAAAAACTTTTCGACGAGTATAAGCAGCTTATGGAACAGGGGAAAGATATTGATGAGCGTACTTTTACAGATCATCACGACTATGAAATAAGCCAGCTTGCTGTAAATTTGCTCACAGATCAGCACAGGCTTAGCAAAATTTGGAGTAAGCATCAGGCTATGCCCGTTGATGAGGTTCAGCTGCTACACGATTTTATTCCTAAGGCGATTCTGGTTTACAAAAGTAAAGTTATACAAATGGTTATGGGCGTGTTGCACGAAGAGCTTAAAAACTTAAACTCCAAGGAGCAGGTAGAGGAAGTAAACCAGCTGCTAGTTCGTATTATGACCATAAATAACCTTAAGAATCAAATTTCAAAAGAGCTGGATCGAATTGTTCTGTAAGATTTTTTGTCTTCTAATATTTAGCGTCTCATTTATTGCTAACCCGCATTATTCATCAAATTTGTAAAAGATGAATACAAATGCGGGTTACCCCGACCTGGTCGAGCCCAATTTTGTGCAACAAAATTGGTTGAGAGACATAGTCGCTGTCTTAGACCCCAATTATTCGAATGAATAATTGGGGTTAAGGTGTTAGTTTTTTTCTTGGCTAGCCGAAAATTGTGTAATGTACTGACAATGAAGTGTTTGTTTAAATGATTCCCTGATAATTAGTAGGGGTTGAGCAGGTAATTCATTGCCACTTAGCTACCGTAAAAAGGTGTTTTTTTAAAAACTAACAGTAAATAATGTGTTCAATAGTGATGCTTATAACCCTTTTTTAGTTATATTTGGAAGCAAATTTAATTTCTGATGAAGCCAATAAAAATTAAAGGAACTAGTGTAAGTCCTAGAGTTTATTTCGCCCCCAATGAGAATCTGCTCGAAATAGGGGGCTATTCGAGGCCAGAGAATGCTCGTGATTTTTACAACCCTTTGATAAGATGGCTGGAGGGTTTTAAGAAATCGCATTTAAAACGTAAAAATAGTGGCGATTCAGAACCCATAACCTTTAAGTTTAAGTATATATACTTCAATAGTTCATCGGCTAAATTTATATTCGACCTAGTACTTTTACTTAGTCAAATAATTAAAGATGGTGTTCCTTTAAAAATATACTGGTATTTTGATGAGGACGATGAAGAGATGAAAGAGGTGGGTGAAGAGCTCGCCGAAATGACAAAAATAAATTTTAATTTTGTTGAAGTAAGCCACTAAACATACCCAAGTAAAAATTTCATTAATCATTTTGCTATCTGCAGGCATTGTATTGGGGGTAACAGCACCGTATTTTTTCTTATATAAGTTTCCTTAGCGTAGAAATCGATTAAACTTTTGGCAGCAAAATCTGTCAAAGGGATAAATATTTATTCTGCAAAGCACAAACCAACACAAATATAACAATGCAAAAGTTTTTAATCACGCTCTGTTTAGCAGTTTTTTTAGGTGTTCCTAAACAAGTTTTGTTTGCGCAAAACGAATCAGGATACCAGTTTGAAGTGGTAAAGGAGATTAAAACAACCCCTGTTAAAGATCAGCAGCGAACCGGGACTTGCTGGAGTTATGCTGCGACCTCATTCCTCGAAACAGAGCTTATAAGGATGGGAAAGCCTGAGGTAATTCTATCGCCCATGTTTTTTGCCAAAAAGGCTTATATCGATAGGATGAACCGCTATATTCGTTTCCATGGAACGAACAACTTTGGGCAGGGCGGCCAATTTCATAACGTTTTGGATGCAATTACCAATTTTGGTATGGTACCCGAAAGCGTATTTAGCGGTAAAAATTATGGCGAAGAGATGCATGTCCATTCAGAGATGGAGGCAATGCTTAAGGGGATGATTGATGCTATAATTAAAAACCGTAACAGGAAGCTTTCTACTGCTTGGCAACCCTCACTAAAATCGGTTCTTGATAGCTACTTTGGTGAAACTCCCTCTACTTTTAATTACAATGGAAAGGAGTATACATCAAAATCATTTACTGAATATTTGGGTATCAATCCAGATGATTATCTTGAAATAATTTCTTTCACCCACCATCCATTTTACAAGCAAGTAGTTCTTGAAATCCCCGATAACTGGGCACATAAACTGTACTATAATGTACCAATTGATGATCTTGTGGCAATTATTAATCACGCAATTGATAATGGGTACTCGGTAGGTTGGGATGGAGATGTTAGCGAAAAAGGATTCGTTCATAGCAAAGGGCTTGCTGTTATGCCTGTAGTTAGGGTTGATGAGATGAAGGATAGTGAACAGGCAAAATGGGCCGATGTTCCGGCTAACCAATTTTTACAAGAGATATACAGCTTTAAAGAGATTGTTCCTGAAATTAGCGTAACACAAGAGATGCGTCAAGAAGGTTTCGATAACTTTACTACTACCGACGACCACCTAATGCATCTTGTGGGCACATCAAAAGACCAAAACGGCACACCTTACTATATTATAAAGAACTCATGGGGGACAGGTAATCCTTACAATGGTTATCTGCATATGTCAGAGGCGTTTGTGCGAATGAAAACGGTTGCTATCTTGGTTCATAAGGATGCGATACCTAAGAGTATTGCTAAAAAAATGGGGTTGTAAGGTTTCGTAATAACCCCAAAATATTCATCTTTTACAAATTTGATGAATAATGCGTACTAAAAGTTTTTCATGGTTTTTTTGTTTCCGCTGCTAGCCTAGGCTAGCAGCGTTTTTGTTTGTATAAAACAGAATAAAAAAGATTTTTATTTTGTAGAGATTGTTCTGGCAAAGCAATGTGCGAGAACAAAGCCTACAACACCAGCGTATTACAGCCACGAACCAAGCTGCCGTCCATACGGCCTGTTATTTCAAAGGAATTATCATCATATTTAACTCCTAAATCATCGGTTTGAATAAACGAACACGAGTAAATATTTGCTAGGTCAACCACATTAATTGCTCCCGATTGTTCACTGGGGAGAAGGGTAAATGGGTCGTAAGGGTCGCGAATAAAAATTTTAAGCCAAGGCGGAGATTTGAAAATACCATAGCCCGTTGAGTAGGCTTGAGAAAGAAGTTCTGTCATTCCGTATTCCGAATGGATAGCTTTAACCCCAAACGCCTGGCAAAGTATGCTGTGTGTTTCTGCTCTGGTTAGCTCCTTTCCTCTGCCTTTCATTCCCCCCGTTTCCATTATAATCGTGTTTTTTAGGGTAAGATTTGTTTTCTTAGCCAGCTCAAGCAGGGCAAAGGTTACACCTAAAAGCAGCACGGGTTTGTTCTCTTGTTCTTTTTTTAAAATGGTATCAATAAGTTCTGAGTGGTTATGCAAATAGAATCCGCTGTTAGGGTCATTACTCTCTGAAATTAGATGCTCAGTCATGTATACAAGTGACGACCCTATGCGCTCGGTGTACGAAGGCAAAAGGGCTAGGATACAGTATTTGTTTGGGGAGCCATAAAGTTTCGAGAAGGTGCGGGTAAAACTTTCCTCGTAAATCTTTGCTTTTGCAACGTAGTGCTTGCTGGTGTTGGCACCAGTGGTTCCGCTACTGGTAAATATCTGTTCGGGCCTGTTTTTCCCAATGTAAATTTTATGGGTTTTAAAAAACGAAATTGGTAAAAAGGGGATGTCGTGAATTGAATGTACGGTGTTGATGTTTGTTCCAAGAATATCTAAGTATTTTCTGTAAACAGCATTATTCGTAGCTTGAAAGCGAAAAACACGAATGGCTAACTCGTTAAAATTATTGCTGTTTACAGAAAATACTAATTCGTTTAGGGTGTTTACCATACTATATAGGGTTGTGTGGTACTAGCTACTCGCGTATTGCATTAATGCCAGGTAAATTTCCGTGTTCCAGATATTCGAGTAATGCTCCACCGCCTGTTGAAACGTAGCTAACCTCATTGGCTAGGCCCAGCTTATTGATAGCAGCTACCGAATCGCCTCCGCCCACTAAGCTAAAGGCACCTTTCTTGGTAGCAACCGACATCGATTTAGCCACGCCCATGGTTCCCTCTGCAAATTTAGGCATCTCGAACACACCCATCGGCCCATTCCATAGGATTGTTTTCGAATCCTCAATTGTTTTTGCAAAATGTGCCACGCTTTTAGGGCCAATATCTAAACCTAACCATTCTGCAGGGATACTATTAGCATCAACAATTTTAGTGTTGGCATCGTTGCTAAATTCATCAGCAATAACAGCATCAATGGGTAGGTAAATGTTAACACCTTGTTGTTTCGCTTTCGCTATAATATCGAGTGCCATATCAATTTTGTCCTCTTCAACCATTGACTTTCCAATCTTGCCTCCCTGTGCCTTGATAAACGTAAACATCATGCCACCGCCAATAATTAGGTTGTCAACCTTATCGAGCAAGTTCTCAATAATAGTAATTTTTGTGCTAACCTTAGCGCCTCCCAAAATAGCGGTGTATGGTTTTTGGGGGTTATGTAGTACCTTATTTAGGCCTTTGAGCTCGTTCTCGATTAGAAAACCGAACATTTTATTTTTAGGGAAGAATTTTGCAATAATTGTGGTGGATGCGTGTGCTCTATGCGCAGTACCAAAGGCATCGTTAACATATACATCGGCTAGTGTAGAGAGTTTTTGTGCAAAACCCTCATCACCCTTGGTTTCCTCTTTGTAAAACCTAAGGTTTTCGAGTAGTAACACTTGCCCAGGCTTTAATCTACTTGCCATATAAAAAGCATCTCTACCAATGCAGTCGGGGGCAAATAGGATATCAATACCTAAATGCTTTTTCAGGGTGCTGATAATGTGTTTTAACGAAAATTTTTCTTCTGGACCATCCTTTGGGCGGCCAAGGTGAGACATGAGAATCGCTGAGCCACCTTCGGACAGTATTTTTTTAATTGTAGGGATTGCTGCCCTTATTCGGGTATCGTCGGTTACGTTAAAGCTTTTATCGAGGGGCACATTAAAATCAACTCTGATAATAGCCCTTTTGCCAACAAAATTATACGAATCAAAGTTTATCATCGCTTAAAGGTTTAGGTTAGTACTGTTTAGTTAAACAAAGATACTAAAATCTGGTATCAGTATCTACTTCCGAAGTATATTTAGTAGTTTAACCCGCATTATTTAACAAATTTACAAAAGATGAATGCGAATGCGGGTTTACCCCTACAGGACCGAGCCCAATTTTGGGTAACAAAATTGGTTGTGAGACTTAGTAGATGTCGAAGACCCCAATTATTCGAATGATTAATTGGGGTTAAATCGTTTGGTTTTAAAACTTTGAATAGTTTAATCATTTCTTTACTTTTTGCTACCTTTGAAACCATAATTAGAAACAAAATTTAGTCAGATGCTATTTAAGGATATTGTTGGACAGGATGAGGTGAAAGAGCGTCTAATAAAAAGTGTTAGCGAGGATAGAATTGCCCATGCACAACTTTTTGTTGGACAGCCTGGAACAGGTAAGTTGGCGTTGGCTATTGCTTATGCCCAGTATATTGCCTGCCAAAATAGGGGCGAAACCGACTCGTGCGGCACCTGCCCAGCTTGTATTAAGTATCAAAAGTTGATACACCCCGACTTGCATTTTGTTTTTCCTGTAAATGAGGCAAAAAAAAGCGGTACTAGCGATAAATCGTCAGGTAAAGGGAGTGATGCATATATTGGCATTTGGAGAGATAGGGTACTAAAATCGCCCTATTTTACCGAGCAGCAGTGGTACTCAGAGTTAGGTATTGAGAATAAAATGGGCATAATAAGTACTGGTGAGGCAAGCGAAGTAATAAAAAAAATTAGTTTTAAAAGCTACGAGTCTACCTTTAAGGTTATGATTATTTGGCTTCCAGAACGCTTGCATGCTAGTGCAGCCAATCGGTTACTAAAGCTTATAGAAGAACCCCCTGGCAAAACGGTTTTTCTACTGGTTACCGAGGATCAGGAGAAAATTATTGGAACCATCCAGTCGCGAACCCAAATACTTAAAATACCACCCATTAAGCGG
>Ga0265295_1001043_pt1 | contig 51385 bp, 45 predicted proteins | sample Munlansysbiofilm_FD_192503 | JGI IMG/M metagenome (GOLD analysis project Ga0265295, IMG submission 192503) | Leachate microbial communities from a municipal landfill in Southern Ontario, Canada - Methane capture system biofilm | ecosystem: Engineered > Solid waste > Landfill > Unclassified ... | reverse complement strand
TTTTTTCTAAAACAAGCTCAAAAGCTTGTCAATAAAGCTTTTCAAAAAAATATACAATTTTATGATATTGCTTTAGGAGCAGGGTTGATCGAAAAATTATGTTATAATTTACATTGCTTCTTTATAAAAAAATAGCTTAATATATTGATTTCTTATGCTTTTTTTGAATTCGGTCAGGCACTAGTTAATATTTTTTCCCTTGTAAAATCAGATGAATTATCGTCAACAAATATTATTTCGTAGTTCAAGCCGGGATATTCCTCAAATGTCCTGCTTATTCTCAATACAAGCTCATCAATATTTTCCGATTCATTCAATGTTGGCACAATTACTGATAAGTCTTTCAATTTGACCTCTCATTGCTAAAGTTTACTCCAAAATAGTGAATGGCCGAAAACTCATTTTCTTGTCCGCTTCACACAAAAAATTATCAGGGTTAAGAATTAAGTGTTGCGGATCAATTTTGATCATAAGATCAACAGAAAAAAATTTTCGTTTTCGACAAAGCACTAAATAGCAAATGTATCTTGCTCAAATCTTTCACCAGCATTAAAAAATTGTAATGTTATAAATTAACAGGATTATAACCTCAGTCAGTTAAGAGGTTTTTTAAGTGGCAGCATGAAATTTGATCATTAAATATAAAAAACCTGATTTTAACTTTTGACTCAGTTTTATATAAAAGGGAAAAAATATATAGGATTGATCTACAACTGGAATTTTATGTTCATTTTCGAAAGATGAAAATTTTAACCATTCGGATACATGAAGTATTTTAAGAATTAAATTTTGTATCTGACACTGAAATTGGCGAAAAAGGCAGTTTTCGTTACACCACTAATTCTTTATGTTGATACTATGGAAAGTTATCAATAAATCAGGCAGTAAGAATTATTTTAAAAACAGCCCCCCCTGAAGACGATTTTTCCAGAGTAACTGTTCCCTTATGAGCTTTTACAATAGCTTTGACCAGGCTTAAACCCAACCCAAGGCCTTTTTGCTTGGAACTGCTCTTTGCTCTGTAAAGCCTCTCAAAAATTTTCTCACCATCTTTTTCATCAATTCCCGGGCCTGTATCTTCAATAGAAATGATGATACTGTTTTTTTCCTTAAATGCACTTATATATACCTGCCCCAGATCAGGAGTAAATTTTACAGCGTTATCTATTATATTTGCAACGGCCTGACTTATTTTTCCGGAATCTGCATAAAGCATGATCCCTTTTTCAACCTCCATTTGAATACTAATACCTTTTGTCTCAGCAACATAAGAGTAAAGATCATAAACCGGATAAACAACATCATGGAGATCAGTCAGCTGATAATTCAATGTCATAATCCCGTTTTCAGCTTCTGCAATATCCATTATGGTTTCAAGTATCTTAAGAATTCTTTCTGACTCTTCTATTGCACTTTCATGGGCATCCCTGCTCAATTCTTCATCCGGAAATTCATTTAAAGCTGCTTCTGCGATATTACGAAGCCGGGTTAAAGGAGTCCTAAGATCATGTGCTGTATTATCAAGTGATTCCTTCATAGCGTTTATCAAATTTTCAATCTTTTCAAGCATCTGATTAAACAGCCCGGCAAGTTCATCAAGCTCATCATTATTCCAGGTTCTTGGCACTCTTGAATCCATTTTTCCAAGTTCTATGGATTTAACAGTAGTAATAATATCTCTCACAGGCTTTAAAAACTTGACTGAAAAAAAAGCTGCTGATGCTAATGAAATAAAAATAAGAGGAGATATACCAAGAACAAACATTTTCTTAAACTGATTTAAAATCGAATCCCTTCGGAGACTGCTCATCCCTACCTGCAGAATAAGCCCCTCTTCAATATGTTTTGAATAAATATTTACTTCTTCTTTCTTTTTTTCATTCCTGAATTCGAGCCACTTACCTGACTCTGGAATATCAGTATGAGTAAGGCTGAAATCGAACCAGTCTGCAGATTCCGGAAAAAATTTGAAAAGAGTTTTGTTATTTTCTGATGCAAGCCTTATAAAAAGAATTTCTTTCAGTCTGCTGCTCAAATGATTATTTACAAAACGATGAAATCCTTCTATTCCTTCGGATTTGAGTTCTGCGGAAATCTCACTTGTCTCAGTCAAGATGTCATTAAAATCCCTGTTTTTAAGGATAGTGTAGAGAAAATAATAAGTAGCTGTAAAAAAAACAATCTGAAAAGTTATAAAAATACAGGCAAACCATAAAGTCAGCCTTACTCCGATTGTTCTTGGGAGTTTAATCTTTTTCAAGTATATAACCTACCCCTCTTACAGTCTTGATGATTTTTCTATTAAAATCTTTGTCAATTTTATTTCTCAATCTGCACACAAGAACATCTACAACATTTGTCTGTGGATCAAAATTATAATCCCAAATTTTTTCAAGAATAAGAGTTTTTGACAAAGAATGGCCAGGATTTCTCATGAAATATTCAAGAAGAGAAAACTCTTTAGGCTGAAGTTCAATTTTTTTATCTCCTCTGTATACCTCACGCTTAAAAACATTCATAACAAGGTCGTCAACTCTGAGCTCTGAAGCATCAGTCATTCCGGAAGACCTTCTGATAAGAGCCTGAAGCCTTACCAGAAGCTCAGAAAATACAAAAGGCTTTACAAGGTAATCATCTCCGCCCCCTTGAAGACCTTTTATTCTGTCATTAACAGATCTTTTTGCACTGAGAATCAAAACAGGAATATTAATCTTTTTTGCTCTCAGTTTTTCTATGAGTTCTAGTCCGTCAATTCCGGGAAGCATTATATCAATTACAGCAGCATCAAATGCAGCATTTTCACATATAATCAGGCCGGATTCACCGTCATTTACAACATCAACCGCAAAGCCTGACTCCTTGAGTCCTTTTTTTAAAAAGGAAGCAATTTTTTCATCATCTTCTACAATGAGCAGTCTCATTTTCAATCTCTTTCGCAATACTGTCTGTTTTGTCTTGCCTGTACAGGTTCTTATCATACTGCCAGTATGTCCATAAAGCAAATGCAAGAGCTTTATCGGCAAGCTCATTATCATCAGTATCAACTTTTTTCAAACTTTTGCCTGTCCAGATGTATTGCTCTGCAATTTTGCCTGGCTGAAGCACAATCAGCCTGTCATCTCCATAAATATAACCCTGATTTTTATAAAATTGAAGAACTGCTCTTCCACTGAAATTTTTTTCACGGGAACCAAAAATATTATTTCCTGGCATTGGAGTATATCCAGACAGTCCAGCAATAGACAAAAGACTTGGAGGAAGATCAATCTGGCTTGCTGTTTTTTTATAAATATCAGGTTTTATACCTCCGCCTATTATCAGTCCGGGAATTCTGAATCTTTCTACAGGTATAAGCTGATCACCGTAAACCCTTGAGTTATGATCTGCAACCACAAGAAACACTGTATTTTCCCAGTAATTTGATTTTTTTGCTCTTTCAAAAAATTTCCCCAGAGCATAATCTGCATATTTAACTGCATTTTTCACGCTTTTTCCAGTTTCCGAATAAAAACCTTCAGGCATATCCGGGACCTCAAAAGGAGAATGGTTGGAGGATGTAAATATCAGGCTGAAAAAAGGTCTATCCTGGTTCTCACTGAAATATTCGTGAGCTTTTACGAATAGATCATTGTCTGAAACACCCCATGTACTCCTGAACTGAGGAGATTCATAATCCTTTTCATCAATTATTTTTTCAAACCCGTTACCCAGGAAAAACCGCTTCATATTGTCAAAATCCGAATCTCCTCCGTATATAAAACTTGTGGAGTAGCCGTTGTCTGAAAGAAAGTCCGCTATTGTGAAAAAGCCGGCCTGTGACTTACCGAGTTTTACAACACTCCTCCCGGGTGTAGGAGGAAAGCCAGAAATTACTGCTTCAATTCCTCTTACAGATCTTGTGCCTGTTGCATAAAGTTTCTCAAACCAGATACCCTGAGTTGAAAGCTTTTCCAGTTCAGGAGTTAAATTTTCTCCTCCAAGACTCCCAACAAACTCTGCACCAAGACTTTCCTCCAGTATAATAACAATATTTTTCTTCTTCCCATCTGCTCCAGAACTTTCAATAAACTTTTTCAAAGGCGATTTCAAATCTTCAATCTTTACTCCTGTTTCTTCTGATACAAGATTAAGAACTCTTTCCCTGTCCATATTGCCGTAAATCTTTGCAGGGTTTCCTTCATCCCTCATTCTGTATGCTGAATAAACAACTGAATAAAGAGAGTTAAGACCAAGATCGTTTAAGAGAAAATCCTGTGAAAAACTTACATTAGAAGGATTGAAAGGCCTGTGTCCAAGCGAAGATCTAACTCCCATAAAAAGAAAAAAAACAATCACAGGAAAAACTGAGAGCTTATACAAAAAACTGCTTTTTTCATTTTCTATAAGATACTTTTTTGAAGCTTTTAAAGAAAGATAAGTTATACAAACAAGTAACACAAAACCAAAAAAAATTTCAAAACCATAGCCTTTTAAGAGCATACTAAAAACTTCTTTTGGATAAATAAGGTATTCAATAAAGAGCCTGTTTGGTCTTACATCATATTCCTTAATAAATTGAAAAGTAGCAATTTCCATAAAAGAAGCTGCAGTAATAAAAAAAGAGAACCAGAACACAATAAAAAACGACCAGATTTTATCAGCATAACGATGATTCACGCTCTTCAGTATAAAAACAGCTATAACCGGAACTGCACAAATATATGAGGCTGTAACCGTATCTGTTCTTAATCCGTTTATTAATATTTTAAAAAAATTATTTATCCTTCCTATCCTGTCATAATAGTAAGTAAGATAAAAAATCCTGCTTGTCGAAAATAAACCAATCAGTGATAAAAAAAGAAGCACTACGGAATAATATTCAGCAGCAGCTTTTTTTAGAATACCTTTAAGTTTCATAAGTATTTTCCGGACTCCGATCTGAAAAATTTATTGTTCAATTTCTTTTAATTTTCAGAAAATTAGCCCATTAAGATTGCCCTGACATTGCTGATTCATTACATTTATGTAATCATTCAATCCATACAGATAACAATCCTGACGCAATCATTTCACAATCAAGAGGAATTAACTAAAAAAAGGTATATCCAGCAGAGTTAAATAGGATTGCCCCAAAACGAGAATTTTTTGTTCAGCAACTAAATAAGAATATTTTTTTATTTCTGAAAAAAAGTTATGGAAAGCAAAGGAAGAGAAAAAATTTTTCAATACAGTTTAAAAAATCATTATTCATATATTTTAAGAGTAAGACTCCAAAATTATTTAATCTTATATTCATTTTTTATGCGGCTTGAATATGCCCATTCTTTTTCCGCGATAAGCCATATCAAAAAGCATATCATATTTTTCAACATCTTTAATATCACGATAACGTATTATTGCAATACCACCGGGATTGTCTCCAAACCAGCTGTCAATAGTATAAAACTCCTGCCTGTCATCAATTTTTTTATCAAACTTGCCTGCAAAAGAGAGTTCACCCTCATACTTACCTAAATACGCCCATTCAACATCTTTATAGTTCTGAAGAAAATTTGCAATCGGCTTGAGGTCGTACTTATTCAAAAAATCTTTTGAGGCTATCCATTGTCCGCAGAAAATAACAGCAAACATGAACAAGGCAGTATAAGCTGTCTTTTTTACATCGGCCTTGATTAAACAAGCAGCGAGCACAATAAAACCCGGCAAAACAGGTACAAGATAATGTGGCTGTTTTCCCTTGATCAGAGAAAAGGACACCAGTACAGGAGCAATCCAAAGTATCAGAAAACGTACCCCCCATTCCATAGCATAGTATTTTCTTATTTTTTTCATACTTTTCCAGAACGAGGGAAAAAAAATCCAGGGGATAAAAAAAAGAAAGACAAAAGGGATGTAAAACAACAGAGGTCTGGCATGTGAACTTTTGAAACTCCCGTTTATACGGCCGAAAGTCTGTTCCCAGACGAGCCAGTATGCAAATTCATCCGAAGAGTGTGACAATACAGGAACCAGCCAGATTAAAACAGGAATAACGGATAAAAGAACGGCACATGTGCATCCGGCGTACCATTTGAATGTTTTTACTTCCACAGGAGTCCACAGCTTGACAGTGATGATTGGGAAAATCACATAAAGCCATGCAACAGGACCTTTTGTCAGAACTCCAAACCCCATTGACAGCCCCATCAAGAACACGTACTTAACCTCTCCGCTCTTAGCAAATAAAACAAGCAGCAGCAGAGTAAGCAGGACAAAAACAGCTAATGTAACATCAAACATAATAACAAGGCTGTATACAAGAAAAGGAAGACTTCCGATTATAAGAATCGGCACACTTTTCCCCACTCTTCCATCATGCGGAAAAAGAAGCTCTGCAAGCCTTTTACTGAGAAAGATAAATGCCAGTGAAGAAATAAAAACAGGCACTGTACCGGCCCATCTGCTTGTATCAAAAAGCGACCAGCTCATATTGATCAGCCAGAATAATAATGGAGGTTTATGATGATACGGATTAAAATTTACGGTCAAAGGGGCGAACCAGTCTCCCCTGAGAAACATCTCCCATGCAACAGCCATGTAGCGAGTTTCATCAATCGGCAGCAAAGGCCGGAAAAAAACTGCGGCAAAATATAAACCTGCAAGGAGAACAACAGACAACCACAGCCATATATCCAGGGAATCAAATTTAACTGACATAGAGTTCAAGCTTCCTTTCTTAAGCTCACTTTAAGCCCTTTTTTTTCTTTTCTTATAAAATAGATGTTACGGACATAAATAAAAAGCCCCGTACTCTGACCCATTATAAAAACGGGATCACTCCTCTTTACAGCATACATAAAAAGAGTCAGTCCGCCGGCCAGAGAAAGATACCAGAAAGCATGGGGAATAATACTTTTCTTCTCTTTTTCGGAAGCAATCCACTGTACAAAAAATCGCATAAAAAAAAGAGCCTGACCAAAAAAACCTATGACAAGCCAGGTTTTATCACTTAAAAGATTCATATCTATATCCATCAAGTTAATTTTTCAGTTATATCACCCTCAGATGCACGTCTTGAACGCTTTTTCAGCCACAAAACCCCCATAAGATCAATAATACCTGCAAAAGCCCGGTCAAGAGTTTTATACTTTGATTCACCATAGATCCGATGTCTGTGAGAAACACCAACATGGACAAGTTCAACTCCTTCCCTAAGCATCAGAGCAGGAATAAATCTGTGCATGTGATCAAAATACGGCAGCTTCAGGTAATCACTTCTGGAAAAAAGCTTCATTGAACACCCTGTGTCTTTAGTACGATCCCTTAAAAGTCCTGTTCTGATTTTATTTGCAACCCTTGATGAAATCCGCCTTACCAGGTTGTCATTGCGCTTTACTCGTTCTCCTGCAATCATAAGTCTTGCATAATTTTCTTTATGCCTCTGATACGCCTCCCACAGAACTTTTATGTCTTCAGGTGGATTCTGTCCGTCACCGTCAAGCGTTACTATTATTTCATTTCTTGCAGCTTCAACCCCTGTCAGCAATGCTGAAGACTGCCCGAAATTTTTACTGTGCCTAATCACTCTCAGTTCAAGATATTTAGACTGTAATTCATCTAACACATCGCCTGAACCGTCAGTACTGAAATCATCAACAAAGACAACTTCAGTAACAGGAAGTTTTTCTGCAACGCAGAAAATTTCCTCAACAAGCGGTTTAATATTCCCTTTTTCATTGAATACCGGCACTACTGCTGTAATCATAAATAAAGTACCTTCTGTTATAATTAGAAAAATTCATAATAGAATTTGGGTCTGGCATAAATCGAGCCTGGCGCTTCACAACAACCGACCTTGAGTCTGGCATATATTTCATATCTTCATGTAAATCCTGATAAACACCATGCCCTGAACATTTGATACATTTAAAGATCAGAGAGATTCCTTCGAATTATTCATGCAAAAGTTAACTTACCAAGATTGCCCGAACATTACCTGTTCATTACATTTTTGTAATGAACTTAAAAAGCTTCACTTTCTTCTTATCAAGAGCTTAATCGTCTGTTAATCGATACATGAACCAGGCATTACAACTTTTAACATTAATCAAATATTGTAATTTCAGAAAAAATTCAGCCTGATCAATTTGAATTTAAAAACATTTATGAAAAAACTTATATCTACGCTATAAAGGAGGACTTCCATGAAACAGACTGCAGCTGCCCTGATTAATTTATTGACAGTATTGATTATTTTTGCATCGGTCTCTATTCCTGCAGTGCTTGCTGATGATCATTACAAATTCAAAAACAAAAACATCCACAGCATTTTCGATAAAAAAAATCACAAAGAAGATCATGGAAATGAAACTACAGGATTATTTGCAGCCTGGCTGCTTGCAGCAGCAAACATCAATATTCTGGTCGGCTTTTTTATAAGAAAATCAAAGAATTACCTTCCTAAGAATAAAAAAGAATTTATCAAAAAAATAAGCAGAATACAATCTGTTCTTTTAAGACCTCTTCATTACATTCTGAACCCTCTTGCCCTGTCATTTGCTCTTGTTCATTTCATTATGTCTGTCTGCAGATCAAGCAGCCTTCCTGAACTTGGATTCTTTATAATGGTGTTAACAGCAACAGCAGGTCTCATGCTCAAATTTAATTTTTTCAATAAATACCGAAGATTTATATACAAGTTTCATACAAGTCTGATACCATTATCCGTTTTTCTGGCAGTTTTATTAGCAGGCCATATGATAATTGATTGATTTAACCCGGATTTAACATAATAATGCTATCAATTGATCAGAAGTTTAAGGAAGGGGTTTGTTTGGAAAAAAATTCATCCAAGAATACATCCCTGATTAAACGGGATAAAAAAATCAGACAGATCACCTGGGTAGGGCTTGTTCTTAATACAGCCCTATCAGCAGCAAAAATATTAGCAGGGATAATGTGCAAAAGCCAGGCTCTTACAGCAGACGGAATACACAGTCTTTCCGATGCCGTAACAGATGTCGCGGTTATAGCAGGTTCATTTTTCTGGTCAAAACCTCCTGACACAAATCATCAGTACGGTCACCAGAGACTCGAAACACTGATCACTTTCTTCATCTCCATTGTTCTTCTGACAGCGGGTGCAGGCATAGGCTGGAAAGCTGTCATTACAATCAGAGACGTTCATGCAACCTCTCCTTCTGCCATAGCACTTTTTATTGCAGCGGTATCAATATTCTCAAAAGAATTCCTTTACAGATGGAATATTAAAGCAGGAAAAAGACTGAAAAGCATGTCGTTAATCGCCAATGCCTGGCATCACAGACTGGATTCCTTAAGCTCTATTCCTGTTTTTTTTGCTTTGGGAGGGGCCGTAATTTTCCCTGACTGGACATTTCTCGATCATATTGGAGCAATTTTTGTTTCTGCTTTGATATTCCATACTGGCCTTAAAATCATGTTCCAAAGCATAAATGAATTCATTGACATTGGCGCCCCTGAAAAAATAAGAGAGGAAATTAAAACAATTGTGTCCCAGAATTCATCAGTGTCAAGAGTATACGGAATAAAGACCAGATACATGGGAAGCAGTCTTCAGGTAGGACTAAATCTTGTTCTTGAAAGAGATATCCCTGTTTTTAAAGCTTTTGAAATTTCTGAACAGATCAGGACAAAACTTTTAAATGACGGCCCGGATATAATAGACGTATGGATACAGATTGAGCCTGAAAAAAAACAATAAATTTACCGGAACTTAAAGCCCTCAAATTTTTCGAGGGCTTTTAAAGATTCTGACAAACTGACACTATTTTTCTGTTCGTACCCTTACAGACTCGGCATGGGCATCAAGACCTTCAATACCTGCAAGTCTTATTACGTGCTCCGCCTCTTCTTCAAGAGCCTTTTTTGAATAATGAATAAGGCTTGTTTTCTTAATGAAATTATCAACTGAAAGTGCAGAAGAAAACCTTGCAGTTCTTCCTGTTGGGAGAACATGGTTTGGCCCTGCAATATAATCTCCCATCGGCTCTGGAGTGTATTTCCCTGCAAAAACAGCCCCTGCATTTTTTATTTTTGAAAGATTCACAAGAGGCTCTTCAATCATAAGCTCAAGATGCTCGGGAGCAAAGAAATTGGAAAGCTCAAATGCCTGATCAAGAGACTCTGTGACAAGAATAATTCCGTAATCATCTGAGGATTTAAGTGCAATTTCAGCTCTTGAAAGATTTTTGATTCTTCGTTCAACTGCATCCTTTACTTTTCTGGCAAGTTCCATATCAGGGGTAACAAGAATTGACGATGCCATCACATCATGTTCGGCCTGGGAAAGAAGATCAGCTGCAATAAATTCAGGATCACCTGTTGAGTCGGCAATAACAAGAATTTCGCTTGGTCCTGCTATCATGTCTATCCCAACAATCCCGGAAACCATTTTTTTGGCTATTGTTACATAAATATTTCCAGGGCCGACTATTACATCTGCAGGAGAAATTGTATCTGTTCCATAGGCTAAAGCTGCTACAGCCCAGGCACTTCCTGTCTTGTAAATATGGTCAAACCCTACATAATGGGCAGCTGCAAGAAGGTATGGATTTATTTTTCCTTCAGCAGTTGGAGGAGTAACCATAACAAGTTTTTCAACTCCGGCAATCTTTGCTGGAACACCTCCCATTAAAACAGTTGAAACAAGAGGAGTTTCTCCGCCTTTTGCTCCTGGAACATAAACAGCAGCCGACTGAACAGGAGTTACAATCTGTCCTAAAAGAACTCCGTTTCTTGCGGTATCAATGTATGACACTTTTTTTTGTTTTTCATGAAAGGAAGAAATCTGTGAAACAGCTCTTTCCAAAGATTTTTTAAAATCATTTGAAACAAGTTTCAAGGCTTCCTCAATTTCATCCCCTGTAACTTCAAGATTTTCTTTTTTCAAATCAGGAGAATCAAATCTGTTTGTATATTCAATTACAGCATCATCTCCCCTTTTTTTTACATCTTCCAAAATTGCCAAAACCTGAGAATTTAATTCAGGAGTATCACCGATTCCCCGGCTTTTAACTTTTTCAATTCTTTCAAAAGCTTCCTCTGAAGGATAATTATATATCTTCATTTTATGCACCGTTATTTTATTATTAAATATTTTAAACTTATGATAAAAGCTCTTTATCACAAGTTTTTAAGTAATTACATATTTTTTAGGACAAAATACTTTAAGGCAGGTTTAAAAAAATGGAAAAAAGAATTTTCAATTTCAATCCTGGGCCGGCTGTTCAGCCTTTACCGGTTTTAAAACAGATTCAGAAAGATTTTCTAAATTACAACAATACAGGAATGTCCATAATAGAAATAAGCCACAGATCAAAAGACTTCATGGATATTTTAGAGTCTTCCAAAACAAGAATAAAAAGACTTTATAACCTTGATGACTCATGGCATGTGATTTTTGTTCCAGGAGGCGCAAGCCTTCAGTTTGCAATGGTTCCAATGAATTTTCTTCCTGATGGAAAAAAAGGCGAATATATAAATACTGGAACATGGTCAACAAAAGCAATTGAAGAAGCACAGATTCAGGGCAAAAATATAAAAATTACAGCTTCTTCCAAAGATAAGGATTTTTCATATATTCCAAAAGAATTTAAAACAGAAAAAGATTCTGCCTTTCTTCACATAACAACAAACAACACAATCAGGGGAACCCAGTATCAGAGTATTCCAGACACTGAAATTCCAATTATTTCAGACATGTGCTCAGATATTTTAAGCAGACCACTTGATATTGAAAAATTTGGTGTAATTTATGCCGGAATCCAGAAAAATATCGGGCCTTCAGGAACAGCTCTTCTTCTTATAAAAGACAAAATGCTTGATCTTATCCCCGAAAATATTCCAACAATGTTAAATTACAGAACCTATGTAAAAAAAGATTCCATGCACAATACTCCGTCAACTTTTTCAATTTACTGCTGCGAGCTTGTTTTAAAATGGATTGAGGAAGAAATCGGAGGCCTTGAAAACATGGCTGCCATAAATAAAGAAAAGTCTGATTACCTTTACAATACTATTGATGAAAGCAAAGGCTTTTATAAGGGAACAGCTCAAAAAGAAGACAGATCTCTCATGAATGTGACTTTTCGTCTTTTAAGCGAAGGCCTTGAAAGTAAATTTATTGCACTTGCCCTTGAAAACGGACTTGGGGGATTAAAAGGACACAGAATTGCAGGGGGAATAAGAGCTTCAGTTTACAATGCAATGCCCCTTGAGGGAGTAAAAACTCTTTGTAAATTCATGGAGGATTTTAAAAAGCAGAATTCCTAAGCCGTTATTGGCGAAAAAGCTGAATATTTACTAAATAGTGATTGCCCGGAAACGAGAATTTTTTGTTCATTTCGTTAAAAAATTTAACTGTTCATTTTAAATCAAAACGGATGCTGCATCCTTTCTGAGCCTCATTCTCGCTTAAGCTCCGAGGCAGGAGATAAAAAAACATCTCCTGAAACCGGCTCAGAAAAAATCCAGCATCCGTCAGCGAACTGGCTTTTTCTGAATTTTCAGCTGAATAGTTACTAAAAAATCAACCTTTAAGGATACTGAAGTCTTTTGTTAACCTGACATGGAAACGGCCGGAAAACACCGTTTCCATTCATAAGCTAAATTAAGGAGAAAAAATATGGCCGAAACTCTGAAAAAAGGTGACAAGGCTCCTTTATTCACCCTTAAAAACAAAGACGGAAAAGATGTTTCTCTTTCAGATTTTAAAAACAAATATATTGTCTTGTATTTTTACCCAAAGGACAACACAAAGGGATGCACCCAGGAGGCAATAGATTTTTCAGAACTTACAGACTCTTTCAAACAAAATGATGCAGTAATTATAGGGATAAGTCCTGACACGGAAAAATCCCATTCAAATTTTATAAACAAACACAACTTAAAAGTTGAGCTTTTATCTGATCATGAACATGAAGTAATGGAAAAATACGGCGTATGGCAGCTTAAAAAAATGTATGGAAAAGAATATATGGGAGTTGTAAGATCAACTTTTCTTCTTTCACCTGATCTTGAAATAATTGAAATATGGGACAAGGTAAAAGTAAAGGAACATGCGAAAAAAGTCTTTGAAACCCTTTGCTCCCTGAAACAGTGAGTAAAAATTCCTGAATATGAAAAAGTAAAGCTTAAAAATGAAACTCTTTTTCTCAAAAAAAACAAAAACACCTGCAAAAATAATTGATGAAGTTTTATCTGAAAATACCCAACCTGTTGAAATTCTGAAATTAATTGCAGAGTTTATAAGACCGCCCTCTCCAGACGACAAAGATTATGTAAAAAATAAAATAATTGAACTTGAAAATGCATTAAAACAAAACCCGTCTGCAGATGAAAAACTTGGAGAAATTCTTAGAGGCTGGCTTAAAAAAGCAAATTATTTCCTTGCCTTTGCAGTTCTTGGCCTTTTTTCAAGACAGGGGTTTATGCGTGAGCTTATAAACAGAATATATGAGCATATAAATCCTGCTCCTTTAAACAAAAACAGCCTCTCAGATGCACTTTCAATTATATTTAAAAAACAAAAAGATCATCAATGGGTAAAAGAAATACCTGAAGAAACATGGCTTCAACTATTTGGAATACTCTGGAATCAAAAGCCGGGAGAAGAATTTAAAATTCTTTCAAAAACAATAACCGAGCTTCTTTATGCACTTGAAATGCTAGCAATCTGGATTGCGGCAGAAGAACTTGAAAAAGATCTTGTTAGAATTGAGCCTGCAATTGTTGAAAGAGACTCGGCATTTGTTGCTCTTCAAAGGGAAATTTCAAATTATTGCAGAAATTATGAAAAATGGATTTCAGGAGAACTAAGCGAGCTTGAAGACGATTCCCATGCAAGGGTTCTTCTGGAGCAGTGCATGCTTGCAGTTAAAAATTTCAGAAAAAAATCTGTTACAAAAGGAACAAGCATATCACTTTCATATCTCCTTGAAAGACTTGACCAGACCCTTGACAGAATAAACAGAATTTTAAATCTTTTAAATCCAGCTTCACCTGATATTTCCAAAAAAACCGCAGTGGAGCTTTTTACAAGACTTGTCAAAGCAAGCAAGGAAAGATACAGCGTTAAATCCCTGATAAACCAGAATATCAGTCTTTTATCCAGAAGCATTACAGAAAATGCAAGCGACCACGGCGAGCATTATATTACAAAAAACAGAAAAGAATATTTCCAGATGTTTCTTTCAGGTGCAGGCGGAGGAGTTTTCATTGCTCTTATGGCACTTATAAAAATAAAAATCACCCAGCTTGGATTAACTCCTTTTCCTGAAACAGTATTTGTATGCCTTAACTACGGAATTGGTTTTATGATAATTCATATACTCCATTTTACAGTTGCAACAAAACAGCCTGCAATGACAGCATCAAGAATTGCAGGAGCACTCCAGCAGGGAGAGCACGGCGGAGCAAATCCAAGAACCCTTGCCTGCCTTTTAATTCAGGTTTCGAGATCACAGTTCATTGCAATTATGGGTAATGTTTCAATAGCAATTTTACTATCCTTTTCAATAGGATGGTTCTTTTTAAATTATACAGATATTTCTCTTATTTCTCAGGAAAAAAGCAAATATCTTTTACATGAGCTTACACCAATTGCAAGCCTTGCAGTATTTCATGCGGCAATTGCAGGAGTCTGGCTTTTTGTTTCAGGACTTGTGGCGGGTTTTTTCGACAACAGGGCAAATTATCTCGGCCTTGGGGAAAGACTTAAAATACATCCCATTCTCAAAAAAATCCTGCCTTTAAAGGCAAGAACAAAGCTTTCCGACTATATGGACGAAAACTACGGAGCTTTAGCAGGAAACTTTATTTTCGGTGTTCTTCTTGGAGCAACTTCATATATTGGCTACATTTCAAATCTTCCGCTTGATATCCGCCATGTTGCATTTTCATCTGCAAATTTCGGATATGCAGTTTCAGCAGATATGCCCTATATTTTTGAAATCGGAGCCTGCCTTTTTTATATTTTTCTTATTTCATCCTTTAATTTATGGGTAAGTTTCGGACTTGCTCTTTATATTGCACTTAAAGCAAGAAACTTAAAACTAACAAGTTTTTCAAAAATCATGGGCTCATTCGGTCACGAGGTAAGAAAAAAGCCTTTATTATTGTTTTTCCCTCCCCCTGATTCAAAAAGAGAACAAGACAAAAAATGATATCGGTGAATAAAATGCAATTTTTCTTAAATCCTGCAAAATACTTAATTGTCTTTATGATTTTTTTATCCCAGACGTATGCTTTTTCAAGCAGTTCACAGCTTCAAAAAGCTTTTGTCTACAAAGGCGATGAAAAAATTAAAGATTTTTATATGAGCGAAAAACTAGATGGAATAAGAGGATACTGGGATGGAAAAAATCTTTTGACCAGAAAGGGAAACATTATAAATGCTCCAAAATGGTTTATTAAAAATTTCCCTCCATTTGAACTTGACGGTGAGCTTTGGAGTAAAAGAAATGATTTTGAATTTATTCAGTCAACAGTTCTAAAAAAAATACCGGATAATTCATGGGAAAAAATTACTTACAATATTTTTGAAGTTCCAAACCAAAAAGGAAATTTTCCAAAACGCCTTGAAAAAGCAAAAATCTGGTTTAAAAACAATCCAAATAAAAATGTCAAAATTATTCCTCAAAAAGTCTGCACAGGAAAAGAGCATCTTGAAAAATTTTTAAAGGAAATTGAATCAAAAGGCGGTGAAGGCGTAATTATTAAAAATCCTGATCAAAATTACAATAAAGGTAAAGTTCCCTGGGTTTTTAAAGTTAAAAATTTCAGTGATATGGAAGGTGTTGTTATTGCCGTAAATGAGGGTAAAGGTAAATATAAGAATATGATGGGAAGCCTTACAATTAAGCTTGAAAACGGAATAACTTTTAATCTTGGTTCCGGTTTTTCAGATTTTGAAAGGGCTGATCCCCCAAAAATAAATTCAATTGTAACTTTTAAATATTATGGTTTTACAAAAAATAAAATCCCAAGATTTCCCTCTTTTCTTCATGTAAGAAAAGACTGATAACTGGAATCAAAATTGAAAACAGAAGAGTTCAGGGATAAATTTCTTAACTGTTCAATATATTTGGAAACGGACTTTTAAATGAATACTTCAGCAGCTCAAAAAGCATCAGAAATTTTAAACATAAGTAAAAATCAGATTGAAGCAGTGGACTTTCTTTTACAGGAAGGCTCCACAATTGCCTTTATCGCAAGGTACAGAAAAGAAAAAACAGGCTCTCTTGATGAAGTTAAGATAAGTCTTATTAAGGACACTTTAGAACAGATAAGAACCCTTGAAAAAAGAAAGGAAGCTGTTTTAAGCTCCCTTGAAGAACAAAATGTTCTTACACCTGAACTTGAAAAAAAAGTAATCAACTCAAAAACACTTCCTGAACTTGAAGATATTTATCTTCCGTTCAGACCTAAAAAAAGAACAAAAGCCTCCATTGCAAAGGAAAAAGGACTTCTTGGACTTGCTGAAAAAATTCTTCTCCAGATTGGAGGTTTTGATCCTTTAAAGGAAGCAAAAAATTTTATTAACCCTGAAAAAGGTGTAAATTCAGAAGATGAGGCAATTGAAGGTGCAAAATTTATTATTGCAGAAATTGTTTCGGAAAATTCTGACTTAAGGGGAAAAATAAGGGAAATCTTTAATAAAGAATCTGTTTTAAAGGCAAAGATTGTAAAGGCAAAACAGGAAGAGGCTCAAAAATTTAAAGATTATTTTGATTATGAAGAAGAAATAACAAAACTTCCCGGACACAGGCTTTTAGCTGTTTTAAGGGGACACAGCCTTGGCTTTCTTTCAATTTCAATAAGACCAGATGACTCAAAGCCTCTTCAGATACTGAAAAAACAATACCTAAGAAATGCTGAGTCTTCATTTCTTGTAAATGAGGCAATAGAAGACTCATACAAAAGACTTATTCTTCCATCAATGGAAACTGAAATAAAAAATTCCTTAAAAGAAAAGGCAGATCTTGAAGCAATTGAAGTATTTGCATCAAATTTAAAAGAACTTTTAATGGCTCCACCACTTGGAAGAAAAAAAATTATGGCAGTTGATCCTGGCCTTAGAACAGGATGTAAAACTGTTGTTCTTGATGACAAGGGAGACTTAAAAGAAGATTTTATAATTTTTCCCTTTGAAAAAAACAGGGAAGAACAGGCAAAAAAACTTGTAATAAGTGCAGCTGAAAAATACAAAATTGAAGCTGTTGCTGTTGGAAACGGAACAGGCGGAAGGGAAAGCGAGGCTTTTTTAAAATCCCTTGATCTTAAAATTCCGGTTATTCTTACAGATGAAAGCGGAGCATCTGTTTATTCAGCTTCTGAAACTGCAAGGGAAGAATTTCCTGACCATGATCTTACTGTAAGAGGTGCTGTTTCTATTGGAAGAAGGCTTATGGATCCTCTGGCAGAACTTGTAAAAATTGACCCAAAATCAATAGGGGTAGGCCAGTATCAGCATGATGTTGACCAGAAACTTTTAAAATCAAAACTTGATAATGTGGTAATTTCCTGTGTAAACCAGGTTGGGGTTGACTTAAATCTTGCGAGCAGAGAACTTCTTTCATATGTGTCTGGTCTTGGTCCTAAAATGGCAAAGGCAATAGTAGATTACAGGACTGACAACAAAAGATTTGATTCCAGAAAAGAACTTAAAAAAGTTCCAAAACTTGGACCAAAAACCTTTGAGCAGTGTGCAGGTTTTTTAAGAATTTCTGATGGAGAAAATCCACTTGATTCAAGTGCTGTTCATCCCGAATCCTATAAAATAGTTGAAAAAATGGCCAAAGACCTTTCCTGCAAGGTAATTGATCTTATAAAAGACAAAAACTTAAGGGCTAAAATTGATCTGAATTTATATGTTACTAAAGATATCGGTCTTCCAACATTAAAAGACATAATTGATGAGCTTGCAAAACCGGGCCGTGATCCAAGAAAGGATTTTGAAGTTTTTTCCTTTAGAGAGGGTGTAAATTCAATTTCCGATTTAGAAGAAAACATGACTCTTCCGGGAATTGTAACAAATGTAACAAAATTTGGTGCTTTTGTTGATATAGGTGTTCATCAGGACGGCCTTGTTCACATAAGCGAAATGGCAGACAGATTTATTAAAGAGCCTTCGGAAGTTGTAAAGGTAAAGCAGAAGGTTATGGTAAAAGTTATTTCCGTTGATGAAAAAAGAAAACGGATTGCACTTTCCATGAAAAAAGGATGATTTAGGTTTTAAATTAAATATCTTGTAAAAAATTAAACTTTTACCAATTAGGAAGTTCTTCTTCCATTTCCATTTCATCCTCATCTTCACCAAGCTCAGACCCAAGCTTGTCAAACATTTTTGAAGACTGTTGTTTAACAATCTGCTCTCTTAGCATTGTGATTCTTTCTTCCTGATAATCTAAAAGAGCTTTTTTTGACAAAACAGCAGATCCAAATGTTCTTTCAGGCCTGCCTTTGAATATAAGGCCTTTTTCTCTCATATCCTGCTGAACTATTCTTTCAAATTTTATATTTGATTTTACAAAAAGAAAAAGATTTTCATCTTTTTTAAATTGCCTTACAAGTTCCTTTTCCTTTGGATCTTTTACATCCTTAAAATTTTTATAAACAACAATATCAATTATTCCCTGAATTCTTTTTTCCATTAAAGTCAAAAGTTCAGCCTTTAAAGGTTCAATCGTTTCAATACCGCCGTCTTTATAGGAAAAAACATAAATATAATCATTGTTTGATTCTTCATAATACCAGGAAGGTGCTCCAGCAACCTGAATTTTGTCTATTGAGACAAGGCCATGCTCAAACAAAAAGCCTGCCAGAACAGTAATAAGTTTAATACCAATTGCTTCCAGCATGGTTTTTTCCTTTCCTTAAAATTAATAAACCAAATTGTAACTATTAAGCTTATAACTGAAAATAAAACCAGTTTACTAAAAGAATGAAGCAGCCGTTAATCAGAATTAAACAAAAACATTTACTCCAAATTTAAATTTTTTTTAAGTTCGCTTAAATCAGCTCCCTCGACTGACCATTTTCCATTTTCTTCAAATATATAGGGAATAAATCTTAAATCTGCACTTTTAAAAAAAGTTTCCTGTTTTTCAAAAAGAGTTTCTGCCTTTTCACAAAAATATGGTTTGGAATCGTTTTTAATTTCAAGATATTCATTAATTCCAAAATTTTCACAAATTGCTTTTGATGCCAAATCACGGCTCAAATCTCCCATAAGCGGATAAATTATGGTTTTAATTTTAATTTTTTTTTCAGTACTTGAATCTCTCAGCCAGTACAAAAGGTGTTTGCAATGGGAGCAGTTTGGATCAGTAACAACAAAAATTGTTGAAACAGGATTTTGAGAACCAAATTCAAAGGCTGTAAACTCTTTTAATTTATCAGTATTTTTACTAAAAAACAAAAGTCTTTTTTCAGCTTCTTCATTTTCTTTATTTTTTTCAAGAAGTTTTTTATCTTCAATTTTTTGAGAAATTAAATCCATTGTTTTTGCTGTTATAACTTCTTTGTTTGAAAACATTTGTCCTGAAATAAAAAAATTTTTCCCACAGTAAAGAGGAAGGGGATTCTCATTTATAAGAACAATAACCTCACAAATTCCAAATTGATTGGTTTTGGAAATAATCTGAGCATTCTTTGGAAAAGGTGCATGGGTTTCAAGCCATTTCATATCTATATGACTGCAAATGTCACCTGCATTCAAATTTAAAATCAAGCCAAAATAAATAATTATAAAAAAAACTGTTTTTCTCATAAAAGAATCCCCTGGGTCATAAATTTGATTTAAAAAATATATTCGTAATTATACTCTCTTTTTTCCCTTAAAACCTTTTTTTGTTTTTTTGTATCAATTGTCATATTTTTTTCTGAAAAAACAGAATAAATATCCATATTCAAAGGATTGATATAAATAATTGCTTTTCCTTTTACTTTATTTTCGACTTTATTTGAATCTTTATAAGAAATTTCAATTTTTACGCAGTCTTTTCCTTTAAATTTTTCATCAAGAAAAAAAACTGTTTCAACATTTACATTAGTATTATTATTGTCCCATAATGCAATTTTTTGTTTTTCTGTCCATTTTTCCTTGTGTGAAACTTTTTTACCGGCATAATTCCCAATTTTTTGATTCCAGTCAAATCTTGCCTTTTCTTTCATTAAATCTTCATCAAAAATTTTTGAAATTTCATCTGCAAATTCCCTGGTAAAATTTTCATATAAAATATTTTTAAATTCATCATAACCCTTTACATCATAAAGTTTACCTGAATTATCAATTTTATAAACAATTGGGTGCTTAACCAAAACTTCAAAAACTGGATTTATAGTTTTTTCGCCATTAATAAAAAATTCAATTTTTGTTATTTCAGCTTTTAAGTCAAACCCTTGGCTTGTTTTGTCATACAAAATTTTTGTACTTACCAGGGATTCCTGTTTTTGGATTACAATATCATTTACAATTTCCTCATTTACTGCTTTTACCCTTTCAAGCACTGCCATTTTATTTTTTGGTTCAAATGTAAACTTTATTTTATTTTCAGAAGCTTTGGATAAATTATTTTCAAAAGTTAGAATAAAAGCTGTGTAAAAAATTGAATAAAATATTTTTTTCATTTAATTAAATTTTCCATTTTAAGTTAAAAAATAAATTTTTTTGACTACAGCAATATAATATCAATTTTAGTCTAAAAAAATAAAATAATCAGAAAATGAATCAAAATTGTTTTAAAATTTTGTCAGTTCATTCTACAAAGTTTTTTTATAGTCAGGCTGAATAAGTTAAATTAGCTGCTGAACAAAAAAGTTTAGTTTTAGGCCGGCCACTAAATTGCTTACATTTGCTGCTGTATTAATCTTTTATTTTTTTAATTTGAAAATATAAAAGGTTTAGCTTAGATTTCTATATATGGCACATATTTTGTATATCCCCTTCTTAATTAAATTAAATTTCAGGTGAAAAAATGACTGAAGAAACTAAAAAGCCAGGGTTTAAAATTAATAGGAAAATTATAATATTTGGCGGTGTTTTTTTAATTTTATTAATTATTTCAGCTGCTTTTTTTATTTTTTTCTTTGGAGATAATGAAAAAGAAAATGAACAAAAGCAAAATGAAGTTGAAAATACAGAAGTTTACAAGCCAGGGCCCGAAGACTTTTATCCTGACCTTTTTAAATTTGCAGAAATGACAATAAAATTGCAGCCTCAATTTGAAGAAGAACTCCCTAAAAATTTAAGGATTGAAATATATGCCGAAGTTAATGAAGAAAGTGCTAAATTTGTTTTAATGGAAAAAAAGAATATAGTTGAAAAATATTTTAAAGCATATTTTGGGTCAAAAAAACCTTCTGAAATAGACGATGTAACAGAAAAAATTATTATAAAGCAGGAAATCTTTAAAAAAATAGATGAAATTTCAGGCAAAAAATTAATGAAAAATATTTATTTTACTGAATTTCTTATTCTTGACTGGTGATGTCATAAATTTGACGGCGGAGAGAGATTATGAGTGAAGTATTAACCCAGGAAGAAGTTGACAGTCTCTTAGACGGTCTGAGTGCAGGAAAGGTTGAGGCAGAATCTAGTGCACCACAGGAAGTTGACGGTGTTGTAAAATATGATTTTGCAAGACAGGAAAAGGTAATAAGGGGGAGACTTCCGACTTTTGAGGTTATAAATGAAAGATTTGCAAGAGAAGTAAGATCAACACTTTCAGTCCTTTTGCAAACCAATATTGATATAAGTTCTGAATCTCTTGATACATTAAAGTTTTCGGAGTTTGTAAGATCCCTTCCTGTTCCGACAAGCCTTCATGTGTACAGAATGGATCCTTTGAGAGGCCATGCTCTTTTAGTAATGGATACCGAACTTGTATTTAACCTTATAGATACTTTTTTTGGGGGAAAAGGCACAGGAAAGGCCAAAGTCGAGGGACGTGAGTTTACATCAATAGAAGATAAAATGATAAAAAAGGTAGTGTCTTCATGTTTAAGAGACCTTGAAACAGCATGGCAGCCGGTTGAACCGCTCTCAACATCATTGCAAAGATCTGAAGTAAACCCGCAGTTTGCGGCAATAGTTCCGCCAACAGACCTTGTTATTGTAGCAAGATTTGAGGTAGAACTTGAGCAGGCGGCAGGAAAGCTTACAATCTGTCTTCCCTATGCAATGATAGAGCCATTAAGGGGTAAACTTTCATCCGGATTTCAAGCAGAAACAGAAGAAGTTGATTCAACCTGGCAAAGAAGGCTTACAGAAATAATAAGAGAATCATCAGTTAATTTTAAGGTTGTGCTTGGAAAAACCACCATTAAAGGTGAAAGGCTTATTACAATGAGAAGAGGTGATGTTATTCCCCTTGATCAGGATGCATCTGAGCCTTTGAAAGGATTTATAGAAGGTGTTCCGAAATTTAAAGGTTTTGCAGGTGTTAAAAAAGGTTTTCAGGCATTTAGAATTTCGGGTAAATATTAATTGGCCGGAAACTAGAATTTTTTGTTTGGTTTAAGTGAAAAATTTAACCTTTAGGATAGATTGAGTATTTTGAGGTTTAAATTTTGGATCTGACTTTAGAATGGACAAAACAGGCTGTTTTTGTTCAGCAACTAGATATTAAAAAAATACTAATCAGGGAGAAATATAATGGCTGAAGAAAAAGAAAATCCTGAAGAAGAGGAAAAAGAAGATTCCCATGACGACGGTGGAAGGGATCTTGATTTTATTTTAGATATTCCTTTAGAGCTTTCAGTTGAGCTTGGCCGTTCAAAAATGCTTGTAAACGATCTTCTTCAGCTTGGGCAGGGTTCAATTGTTGAGCTCAACAAGCTTGCTGGTGAGCCGCTTGAGATTTATATAAACCATAAGCTTGTGGCAAGGGGAGAGGTCGTTGTTGTAAATGAAAAATTCGGGGTAAGACTGACAGATATAATAAGCCCAATGGAACGGGTAAGAACCCTTGGAGAATAGAACAATTTATGGAGCCAGGAAGCGTTAATCTTTATGCAGAATTGTTTAAGACTTTTGGAATGCTTGCAATAGTTCTTGGAATTATTGTGGGTGCTTTATATTTTGTAAAAAAGTTTATGGCCAAAAATTTTTCCATGGGAGAAAGTGCAAAAATAAAACTTTTGTCTTCTTTTTATCTAGGCAGCAGAGAAAAGCTTGTAATTGTAGATGTTGAAGGAGAAAAACTTCTTATTGGAGTTACAAAAGAAAATATTTCACTTATTTCAAAACTTGGAAAAAATGATGAATCTGCCAAAACAAAAGAAGAAAGCCAGTCTGATTTTTCAGAAATATTTAAAAAAAATCTTAAAAACAGATTTTTTTTAAAAAAAGAAAAAAAGGAATAAAATGGGGAAAAATATTGTTTTAAAAATACTTGTTTTCTTGTGCTTTTTTTTAATTCCTGTTTCAGTTTTTGCAGTAACTTTTCCCATTCCTTCAATAGAGCTTGGAGTAAAATCTGCACAAACTCCTTCTGAAGTAGCTGTAGCACTTGAAGTTATAGCTCTTTTAACAATTTTGACACTTGCACCTGCAATTTTGATTTTAATGACTTCGTTTACAAGAATAATTGTTGTGTTTCATTTTTTACGCCAGGGAATGGGGATTCAGACAAGCCCTCCAAACCAGGTAATTGTGGGGCTTGCACTTTTTATGACTTTTTTTGTAATGAAGCCTGTATGGACAGATATTTATCAAAATGCACTTGATCCTTATCTCAATGACAAGCTAAATTACAGGGAAGCATATTTTAATGCAGAAAAACCCATAAAAAAATTTATGCTTGCAAATACGCGTGAAAAGGATCTTGCACTTTTTATAAGTTCTGCACAGGAAGTAAAACCAAAGACAAAGGAAGATGTAAATATTTTGCATCTTATTCCGGCTTTTGTGATAAGCGAGCTTAAAACTGCATTTATAATAGGTTTTATGATTTATATACCATTTATTGTAATAGACATGGTTGTTGCAAGTGTGCTTTTATCAATGGGTATGATGATGCTTCCTCCAATCATGATTTCCCTTCCCTTTAAACTTATGCTTTTTGTTCTTGTTGACGGCTGGAATCTTTTAATCGGCTCAATGATAAAAAGCTTTGCTGTACCATGAAAGGAAAGTTTATGACTCCTGAATTTATAATCAGCTTTATTAAAGAGGCAATTATTTTAACAATAATTATTTCCATGCCAATGCTTGGAATAGGTCTAATTGTAGGTGTTGCAATAAGCATATTTCAGGCTGTTACCTCAATCCAGGAAATGACTCTTATTTTTGTGCCAAAAATTATTGCAGTTTTTCTGGCACTTCTTTTGTTTGCACCCTGGATGCTTGATAAATTGTCAGCCTTTACAATAAGAATTATTGTTAATATTCCAACATATATCAGATAAAAATGGAAATTTTAAATCTTTTTTCGCCTGAAGAGTTCAAGCATTTTCTTTTAATACTTTTAAGGGTTTCTGTTATCTTGTTTCTTTTTCCAATTTATGGAAGCGAGGTTATCCCTGTAATGGTAAAGGCAGGCCTTTCCCTTGTAATAACCCTTTGTCTTTATTCCATTGTTCATGCTGATCCTCTGGTATTTCCGGAAAAAGTTTTTTCTGCACCTGTTTTAGTAGTAACTGAGCTTTTTATTGGTCTTTGTCTTTCTCTTGGAGTAAGGCTTTTTTTTTCAGCAACCCAGGTGGCAGGGGTTTTAATAGGGTTTCAAATGGGTTTTTCAATGATAAATGTTGTAGATCCCCAGTCCGGAAGCCAGGTATCCATAATGGATCAGGTGGCATACTGGGTTGTTATGGTTGTGTTTCTTCTTTGTAACGGACATCATGTAATAATAACTGCACTTGTTGAAAGTTTCAGGATTTTACCCATAGGCGGACAAATGTTTCTTGAAAAAGGGCTTTTTGATATGATGGGAGAATTCGGAGAAGGAATTTTTATAATTGCAATCAAGCTTGGTGCACCTGTTATTGGTTCTCTTTTTTTTACTTCTGTCGCATTTGGAATTATTTCAAAATTTTCTCCCCAGATAAATGTAATGATAGTTGCTTTTCCTGTGAAAATCATAATAGGCCTTTTATTGTTTGGGTTTATGCTTGAAGTTGCATCATATTTTACCCATAAATATGTTTCTGATTTTTATGGTGTTTTAATTCACACCCTTAATTTTTTGTCTGGAAAAGCTGGAGTTTTTTAAAAAATGGCAGAAGACGACGGACAGGAAAAAAATGAAGACCCAACGCCCAGAAAAAGGCAGAAAGCAAGGGAAGACGGTCAGGTAGCAAAAAGTATAGAACTTGTTTCAGTTGCAATTTTGTTTTTTGCAGTAGCTGCTCTAAATCTTTCTTCAGGATTTATTTATTCAAATATTGAAAAAATTTTTAATGCATCCCTTGATTTTGGACTTATTACTGATCCAAATACCAAAACCTTTCTTTTTTCTTTTTATGCAGTTGTAAAATACAGTGCTCTGGCAATGGCTCCGGTTCTTTTGGCAGTTTTTCTTGCAGCACTTTTTTCAAATCTTTTTCAGGTTGGTTTTTTTGTTTCATGGAAGGCAATTGAACCAAAGGGGAGCAAGATTGACCCGATTAAAGGTTTTGGAAGACTTTTTTCAATGAAGTCTGTTTTTGATCTTGTTAAAAATATTTTAAAAATAACCATAATTTTTGCACTTGCCTATTTTGCTGTAATTGCTGATGAAGAAAATCTTTTAAGGCTTTATGACAATGATGTTGCAAATATTTTTCTTTTTCTCATGAAAATTTCATTCAGGATTTTTGTCTGGATTTTAATTGTTATGACAATCCTTGCCATAATGGATTATCTTTATCAGAAATGGGATTTTGAGCAGAAAATCAAAATGTCCAAGCAGGAAGTCAAGGATGAAATGAAGCAGACCGAGGGAGACCCCCATGTAAAGTCAAGAATCAGGCAGCTTCAGGCCGAGGCAGCAAGAAACAGAATGATGGCTGAAGTTCCAAAGGCTGATGTTGTAATCACAAACCCTACACACATAGCAGTTGCCTTAAGATATGATCAGATAAACATGACTGCTCCAAGGGTTCTTGCAAAGGGAGCAGGAAGAATTGCTGAAAGAATAAAGGAAATAGCTTTAAGGGAAAAAATCCCCATTGTTGAGCAGCCTCAATTGGCACGGAATTTGTTTAAGATAGTTGACATAGGAGAACAGATCCCTTCTGAATTTTTCCAGTCAGTAGCTGAAATACTTGCAAAGGTATACAAAATGAAGGGAAAAGTCTGAAAAGATTAAAAAATAATATGTCATAATTTTGACGGATTTTTAAAAAGCGAGGAAATAATGGCAGAAACTGGTCAGGGAATTTTAAAATCCTTAAAGGCTGATGCAGCAGATATCGGAATGATAGTTGCCATTGTAGGAATACTCATGGCAATGATAATTCCTCTTCCTGCATTTATACTTGATTTCCTTCTTGCACTTAATATCACCCTTGGAATTATTATTCTCATAACAACAATGTATACAGAAAAACCACTTGATTTTTCTGTATTTCCTTCTGTTCTTCTCATGGTTACACTTTTCAGGCTTTCCTTAAATGTTGCTTCAACAAGGCTTATTCTTTTAAAGGGAAATGAAGGTGAAGGTGCTGCCGGAGCTGTTATTCAGTCCTTTGGACGTTTTGTTGTAGGCGGTGACTATATTGTAGGTATGATAATTTTTGTTATCCTTGTTTTAATTAACTTTATAGTAATTACAAAAGGTGCAGGAAGAATTGCAGAAGTTGCAGCAAGATTTACACTTGATGCCATGCCTGGAAAGCAGATGGCCATAGATGCAGACCTTAATGCCGGTATAATAGATGAAGCTGAAGCAAGGGAAAGAAGGGAAACAATACGCCGTGAATCCGAATTTCACGGAGCAATGGACGGTGCCAGCAAATTTGTAAGAGGTGATGCTGTAGCCGGAATAATAATTACAATAATAAACATTATCGGCGGACTTATAATAGGAATGCTCAAAGGCATGCCCCTTGCAGACGCAGCTCAGAACTACACAATTTTAACAGTTGGCGACGGTCTTGTAAGCCAGATTCCTGCACTTGTAATTTCAACTGCATCAGGCCTTCTTGTTTCAAGGGGCGGAGCAGACGGTAAGCTTGGTGGAGATTTATATAAGCTTTTATCTTCAAAAACCACTCCGATTTTTATCGGCTCTGGAATTGTTTTTGCACTTGGTCTTGTTCCAGGACTTCCGACAATTCCATTTGTAACACTTGGCACTCTTCTTGGAGTTGCTGCATTTTTTATTTCAAAAGCTTCAGGACAAAAAGAGGAAAAGGCAGAAAGTACAAAAGAAGAAGCAGAAGAAAAGCCGGGCGGACCTGAAGAAGTTGATGATCTTCTTTCAATGGATCTTATGGAGCTTGAAGTAGGATACGGACTTATTCCTCTTGTAGATGCCTCGGAAGCAGGAAATATTCTTGAAAGAATAAGGTCAATAAGAAGGCAGTTTGCAACTGAAATGGGTATTGTTGTTCCTCCGATTCACATAAGGGATAATCTTAAGCTCAATTCTTCTGAATACAGATTTTTAATCAAAGGTGTTGAAGCTGCAAAATTTGAAATTATGCCCGATCATTTTCTTGCAATGGACCCTGGAGATGTAATTCAAAAAATAAGCGGTATTCCAACAATAGAGCCTGCATTTGGACTTGATGCCATATGGATTCCAAAGGACAGGGAAGAAGATGCAAAACTTTCAGGATATACAGTTGTTGATCCTTCAACTGTAATGGCAACCCATCTTACGGAGGTTATAAGAAATAATGCATTTGAACTGCTTGGAAGACAGGAAGTTCAGCATCTTCTTGACAACCTTTCAAAATCAAGTCCAAAGGCTGTTGAAGAGCTTGTACCTTCTCTCATGTCGCTTGGCATGGTTCAAAAGGTATTGCAAAACCTTCTTTCTGAAAGGGTGTCAATAAGAGACCTTTTAACTATTGTTGAAACACTTGCAGATTATGCAACAATGACAAAAGATCCTGATATTTTGACTGAGTATGTAAGACAAAAACTGTCAAGATCAATTTTGTCCCAGTATCTTGGAATGGACGGAAATCTCAATGTAATTGTTCTTGACCGCAAAATTGAAGAACTTTTAAACAATAGTATCCAGAAAACAGAACATGGTGCATATCTTGCATTAGATCCAAAAATGGCAGAGCAGATTATAAGTTCAGTTAAAATAAAATCAGAAGAAATATTAAACTCAAATATTCAGCCAATAGTTCTTTGTTCGCCAAATATAAGAAGGCATTTAAGAAAACTTACAGAGCAGTATATTCCTTCAGCTGTAATAATTTCTTATGCTGAAGTTCCACAGAATATAAGTCTTAAAACCATAGGAAAGGCGGAGATCTGATATGAATGTAAAAACTTTCCGGGGCAGGTCTGTTCAGCAGGCCGTCTCAATGATAAAAGCTGAAATCGGTCCTGATGCTGTTATTCTTTCCACAAAAAGAGTACCAAAAAACAGAACCAACCCTTACGGAGAGCAGGTCTTTGAAGTAACAGCCTCTTTGCCTGAAGAAGAAACAAAAGCCTGTGAAACTCTGCCTCAAAAAAATAAGGTAAAGCCTTATTTAAAAAAGGATTTTAAAAAATCAATTGATGATTTTGAGTTTACAGGCAAAGAAAATAAAAATCAGGACAATATTTTAACTGAAATTCAGTCAATAAAAGATATTCTTTTTACCTTGCAGAAAAATGAAAATCTTCCTGAATACATTTTTAGATTTCCTGGTGCATCTTCTGTTTATTCAAGGCTTGTTGAAAGCGGATTATCTTCAGAACTTGCAGGTAAAATTATAAAAAGAGCCTATTCCATGGAAAAGCATCTTAAATCCTCTCCAGAATCATTTAGAAAAAGGGTTTTTGAAGATATAGTTTCACTTGTTGAAACAAAAGACCCTTTTGAGAATGAGGGACAAAGATGTGCAGCAGCCTTTATCGGGCCTACAGGAGTTGGTAAAACCACAACAATTGCAAAAATTGCAGCAGACCTTACAATAAACCAGGGCAGAAAAGTAGGTCTTGTTTCAGTTGATAACTACAGAATAGGTGCACTTGAACAGCTTAAAACCTATGCAGCAATTTTGGGCATTCCTTTTATGCCTGCCTTTGACAGAAATGAGCTTGAAAAGGTTTTGTCAAGAATGAGATCAAGGGATGTGATCCTTATAGATACAGCAGGAGTTGGAAGCTATGATTCGGAAAAAATAAATGAACTAAAAAAAATATTTTCAGAATCTGTTCCTGTTTCCTCCCATCTTGTAATGTCTTTAACCTCTTCACGGGAAAATTTAAGGGAGGCATCACTCAAGTTTTCAGAGTTTAACCCTGTTTCATATATATTTACCAAAATAGATGAAACAAAAAATAAAGGCCATATTTTAGATCAGATAGATTATATGAATTTACCTGTGTCCTTTGTTACCAATGGTCAAAGAGTGCCTGAAGATATAGAAAAGGCAAGTTCAAAGCTGATTTTAAAAAAGATTTTTGTTTAAATTGAAGGCGGGAGCAAAAGTGAAAGATCAGGCAAGCAGTCTAAGACAAATGGTGAAAAAGGAACAGGATTTAAAGGGGAGAAAAAAAATGTCTCCAAAAAATTCTTTAAGGGTTATTGCTGTATCAAGCGGCAAGGGGGGAGTCGGCAAAACCAATGTTGTTGCAGGCCTTGCACTTTCTCTTTCACGTACAGGCAAAAAGGTTCTTATTATTGATGCAGACCTTGGTCTTGCAAATATTGACATTATTTTCAATGTAAGACCAAAATTAAATATTAGCGATGTAATGAATGGCGAGGCCTCAATCAAAGAGATTTTAGTAGAGCTTCAGGAAAATATTTCACTTATACCGGCAGGTTCTGGAATAAGTGACCTTACAAGGTTAAGTGATGCACAGAAATTAGCTCTTTTAAATGAATTTGATGAAATAGACGGTGATTTTGACTATGTTCTTGTAGATACAGGAGCTGGAATTTCAGATAATGTTTTGTATTTTAATCTTGCAGCAGATGACTGTATAGTGGTCACTACAACAGAACCTACTGCAATTACAGATGCTTATGCACTTATGAAAGTTATGTCAATTGAGCATGGATACAAATATTTTAAACTTATTGTTAATATGGTAAAATCTGAAAAAGATGCAAAAAGAGTTTATTTTTCCTTAAGTCAGGCAGCTTCAAAATTTCTTGGTTCAGCTGTTATTGAATATATTGGATATCTTCCTGTTGAACCAAAAATAAGTGAATCTGTTATAAAAAGAATGCCCTATATCAATTCCAATCCAAACTCTGAATTTACAAAGGCAATGACAAAAATTGCAGGTGTTCTTTCAAGGTCTGTTTCAAAAAACACTGACTCTGGAAATCTTAAACTTTTCATGAACAGGTTTGCAGTAAAAAAAAGTTCAAAATCTGTTAAAAAAAGCGAAAAGCAAGGTCATTAAAATTATAGAGAAAGGCTTAAATCATGGAAAATATAATATCTGACCGTGAAAAGGAAGCCCTTGAAGATCATGAAAAACAAGAATTAATAAAAAAATATATACCTCTTGTCAAAAAAATTGCATCAAGATTTGCCATGAGAGTTCCACCTTCTGTAAGTCTAGACGAACTTGTAAGTGCAGGACATTTAGGACTTATTGATGCAGCAGGGAAATTTGAACCTGACCGCCACGTCAATTTTCAGACATATGCAAGTTTTAGAATTAAGGGTGCAATTCTTGATGAATTAAGAAACCTTGACAATTATTCAAGATCATTAAGGCAGAAATCACAGCAGCTTGAAAAGGCAGTTGCAAAAATTGAAAAAAGAGAGGGGCGTACAGCAGAAGAAAACGAAATTGCCAAAGAACTTGGTATAGATATTGAAGAATATCATGAGCTTTTAAAAGACGTTCATTCAATTGCTTTTTTCAGCCTTGATGCTTCCATTAGAAATTCATACAAGCAAAGCCAGGACTCAAGAACTACATTTCAGGATCAGCTCAAAGGTGACGATAACCCGGAGAAAAGGCTTAATGAAAAAGAATTGAAAAAACTTATTGCAGGTGCAGTTGACACACTTTCAGATACAGAAAAAAAAGTTGTGACTCTTTATTATTTTGAGGAACTTACATTAAAGGAAATTGGTGAAATTTTTGAAAGAACCGAATCAAGAATCTGCCAGATTCATTCGGCTGCAATTTTAAAACTTAAATCAAAAATAAATTCATTCAGGCTTTAGATACAGGAAAAAATCATGGCTTCTGAAAACAACAATAAATCAGATTCTATTATATCCCAGGATGATATAGATTCCCTTTTCAGCTCAATTGATTCAGAAAAGGAAAGCATAGGAAAGGATGTTTCCCCAAAATCTGAAGAAACTGGTTCTCAGTCTGCAGGGGATGATTTAGATTTCATGTCTGAAGAAGATTTATTAGACTTTGATTTTGATGGCGAGGCATTTTCAGAAGAAGAGTCCGCACAGATATCCCAGGACAACATAGATTCTCTATTTGATTCAAAGCCTTTGGAAAAGAAAGAGGAAATAAAAGAAGAATCATCTCAAGTATCCCAGGATGATATAGATTCTTTATTTGATTCAAAGCCTTTGGAAAAGAAAGAGGAAATAAAAGAAGAGTCCTCTCAAGTATCCCAGGATGATATAGATTCTTTATTTGATTCAAAGCCTTTGGAAAAGGAAGAGGAAATAAAAGAAGAGTCTTCCCAGGTATCCCAGGATGATATAGATTCTTTATTTGATTCAAAGCCTTTGGAAAAGAAAGAGGAAATAAAAGAAGAGTCCTCTCAAGTATCCCAGGATGATATAGATTCTTTATTTGATTCAAAGCCTTTGGAAAAGGAAGAGGAAATAAAAGAAGAGTCTTCCCAGGTATCCCAGGACGATATAGATTCTCTATTTGATTCAAAGCCTTTGAAAAAGGAAGAGGAAATAAAAGAAGAGTCTTCCCAGGTATCCCAGGATGATATAGATTCTTTATTTGATTCAAAGCCTTTGAAAAAGGAAGAGGAAATAAAAGAAGAGTCTTCCCAGGTATCCCAGGATGATATAGATTCTTTATTTGATTCAAAGCCTTTGGAAAAGGAAGAGGAAATAAAAGAAGAGTCATCTCAAGTATCCCAGGATGATATAGATTCTCTTTTTGATTCAAAGCCTTTAAAAAAAGAACCTGCTAAAGAAACTCTTGCAAAGGACAATTCGAATTTAAACAATAACCTTGGCCCACAATCCCAAATATCTCCTGACGAGTTTGATAACCTCTTAAAAAATCCTATCTCCGATTTTTTAGATGAAGAAAATGAGCTTCCTAAGCAAGAAAACTCAGAGAATAATAAACCAAAATCAGCAAATTTAGATTCTGATGACAATGATTATGATTTTTCTTCAGTATCCCAGGGTGCTGTAGATGCACTTCTTGAAGGAAAAGATTACAAGGCCGGATTAACTGGAGAAAATTTTCAGTCCGATTTTTCAAATGAGCTAGAATCAGGCGAAATTTCGCAGGCAGACATTGAATCAATTCTTTCAGAAGCAAAGGATTTAGGAGTCCTTGATGAAGAAAATTTTATTAGTGAAGAAAATAGTGCTCTTGATGATTCAGAACTTTCGGAAATGATTTCTCAATCTGAGATTGACAATTTTTTTGCAGGGGAGACTAGCAGTCAGGAAAATAAAAAGGAAGATGATTTAAAAGAAGAAATAAGTCTTTCAGAAGATCAAAACTCTGAGTCTGATGAAGATTTAAAAGAAGATGAATTTATTCCTAAAGATGACTGGCATTTAAGTCAAAATGAAATAAATGGGCTTCTTGGTGCTGATCCATCTGAAAATTCCTCAGAAAATAAAAAAGAAGATGAATTTATTCCAAATGAAAATGGGTTTGGAATAGATCAGGATGAGCTTGATTCTCTTTTACAAAGTGAATCAAAAGATGAAGATGAATTAAAAAATGATGAATCAATTTCTCAATTTGAAACTGAAAAAGGTTCAAATTTAATTTCTCAGGAATTTTTAGATCATCTTGAAGATGAATTTTTAAAATTAAATAAGGGTAAAAATTTAGATGAAGATCTAGATATTAATGACATATTCAAAGATGATGATACATCAAGCGATGATATTTTATCTGATAATGAAATAGATGACCTTCTTGGAGATACACAGGAAAAAGATGAAGCAGACCAAAGTGCTGATGAGCTTGATTTTATTTCTCAAGACGATATAGACGAGCTTCTTGGAACGGTTGCAGAGGATGAAACAGGCGAAGACATAGCCTATGAAAGTTTTGAAGAAAGTCAAAGTGAACAAGAAAGTGTACTTTCTCAGGAAGAGCTTGACAGGCTCTTAAGTCAGGAAAGTGAGCCAAAAGACGCAAATCTTGATCAGGCACCTGTAAAGGAAGACCACCATATTGAAAAAACAGTAGTCCTTGAAAAAGAAGACGAACCTGTTTCAGCAGAAAAAAAATCAGGGGGAAAAAGGAAAAAAATATTTATTTTTTCGGCAGCAGCTTCATTTGTTATTTTGGTGTCAGCTTCGGTTATAATGTTTTTTTATTCAGGAAAAGATGTAAAACCCCCTGTTGAGACAGCTCAAAAAATTGAAGAGCCGCTTAGTATTCCTGAAGTTAAAGAAAAACCTGAAGAAATTGTTCCAAAACCTGTATTTGTTTCAACTGTTATTCTTCCGGAAATAATTGTTCCTGCTCCATTAAATTCCTCAAAATATTCTTACCTTGAAGTAGATGTATCAATTGATATCAAGGGTGAGAATAATCTAGAAGTTTTGAACAAAAATAATGTTTTTTTCAGAGATGTCATGTTTAAGGCAATTGATGAAGAATTTAAAAGAGTTTCTGCAAAAGAAGGCAATGATTTTGAAAGAAGTGAATTAGAAGCCATACTTTTTAAAACTTTGTCAAGTTATTTTAAAGAAAATGATGCTGTAAAAGGACTTGTTTTTACAAGATTTGAACCTGTATAAATTTATTGGCATATCTGTCAAACTGTCTGATTTTAAAGTTGTTGTTGCAATAAATCGTTAAATATTCATATTATTTATATAAAGCTTTTAAAAAAGCTTGTTCCAATTATTGCAGGAGGTCTGAAATGACAGGTATATCAGGAATAAATATAGTTATTCAGCAAGGTGACGTGGCACGCGAGGCCCAGCATCTTAAATCCTCCCATCAGGATGCAAATCAGGTGGCAGCTTCTGTTATTCCTGACAAGGCTGTAAAGGAAAGAACCCAGGTTCAGCAGACACCTGATTCAAAAAAATCTGACTGGGAAAAGGAAAAACAAAGGGAAAAAGACAGAAGAAAAGCCAGAAAAAAAGCAGAAGGTTCCCGTAAAAAATCCGGCAAAGGCAAAAATGACTCAAATCGAATTTTGGATACTATAGCTTAAAATAATGGATATTTCTCAATTTAAAATATGGATTTCAATTCTTCTTATTATTGACTTTTTAATTGTTGCAGGGATTTTTTTCTATCTTTCCGGAATAAAAAAGGAATTAGAAAAGAAAATTTTTGAAAAGGCTTCAAAAAATGCACTTGAATTTATTTCACCTCTTTTTGAAGAAGCACAAAAAACTGCTGATAAATTTGATATTCTTATAAAAGAAAAAAGAAAAATTGTAAGAGACCTTAATGAAGCATTGGACAGCAGAATCTCAACCCTTACTTTTCTTGTTAACAGGGCTCAAAATTCAATAAATTCAGCACCAGTGCAAAACAGCCGTGACTTGGAAGATATAAACCCTGTTTATTCGAGTAATTCAAAAATTTTTGAACTTGCAGACAAGGGATTTAAGATTGAAGATATTTCAAGAGAGCTTGGAATAAGTGCAGGAGAAGTATCAATGATATTAAGCCTTAAAAAAAAAATTAAAAAGTCCTTTTAAAAGGCAGATAAAATGTCTTCAATATTTAATCCCTTTTCTGGAAATATTTTAAAATCCTTTTCTGCTTCAGATACTTTAGATTTAAAAAGCAGTAATTTAATTAAGGGTGTTGTTGAAAAAAATCTTTCCAAATTTGAATATCTTTTTAAAACAAATTTTGGAAAACTTTCAGTTTTTTCAGATCAGTCTTTTTCAAAAAGCGATTTTTTGAAAATAAATGCTTCTCTTGTAAAAAATACTCCGCTCATGATTTTTGATGAAAAGGGCAGTTCCTTAAATTTCAAGGCTTCACCCGAATTTATGGACTCTTTAAAAAGCCTTGGCCAGACAACAATAAATATAAATGCTTCAATGGAAAAGGTTTTGTCTTTTCCAAAATTTCTTGTTTCAACAGAATTTGGAAATATTGAAGTTGAGTCTGATGTTTTTTTGAGCAAGGGAGATATTTTAAAGCTTGATCCAAAAGATGTTAAAAATTTTCTTTTATCAAAAGAAACTAAAGCCTTTGAAAATTTAAAAACCAGTATTCTTTCAAAGCTTCCTTCAAGGGAAATTTTAAAAATTCTTGAAAAAAATCCTGAAAAAGCAATTTTAGATTTTATAAGGTCAGCTGCAAAAATTGACTCAAAGGAAAATTTAAAAGCACTTGAAAAAATTTTTGATAACCTTGTCAAACCTCTAAATAACGAGAGTCAGGAAATCAAGGCCTCAGTTAAATATTTTCTTGGGTCTTCATTTGAAAGTTTTCAAAATGATCTTGAATCTTTAAAGGAAAATCTTTTAAAGCTTAAAAACGAAAATCCCTTGTATAAATTTGAAGATTTAAACGATGCAATTGAAAAAACAGACAGGTTTCTTGAATCCATGAGTGATCAGAAAAGTTTAAATTCCCTTAGATTTGCTGATTCTTCAAGAATGTATTTTTTTCTTCCATTTCAGGGTAAAGAATCTGGATTTGGTGAGTTTTTTATTGACAGGGACAGTAAAAATAAAAACGGAACAAAAGAACTCAGAGCTGTTGTAAGGCTTGATATGTCAAGACTTGGGCTTTTAATGGCAGATTTAAGGCTTTTTGAAAAAAATCTTAATGTTTCCTTTGGAGTTGAATCTTTTGAATCCAAAAAAATAATTGAAAGCGGTTTTGACACTTTCAGGAATAATTTAAAAAAAACAGGGTTTAATGAAGTTTTTCTTTATTGTTCTGTTGTTGAGGAAAAAAAAATAAGGGAATCCCTTATTAAGGATTTTTTAAAAAATAAAGATGAAAATCAAAATTCAACCTTGAGCATAATAGCATGACAAAAGATAAAAAAATTAAAAAGGCTGTTGCTCTTAAATATGACAGATTAAATGACTCAGCTCCAAGAGTTAAGGCCTCTGGAAAAGGAAAAACTGCTGAAAAAATAATTGAAACTGCAAAGGAGCACAATGTTCCTGTTGCTGAAGATGCTGATCTTGCAGAAGTTTTGTCCAAACTTGATCTTGAAGAACAGATCCCTCCTGATTTATACAAGGCAGTTGCAGAACTTCTTGCCTATGTATATTCACAAAACAAAAAAACCTGACACGGCAAAATTTTCCTCTTTGTGTCAATAAATCATCAATATTTTATAAAAAAATATCATTACCTTAAAATTAAAGCGTTTTAATTTCAAATACTTATATTAAAGGCTTGTCTTTTTTTATCATGGCACAGTCATTGCTTGTGAAATAAGTAAAATGAAAGGAGAAGATTTATGCTTCTAGAAATGACAAGGCCGGTTCAGGGAGGCCTCAGGCAGCAGAGAAAACTTGATGTTGTATCAAATCATCTTGCAAACGCAGATACAGCAGGTTTTAAAAGAGATATTCTCTCTTTCAGTGAAACACTTCATTCAATAATTACAACTGATTTATCCCAGGGGCCTTTGAAAAAAACCATGAATCCACTTGACCTTGCACTAAAGGATGAAGGGTTTTTTAAATTAGAAACACCCCAGGGCCCAAGATATACAAGGGACGGTTCTTTTACACTTGACAGTGAAGGCTTTATTGTAAACCAGACAGGATTTCCTGTTTTAATGGGAGGTGCACCTGTCCAGGTTGATGGAGATGAGATTTTTGTAGCCGCAAACGCAATGGTTTCAGTAGATGGAGAAGAAATAGGACAGCTTGATATAGTTACATTTGAGGATAAATTGAATTTATACAAGGATGGAAGCAATCTTTATCTATACAGGGGAGATGAGGCAGATGAAATTGTTCCTGAAAACATAAGTCTTGAACAGGGAGCAATAGAGCTTTCAAATGTATCTCCTGTCATGGAAATGACATCAATGATTCAGGTGTCAAGAACCTATGAAACAGTAGAAAAAATGTTACGCACTTTTGACGAGGTTGACGGCCTTGCTGTTACAAGTGTGGGAATAGTTGCATAATCAGGGGAGGTTTGAGTTATGATAAGAGCATTATGGACAGCTGCAACAGGTATGGATGCACAGCAGATGCAGACAGATGTTGTTGCAAACAACCTTGCAAACACAAATACAACAGGATTTAAAAAAAGCAGGGCCAATTTTCAGGATTTGATGTACCAGACAATTCTAATGGCAGGAGCTACTACCCCTGGAGGCGGACAGATTCCTTCAGGAATTCAGGTAGGTATGGGTGCAAAGCCTTCAAGTGTTCAGAAAATATTTACCCAGGGGGATTACAAGCAGACTGGCAATGAGCTTGATATGGCCATTGAAGGAAGAGGGTTTTTCAGGGTTATGCATGGAGACGAAGAACTATATACCCGTGCCGGAAATTTTACCAAAGACAGTGAAGGTTTTATTACAACGCCTGCAGGAGACCGGCTTCAGCCTGAAATAGCAATCCCTGAAGAAACAATATTAATCACTGTTCAGTCAAACGGCCTTCTCACAGCACATGGGCAGGGAGATACTGTTCTTATGCAGGAGCAGATTCCAATTTACAATTTTGTCAATCCATCTGGTCTTTATGCCATCGGCCAGAATCTTTTCAGAGATACCGATGCCTCAGGAGACGCAATTGAAGGGATTCCAGGTGAAGAAGGTTTTGGAACCCTTGCCAATAATTATCTTGAAATGTCAAACGTAAGCGTGGTTGAGGAAATGGTTGCAATGATTGTCGGACAAAGGGCCTATGAAGCAAACTCAAAGTCTGTTCAGACAGCTGACACAATGCTTGGTCTTGCAAACGGCCTTAAGAGGTAATTTAAAATGAAAACATTTTTCATGATACTTTCATTGTTTATTGTTTGGGAATGCGAGGTCTTTTCCATGACTTTGACAATCCCCAAAAAAGTATCTGTGGAAAGTGAAAGGCAAGTAAAGCTTGGTGATATTGCTGAATTTGATTCAGGCTCAGGTTCTGTTTCAGAGATTGTTGTTCATGAAGAAATAAAGCCTGGCAAAAAAAGCTATCTGTATAAAAAAAATCTTAAGTCCATTTTGAGCGGTTACGGAATTTTGGATATAAAAATTTACATGGAAAACAGAGTCGAGCTTAATGGCAGGTTTTATGAGTTTGGGGAAGACCAGGCAAAAAAGGTCATTTGTGATTATCTTTTTAAAAACAATCAAAACAAAAATTTTGAACTGAAAAAACTTGTTTTAATTGGAAACAGAAAGTTTCCATCAAAGGATTTTGATTTTTTAGAAGTAATATTCCTGTCAGAGGAATTAAGACCTGGAAACAATAGAGGAAATATTCATCTTTACTCAAATGGAAATGAATCTGTAATAAAGTTTATGGCGTACTTTACCATGGACATGGAAATTGTATGCGCTTCAAAGGATTTGCCAAGGGATAAAATACTTGTTCCTGATGATCTTGAGATTAAAAGCTTCAGGCTTGAAATGGAAAAAGGGGATTATTTTACTGAAAAAAAATTCCTTTTAGGGAAAAAACTGAGAAAAAATTATAATAAGGGTGAAATTATTACTTCAGCAATGACTTACAGGCCTTCATTAATTCACAGGGGAGACGAGGTCCAGATTGCTGCTGTTTCCGATGGTATTTTTATTGTGACAAGGGGAGAGGCTTTAAAAGACGGGCATATTGGAGACACGATTCCTGTGAGAAACCTTAAATCAGGAAAAGAAGTAAGAGGAGAAATAATCTCTTCAAACAGTGTAAGGGTTTCTTTTTAAGGGAGGTAAAAATGAAAAAAATTATTTTAATATTTGCAGTGGCAGTACTTGCAGGCTGTTCATTAAAACCGGTTCCTGCTGTAAAGCAAGATATTGCAGCAGAAAACTATGGTGAATTTGAATATGCAGATAAATCTGAGGAAGGTTCCCTCTGGCAGGGAGACAACAGCGGACTTTTCGCAGACGGACAGGCTCATAAAAAAGGTGATACAATAATAATTGATATAGTTGAAAATACCAGCTCAAACACTTCTGCAGCAACATCACTTACCAAGGAAACAGATATAAGCGCAGGAATTCCCAATGCCTTTGGAGTTATGTCCCATCTTACAGGAATGTATCCAAGAATGAATGCAGCAAATCTTTTAACTGCAAAGACGGTAAATGACTACGATGGAAGCGGGAAGAGCAGCAGAACTTCAAGTGTTCAGGCCTCCCTGGGGGCAAGGGTTGTAAATGTGCTTCCAAACGGAGATCTTGTAATTTCCGGACGGAAGGACGTTAAAATAAACAATGAAACCCAGATAATAAGACTGTCGGGAGTAGTAAGACCAAAGGATATTGGATCTGACAACAGAGTGGAGTCTTCATATTTGTCAAATGCTGATATAGAAATATCAGGCTCAGGAGTTATTTCTGACAAGCAGAAACCAGGATGGATGGCAAGGGTTCTTGATAAGGTATGGCCCTTCTAAAAGGAGGATAAATGAAGAAAATAATTGTTTTTATAACTGTATTGTTTGTGTTTCCCTCCATTGCATTCAGTGTAAGGCTCAAGGATATTGCACAGTTCAAGGGAATAAGAAGTAATCAGCTTGTTGGATACGGTATAGTTGTGGGCCTTGACGGAACTGGTGACAAGGCGGGCACAGCCTATACATCACAGGCTGTTTCCAACATGCTTAAAAGAATGGGCGTGAATGTAAGCACAAATGATGTAAAACCAAAAAACGTTGCAGCCGTTATTGTAACTGCAGATCTTCCACCATTTGCAAGAACAGGTGACAGGCTTGATGTAAGTGTTGCCTCGGTTGGTGATTCCCAGAGCCTTTCAGGCGGTACTCTTCTGATGACACCTCTTAAAGGGGCTGATTCAAATGTTTATGCAGTTGCTCAGGGGTCTCTTGTGCTTGGGGGATATTCTGCCGGGGATGGGAATGTTGGAACTGTCAAGAACCATCTTCTTGTAGGAAATATTCCTGGTGGGGCAATAGTTGAAAAGGAAGTTAAGGTAAGCCTTGAGGGGAAAAAAAGCCTTATGCTCTCACTTGACAGTCCGGATTTTACAACCGCTGTAAGGGCTGCACAGGCAATTAATGATTCAACAGGTGAAAAACATGCAAAGGCAGTTGATTCAGGCGGAATAGAAATTAATATTCCCCAAAGTCTTAAAAATGATGTTCCTGTATTTATTGCTGCAATTGAAAATCTTGAAATCGAAACAGACAGCATTGCAAAGGTTGTGGTGAATGAAAAAACCGGAACAATTGTAATTGGAAAAGATGTGAAAATCAGTAAGGTTGCCCTGACCCACGGAGGTCTGAGCATAACAGTAAGGGAGCAAAATATTATTTCACAGCCTCCTGAACTCAGTGAAGGCGAAACTGTTGTTGAAAAGGAAAAAAACGTTGAAGTAAATGAAGAAGAAAGAAAAGTAATGATAATGGAAAAAACAGCTTCGGTTGAGGAACTTTCAAGGGCTTTAAATGCTCTTGGAGTAACACCAAGGGATATGATCAGTATTTTTCAGGCCTTAAAAAAGGCAGGAGCTCTTCATGCAAAACTTGAAATAATTTAGCGGGTAAAAAACAGTTTTAGGATAATTAATAATTTAATTTTTGTCTGTTAAAATCTAAGGAGGCAGTTTTGGATAATTTGGGGATTTCAAAATTAATAGATATAAAAACAGAATTTAAGCAGGAAAATTTTTCCGGCCTGAACAAAAAAACAGGAAAAAATGATGATGCTGAATTAAAAAAAGCCTGCAAAGATTTTGAATCAGTAATGATTCATCAAATGCTAAAGGCTATGAGAAAAACAGTGCCGGAAGGTGGAATCCTTGAAAAATCAAATGCTTCAGATGTTTGGGAATCTCTTTATGATGAAAAAATATCTTTTGAAGTTTCAGGTGAACAAAAAGGCACGGGTCTTGCAAAGTTTCTTTATGAGGAACTTGGCAAGGGATCGAATTTGAATCTTAAATCATAAACATCAGATTAAGAAATAAATTCACCTGCCGATATCACATACATCAGGAGATAATCAATATGAGCGGCATCACTGAAAATATAAAAAAAATTTTTCAAGAAAAAAAAGCACTTTATCTTAAACTTTTGTCGGTTCTTGATGAAGAAAGGGAAATTCTCAAGAAATCAGACATTGATGCCCTCTGGAAAATGAATGACATAAAAAATGACATAGCTTCAGATATTGAAAAATTAAGGCAGGAAATCATAAATATTTTAAATTCAGCAAGAATAAAAAATACCCTTGAAGTAAAAAATTTCAACCTGGATGAGCTTCTTGGTTTATTTCAAAATCAGGAAGAATACAAAACACTTTTTAGTTCAGCTGCTGATATTAAAAACCTTAGAACAAAAGTCTATAATTCCCAGAGTGTAAACCGCAGATTTGTTGAAGAATATCTTGGAATGCTTGAAGAACTTGTTTCAGTTATTGCAAACAACGGATTTAATAAAACCTATTCAAGAAAAAATTCATATCCTGCAAAATCCGGCGGCCTGATTTTAAACCGGGAGGTTTAAAATGAGCGGAATTAATAATACTTTAAGCATAGCAAAGAGTGCAATTCAGGTTCAGCAGTATGGACTTAATGTTGCCGGCCACAATATTGCCAATGTAAACAATCCTGAATACAGCCGTCAGAGGATCCCAATGGAGTCTACCTATCCAATTAATTATGGCGGGCTTATTTTTGGAACCGGCGTAACTGTTGATGATATCAATCAGGTTGTAAACAAATATATGGAATACCGGCTTACAGACAATACTTCAACTAGATCATCCCTTGAAGAGAGTCAAAATTATATGAATGTTCTTGACTCGCTTTTAAATGAAAATGATGAAAGTTCAATAAGTTCCCTTTTATCTGGTTTTTTTAATTCATGGCAGGATCTTTCAAACAACCCGGGCGGAGCAGCAGAGCGTATTGCTGTTTATGAAAGCGGTATTATGCTTTCAGAAGAATTGAAAACCTTGAATAATTCCCTTTCCGATTTACAGACAGACCTGACAAGGGAAATTGAAGCAGGCGTTGAAAAAGTTAATCAAATTAGTGCGGAAATTGCTGAAATTAATCAGGCAATTTTATCCCAGGAAGTAATCAACCAGACTGCCAATGACTTAAGGGACAAAAGGACTGCTCTTATAAGAGAACTTGGTGAATATATTGATGTAAAAACATTTGAACAGCCTTCTGGCTCTACTGTTGTTACCACAAAAAGCGGTTTTACTCTTGTTTATGACAAGGATACCTACGGTCTGAATTTTACAGAAGGCAAGGTAATGTGGAAAGGTTCATACGGAAACGATAAGGATATTACTGACAAGATACAGACCGGAAAACTAGGTGGCTGGCTTGACATGAGGGATGAAACAATCCCAAAATTTCGTTCAGACCTTGAAGAAATTACAAACGAAATGATCTGGCAGATCAATCTTGTTCACAGTCAGGGAACGGGCTCAAATTATTTTGATACTGAAATGACAGGGCAGTATAAATCAGATGATTCTCTCTGGCTTTCAACTCTTGATTTTGGAGAAAGGATTGACTATTCAAAGGATTTTAAAATCTGGATTGAAAATTCTTCAATAGAGCCTGCAAGTTATGAAGATTATGAAGTTGATATGGGAATTTCTACAGCTGAAATTTCAAATTTCAGGGGGAGTGTCTCAGGGACTGCAGGAAGTTATCCTCCTTTTATGTATAAGTTCACTGTTGTTGAGTCGGGTATGGTTGATAATCTTGAATCAAGAGAAGATCCTGTTATTTTGTGGGAAAAATATTCCAATGAGGGAATAAGGCTTAAAAGCGGGTATTCTGAAATAAATGAAGGTACTGTTAATATTGATTCTACAACAACTCCGCCGACTCCTGGGATTTCATTTGATATAGGAACAGGAAGTCTTGTTTCCGGAAATACCTTCAGCATAAATACAAACAAGCTTGCCTTTGCTGATCCCCTTGAAATGACAGTTGATAAAAAATCAATTTTAAGTCAGCAGAAATATACTTTCAAGGTTGTTGAAGCGGGCAATCCTGATCTTGGAGAAACATTTGGAGAAATCGGGGTAGATCCAATAAAAATCGAATGGTCAAATGAAGCTGGAAAAACAGGAACTTTTACCCTTGATCCCCTTGATCCTTATTTTGTACCACTAGAAATAGAAATTGACCAAATGAGATTTCGTTTTAATTCAGGCACAATGATAAAGGGAGATATGTTTGTTGTAAATACAGATGACAAGGGTGTGCCGGTACTTGAAGATCAGACCGATTATAAATGGACTTTAAGAACCTTTGCAGATGAATTTAATAAAAATGTAAAAGGTGCAAGGGCAAGTGTAACTCCGGAAAATCAGCTTTCAATTTCGCCGGAAACAGACGGCTTTGAAATTAGTGATCTAAATAGAACAGGGAATGTTCATCTCCCTGATACAAGGGTAAGTATTTATAACCATGCATCACTTACAGCAGCACAGGAAGATGTTGTTCTTACAAGGGATTCAAACGGTAAATGGACAATGTCTGGAATTACTGCAAAAGAATATATAAATGCATCTATTGTTCCTTCTCCACTTGATGTTTCACAAACAGGCGGAGCAGCAGCCTCAGCTGATTCAACATACAGTTTTGAAGTGGCCCAGGGAGGAAGAATTGGAACAGACGAGGTTATAATAAACTGGTCAAATCAAGACAGCGGAACAAGCGGAACAATTACCCTTACACCTCCATTAGGTGTTCCTGCTGCACCAGGGGTTGACGGTATGGATCTTGATTTTGCACCAGGTGCACGTTTGTATGAGGGCGATGCTTTTACCATGGAAACTGACGCAGCAGGAAATGCCTCAGCTGCAAGTGTTCCCCATGACAAGGGTTTTGGGATAGATCTTACAGGAGACGGGATTAAAGACATAGATATTGATTTTATTATACCTGTTCAGGGACAAGGCAGCCTTTCCTTTGATATTAGTCCTGATAATTCTGAATATGGCTATGCCTTTTCAGATGATCAGTCAAGCGGTTCAGGAATTATGGCTGCTGCAGGAATAAATACATTTTTTACAGGCTCTGACATAAAAACAATGAAGGTAAATGATCTTTTATCCGATATTAACAATATTGCAGCTGCTGATGTTGCTGCTGCCAAAAGAGATGTTGTTTCATCTGATAAAAAAGTTTTTTCTCCTCTTACAATAACAGAGGGAACAAATAATATTATTTCTTTTTCCGAAGGTGAAAGTGAAATTTTAAGTGCACAGATTAAGCCTTCAATAACAAGCGGAGTTTATAAAAATGAAGATGAACTTGACATTCTTGCAGCAGATATAGAAAAGGCTCTTGAAGATGCAAGCTATTATGGAGTTGATTACAAGGTTTCATATAACAGGGAAAATCAGGTTTTTGACATAACCCAGTCAAGGGGAGCTGTTGAAAAGGACATTACCTTTCACTGGAATATGAGTTCAATGGGGCAGACCCTTGGATTTGATCCTGATGATGATTTTATACACGCACCTGTTGATGTTTTAGAAGGTGATCTTTCTGAAAGTGACAACTCCAATGCAATGGCTCTTCTTGAGGTTCAGGATAAGCAGGTTACAATTTCACAATGGACATATGAAAGGGGAAAAGATCCTTTTTCAGAACCTGTAAGTGCCTCCATAGAGGGCTATTACAGGGGAATGGTCGGCGGACTTGGAGTAAAAGCTGTAAGTATTGAAAGGGGACTTTCATTTTCAGAAACAATGGTAGAAAGACTTACCCAGGACAGAGACACAGTTTCAGGGGTTTCACTTGATGAGGAAATGATAAATCTTATAAAGTATCAGCATGCATATACAGTTGCATCAAAACTTTTGTCAGTTTCCGATGAAATGCTTCAGACCCTTGTAAGTATGAGATAAGAGAGGTAAATTATGAGAATAGCCTCAAGAACAATATTTGAGCTTCAGAAAAATCAGCTTGGAGGCCTTTACAGAAGGCTTGCAGAAGACAATACAACTGTTTCAACCGGAAAAAGAATAAACAGGCTTGCAGATGATCCTGTTGGGCTTACCCAGGTTTTAAATTTCAAGTCAGGCACAAAATATCTTTCACAGCTTAAAACAAATACCGAAAATGGCAGAACCTGGCTTCGGGCTGTTGAAACTGCAATGGACAGTACTGAAGACCTGACTCTTGAGATGAAAACTCTTGCCCTTAAAATGAAAAATGATTCTGTAAATGCTGACCAGAGGCTTGATGCAGTAAATCAGGTAAATGCAGCACTTGCAGAACTTATCAATCTTGGCAATACCCAGGTTAAAGGTGAATACATATTTTCTGGAAATAAAACCAATGTTCAGCCTGTGGTTTCTGACAGTCTTAAAGATCCAAGAAATATCCAGTACAAAGGCGATGAATTTCAATACCAGATTAAAATTTCCCAGACAGACACAATGGAAGTAGGCCAAAGGGGATCAAAAGTGTTCTGGGATGATAAAATTTCTGTTGATTCAACAAACAATACAATTGATTTTAAGGAAATAATAAGGGGTGGATTTAAGGTTGGTGATATAAAAGCCGGAGAAATCCTTGAAAATGACAAGGTAAGTGTTGATGTAAAAAATTATGAAGCTCTTGACAAAGGTACTCCAGATTTAAAACCCCTTCAGTTTGTGTGGGATCAGGATAATAAATACTGGAAAGTAAATAATGACCCAGGTTATGATCTCCCTGAAACAATTGAAGGAACAGAAGATGCCTTTGATGTAGACCTTGATAAAGACGGATCAGCAGATATTGAAGTACGCTTGACTCAGGCGGCAGAGCATGAGGAATATGTTGAATTTTCACTTGTGCCCCACGATATTGAACTTAAGGCTGAAATCCCGGACGGTACATATTCAAGGGATGATCTAGGTCTTGCAATTGGAAATTCACTTACAAAGGCTTCAATGGAAAGCGGTTACAAACTCGAATATGAGGCAAAATACAACGAGGAAACAAAACAGTATTCAATCACTTACAATGAAGATTCATATGATGGCTACATAAAAACAGATTTTTTGTGGAAAACCGGAGAAAATTCAGGGAAGAGCATAGGACCTGACATAGGATTTGGTGTTTCTGACACATCTTTTGAGCCTGCAATAAGCGACAACAGGCTTGGCAAGATAATTCAGCCGGGCCTGAATGACACAATGAGCTTTTCAATAGACGGTGGAACAACAATTCAAACAATTACAATCGGCCCGGGTAAATACAGTAATGAAGAGCTTGCACAAGAAATTGAAGATCAAATGAAACTTAGTGTTAACAGTATTGATTTTACTGATAAATTTGAAGTCAAATTCAATAATAAAGATGTAAGGTTTGAGTTTGATGCAGAAAATACTTTTCCTGGTTCAGTAGATCTTGAACTTTATTGGAACAGCGGTCCTCAAGGCCTTGGACAGACCCTTGGGTTTCCAAATTATACTGATGATACAGGAAGCCTTGAATATAAAGGCTTAAGTTTTGCTCCAAAGGCAGAAATTGAAAAAGGAGTAAATGACACAATAGATTTTGCACTAGATGGAACAAATTATTCTGTAACAATTCCAGATGGTGATTATTCACTTGATGAGCTTGCACTTGAAATAAAAACTGCCATGATTCTTGAAACAGGCAATGAAAATTTTGATGTAACTTTTAATTCTGATTCAGGTGAAATTAATTTTGATGCAACAGGAACAGGTGCTGCTGCTTTTGATATTTTGTGGCAGTCTGGTCCAAATTCCTCAAAATCTGCCTCTGAAATTCTTGGTTTTGATTCAACTGCTGACAGTATTGGAGCTCTTGATTATTCAGGCACTGATTTACCCCTTGGAGTAGAAATAATTGCAGGAGTAAATGACAGGGTAAATTTCAGGGAGCTTCCCCAGAATGGAGAATTTTCACCTGAGCTTTCATTTACAATAAAGCCTGGATTTTATTCTGGTGATGAACTTGCAGAGCATATGGAATTTGAAATGGAGCAGGCCTCTTCTGCTGAAGGATATAATATTGATTATACTGTTTCCTATGATTCAGTTTCTCATCAGTATAAGTTCAGGGAAAACGGATCAGAATTAAATGAAATTGAGTTTTTATGGAAATCAGGTGAAGACAGACCAGCTTCTGAAGGAGGAACTGGAAGAAGTGCTGCTGTAACACTTGGTTTTGATGAAAATGAGGATCATAGTGCAATTCTTACAAATACAAGTACACAGGAAACATCCTGGGGGCTTTTTGATACTTTAATTGATTTTAAAAATTATCTTGAAAATAATGATGTTGAAGGTTTAAACAGAACTCTTACAAGGCTTGATTTTCATTATGAAAAGCAGCTAAGCCAGGTGACTGAAATTGGAATGAAGGAATCAAGACTTATTACAAAACAGTCTGTTATTTCAAACCTTTCATTTCGCTACGAGGAAAACAGAGCCATGATAGAAGAAGCAGATATTGTAAAAGCAATTTCTGATCTGACAGCTTCTGAAACAGCATATCAGGCTGCTCTTGCTTCATCTGCAAAGGTTATGAAACTTAGTCTTGCAGATTATATTTAGTATTTAGTGATTGGCCGAAAACGAGAATTTTGTTTCATTCAAGGAAGATGAAAAATTTAACCTTTAGGATATATTTAGTATTTTGAGGATTAAATTTTGATTCTGACTTAAGAATGGACAAAAAAGGCCGTTTTCGTTCAGCAACTATTTAGGTAAAAAAGGATTATTTGAGGTCAATTAAAAATATGAAATGCCAATTCAGGATTTATTCAGCTTAAAACTATTTTGAATTAAGTTTAAACTGCCATTTTTTTTAAATTTGTTTTAGAATATTTTCGTTTGCAGACAATACCAATAGCCAACGGAGATATTTATGGATTTAAAAGAAAAAAAAATTCTTGTAACTGGGGCTGACGGTTTTATAGGGTCTCACCTTTGTGAACTTCTTATTGAAAAAGGCTGTATTGTAAGGGCTTTATCCCAGTATAATTCTTTTAATTACTGGGGCTGGCTTGAAGATGTTGAAACTTTAAGCGAAATTGAGGTCGTTTCAGGGGATATAAGAGATCACAATTTTACAAGGAAAATTACTGAAGACATAGATGTCGTTTTCCACCTTGCTGCACTTATTGCAATTCCATATTCATATATTGCTCCACAAAGCTATATTGACACAAATGTTACAGGAACTTTAAATATCTGCCAGGCGGCCCTGGATAATAACTGCATTAAAATAGTTCATACTTCAACCTCAGAAGTTTATGGAACAGCTGATTATGTTCCAATTGATGAAAAACATCCCCTAAAACCCCAGTCACCTTATTCAGCCTCAAAAATTGGAGCAGATTCAATTGCCTGGAGTTTTTTCAGATCATTTGATCTGCCTCTTGCTATTGCAAGACCCTTTAATACTTTTGGGCCAAGACAGTCTGCAAGGGCTGTGATTCCAACCATAATCAGCCAGCTTGCCAAAGGCGATAAAAAACTTATGCTTGGAGATCTTTCACCTACAAGGGATTTGAATTTTGTAAAAGACACATGCAGCGGTCTTATAGCTGTTGCTGAAGCAGATGCTGCAATTGGAGAATTTGTAAATATTGGTTCAGGAAGGGAAATATCAATAGGAGGTCTTGTTGATCTTATTCAGGAAAAAATGGGAACAAATGCAGAAATAATTCAGGCCCATGACAGAATAAGGCCTGCTGGTTCAGAGGTGTACAGGCTTTGCTGTGATAATTCAAAATTAAAAAAATTAACAGGCTTTTCTCCCTTAATAGGACTTGAAGAAGGAATAGATATTACAGCAAAATGGTTTTCAAATTCAGAAAACCTTAAAAAGTACAAAACCGATATTTATAATGTCTGATTTTATTTGAATTTTGAATCTGGCTTTAGAATGGACAAAAAAGGGAGTTTTCGTTCAGCAGCTAATTTGGAAGAATTTTAAAAGCACAGGGTATCTAAAAATAAGCCGTGTCTGTGCTTTTTTATAATTTATGGCTTATAACGGAGCGATTTCCCCAACCTTTTCAAAACAAACCCTTTCAAATCCAAGTGAAGTAACAACAAATTTCTGAAGCCTTAAATCAATGTATTTTCCCTCAAGTTTTTTCCCGTAATCTTTAACCTGAATTATTCCCTCTTTAAATTTATTTTTTATCTGAGCCATGTTTTTTAGTTCATAATAACTTAAATCTTTTGCTTCTTTACCTGTTAGTCCAGCTTCTTTAAGGCTTACAAACTTAAATTCAATCAAAACATCATAAACTTTTCCATAACGCCTGTCAGGTCGGATTATCATTGTAAGATCAGAATATCTTCTTGAAATTTCAGCCTCTGAATCCATTAGAAAAATTGTATCATTATATAAAAGTGTTAAAAATGCGGTTTTAAGTGTAAGCTCATTTGCTAAAATATAATCCCTGTTACTGAAAATTTTAAAATAATTATTTTCCACAAATTCACATAAAGGGGCTATATCGCCTTTTTGATATACAAGTTCTGCAGCCTCTCTTCCCTTGTCCCTTTCCATTGGATTTTCAATTAAAATATTCAATATTTTTTCTGCATAAAGACTTTTTACAGCCATATTTGGAATTTTAAGCCTTACTTTTAAATCATCAGTTTCTTCAGCAATGGTTAAAATTCCAAAATAATATAAAAATGAAGTAATAAATTTTTTGTCCTTTGAAGTATCCTTTAACATATCATCAATTCCAAAACCCTGGACAATATTTGAAATTACAGCATTATCTTCCTTTTCCATTAAATTTACCATGAGTTCATTTCCGCCTGGAATTTTTGAAATATAGGAAAGCTTTGCCTTGTCTGTTGAAAGGTTGTTATCAAGCATGAGTTTTGGATATTTTCCGTTTTCTTCAAAATTCTCAAAAAAATAAATGCACATTGTAGGATTGTAAATAAACTCATCTGATTCTGTGGTAAAAAGATAGCCGTTATAATAGGTTTTCATTATATTTAAGGCTTCATTTATTTTTTCCTTTGGAAGACTGCTTTTATTTACTATGTTTTCAATTTCTTTTTTTACTTCACTCTCTGTAAATCCGCACATATCATTAAATTCAGGTTTGAAATATATGCTTTTTGCAATATTATATCCGCTTGTAATATCACTTAAAACAACCGGTGAAACACCTGTAATAAAAACCCTGTCAAACATGGTTTGAGAAGTTGATGCCTTTACTGCCTTGAAAAGAGTTCTTAAAATCCCTTCTTCATTTACAATTTTTTCATATTCATGTTTTTTATCTGCAGAAGACATCATTATTGTGTTTGCGAAGTTGTCGTATTCGTCAATTATAAGATATACGGGATATCCCAATGCCTTTGCTGATCCAAGCATAGACTCCATTGAATAAAGTGCATTTTCATAATTAATACTGACATTTTTAAATTCAAAGCCATTTAATTTATAATATTTTATAAAATTTTCAATTCTGACATTGATATGATCATACAATGACCTTATCAGCCTGTCATAGTTCCCTGATGCATCCACACAAGAAAAATCCCACCTCAAAATAAAATAAGAATTTCTGTATGGAGTAGGATTTTTTCCAATTTTTAAATGTCCAAATATTTTTTGAAAATCATTCTTTTTTGCAACATCATAATAATTTTCTAGCATGGAAAGCAAAAGACTTTTTCCAAACCGTCTTGGCCTTATAAAAAGCTGGGATTTTGAGTTTTCAATTAAAGGGATTTTGTCTGTGCGATCGCAGTAAAAATAATTGTTTTCAATAATTTCATTGAAATCTGATATTCCGTATGGGTATTTCATTTTATCCTCTTGATTTTAAGTCCTCATACTAACTGTATATCAGTAAGAATTTTTAACTACAATATTGTAAATTATTATCTCAATATTCAATCAGTTTAATATGGAAAATTATTTTTAATGTTATCACCTGGACTCAAAGCTAGATAATAGTTTTAAAGCTAAGGTGGAGGCAAATAAATAAAAAATCTTTGGTTTT